>Ga0209390_10007709_pt1 | contig 13658 bp, 16 predicted proteins | sample BON01_FD_187212 | JGI IMG/M metagenome (GOLD analysis project Ga0209390, IMG submission 187212) | Freshwater microbial communities from Lake Bonney liftoff mats and glacier meltwater in Antarctica - BON-01 (SPAdes) (version 2) | ecosystem: Environmental > Aquatic > Freshwater > Ice > Glacier... | reverse complement strand
AAGGCAGGGGGAAAGGAGGGAGGGAGGGAGGGAGGGATAAAGGCTGATGGGGGATGTATGGGATTGGGCGGAGGGAGGGTGGGAGGGAGGCGGCGTGGGTGTAGAGACCAGGCCAGACATTGCCTGATCCCTCGACCGCAAACACTCACCCTCCCTCCCTCCCTCCCTCCCTCCCGCAGTGCGAGACCCTGGAAGACATGAAGATGAACCTGCAAGAGACGGACTACGACCAGTTCATGTCCAACGAGCAACATATCACCCCGGTCTCCTTCCGTGACAAGGCTTTGCATAAGCTCGTCCTGGAGTTGGAGTTTTTGCGGGCGCATTCGGTGGAGCCCCTGGCGACGTTCATCGATTACATTTCGTACGAGTTTATGATTGATAACGTCATGTTGTTGTTGAAGGGGACGCTGTCGGGCCGAAGTGCCAATGAATTGATCAAGCAATGCCATCCTCTGGGGCTGTTCAAGGAGAGTACCATGCGATCGATTCCTACCTTTGAGGCTTCTCCTAAGGGGTACGCGGATCTGTATCAGACGGTCTTGATTGACACGCCGGTCGGGCCGTATTTTAGCCAGTACTTGCAGGATAATGCGGAGCAGATGAGTGATGCTTCCGAGATGAGGAATATTCTGGAGGAGGTGCAGATTGAGGTAAGGCAGGAGGGAGGGAGGGAGTGAGGGAAGGATGGAGGGTGTGTCTGATAGTGTTGATTGACATTGTCTATCCAAAGCTTTGTTAACTCACTTGTATATCCCCCCTTTCCTTCCCTCCCTCTCTCCCTCTCCTAGGTGATCAAGAACTCTCTCCACAAGCTGTACCTGGAGGACTTCTACCGGGTCTGCCAAGCCATTGGTGGAGAGACCGCTGTGTTCATGGGGCACCTGATCAAGCTCCGCGCGGACCGCATGGCTATCAATATCACCGTCAACAGGTATGTGTGCTGCCTTCCTTTCCTCCCTCCCCCCCTCCCCCCCTTGCTTGTTGTCTGTGTCTGCCAAGCCATTGGTGGAGAGACCGCTAAATTTATGGGGCACCTGATCAAGCTGCGCGCGGACCGCATAGCCATCAATATCACCGTCAACAGGTACGTCCGCACTCCTCCATTCTTCTCTTTTGGTCTCGTCTCTTTTGCGCGACCTGGAGCTGCCTAGCCCTCGGCCGCCATTATGCTACCACCTTATCTCACACCCTCCCTCCCTCCCTCCCTCCCTTCCCCAAGCATCGGCACCCCTCTCAACGAGCCCACCATGCGTTCTACCCGTCACAAGCTTTACCCTTCCGTGGGCTATCTCTACCCTGCTGGGACTGCGCGCTTGGCCGACATCACGGACGAAGGGCAGCTGGAGGGGGCCTTGAGCGCCGTGCCTGAGTACCAGAAGCTGTATGCTTCGATTGCCGGGATGAAGGTACGTCTACCCCTCCCTCCCTCCCTCCCTCCCTTCCTTCTTGCGTGGGTTCTCTGTACCCTGCTGGTACTGCCTGTCTGGCCGACGTCACGGACGAAGGACTTTTGAAGGGGGCCTTGAGCGCCGTGCCTGAGTACCAGAAGCTGTATGCTTCTATTGCGGGGAGCAAAGGTGCGTCTACCCCTCCCTCCTTCCCTCCCTTTCTCCCTCCTTTGGATGACTTGACGGATGAAGGGCAGTTGGAGGGGGCCTTGAGTAGAGGGGGCCTTGAGCGACGCCCCCAGTCGTTTCCCCCTCCTTCCCTCCCTCATCCCTCTTTTCTTCCGAAGCGGCGCGCAGGAATACTCATCTCACCCCCTCTTCCCTCCCTCCCTCCCTCGCTCCCTCCCTCGCTCCCTCAGGACAAGACGCTCGAAGACCTCTTCTATGAGAAAGACGTGCAGGCGTTCGAGATTGCGTTTGAGGGACAGATGCATTTTGCCCCCTTCTACGCCTTTGTCAAGCTTAGGGAGCAGGAGATCAGGTAGGAAAGGAGGGAGGGAGGGAGGGATGGAGGCAGCTGAAAAAAGGGGGTGACTTAAGAAATATTAGCGGCGCACTTTCGTGCGCTTGCTTCTCCATTCGCCGGTAACAAGCAATCAAGTCACCACCCCCCCCTCCCTCCCTCCCTCCTTCAGGAACCTGGTCTGGATCGCGGAGTGCGTCCATCAAGGGCAGAAGGACGAGATCAATAAGTTCAAGCCCACTCTTAGACAAACACAACCAACTTACCACCTCTCCCTCCCTCCCTCCCTCCCTCCCTCAGGAACCTGGTCTGGATCGCGGAGTGCATTCTCCAAGGGCAGAAGGACGAGATCAATAAGTTCGTGCCCATTTTCTCCGACTCCTCCCCCTGGCGACTGGCAGGGAAGATGAACCGCTAAGAGGGGAGGGAGGGAGGGAGGGAGGGAGGGAGGGAGGGAGGGGTTGTGTGTGTTTGTGTGTGAATGTGAAGGTTATCGTGTTTGGTTTTTTTCAAAATTTTAGATATTGAAAAGAGAGAGAAGAGGAAGAAGAAGAGGAGGAGGGCGTGGACGACGATGTGGTGGAGGAGAAATTGGAGGAAGAGGAGGAGGACAAGGGCAGTGGTGGATGTGTGAGTGATTGAGGAGGGAGAGGAGAGAGACGAAAGGAGAAGAAGAAAAAGCAATCCCTCCGAAAAAAGGAAGAGCATCAGCAATGATGATGACCGACCCACACTTTGCTGTCTACTCAAGCGCAAGCACACCTCCATTCCCCACACGCACAAGACACAACATACTTCCACCGACAAACATACAAGAAGCAGGCAAAAAAGAGTGATAATTATCTCTTTCAACTGCCGTTCGTCTATTTCTGACTAACGTCGTCGTCGTCTTTCTTTCGTCGCTCTCTTAATCGTCACCATCATCGATTACTTACCATTGCCAAATGCGCATGCTAGTTAAAATCAATGCAAAAAATCTAAAACTATGTACACTCCCTCCCTCCCTCCCTCCCTCCCTCCCTATAATCTCGCCTTCTTTTTCTCCTCCTTCACCGTCTGTCCCGCCCTCAGAGCTGTCACAAACACTCTTGCTCTCTCCGCTAATTCCCCCTCCTTTAAGCCCGGTTTGAACAACGTCGAGCCAAGCGCAAACCCTACAGCACCAGCAGCAAGGTAAGCAGGCATATCCTCCGCTTGAACTCCTCCCGATACTAACAACCGAGCAGGAGGGGGTAGAACAGCCGCAATTGAGGCAACCATCCCCGGAGGCACTGCTTGGGAAGGGAAGAGTTTTAGGACGTGCGCACCGTGTTTGAGCGCCAGAAAAGCTTCGGAAGGGGTGAGAATCCCGGGTAGGACTAAGAGGCCATGCGCTTTGGCCCGCTCTAGAATGGCGGGGTCAGTGTGAGGGCAGCTGATGAAGGAGGCACCAGCGGCGGCGGCCAGGTCGACTTGTTCGGGGGAGATGACCGTGGCGGCGCCCAGGGCGAAGGGGGGAAGTTTTTGGGTGGGGGAGGACGGGGGAGAGGAAGAGGTAAGAGCCCGGAGGCCTTCCAAGCCGGCGGGAGACTCGGCGGGGATGCTGATCATGGTCAGCCCTTCTTGCCGCAAGGTCATTACTACCTTTGGTAGGTCCGCGGCGGCCACGCCACGCAAGACGGCGACGAGCGGGCAGGCGTCAAGGCATGCCAGGGCTTGGGCTTCTTTCGGGCTCATGGAGGGGCGGGGGGGGATGGTGTTGATGGTGGTGTGGTGGTCGTAGTGGTGCTGCTGTTGGGTGGACAAAACCAGTTCTTGCGGGGAGAGCCAGGCGACATCATCGTCGACAAAGGGTTTGGCCGCGGCTCTTATTATTAGGCGCGGTTGTCTTGGGGCAAGGCGGGCGTGGGACCTGGAGGGTGTTCCGCTGTAACTTCGTTGAAGGAGGAAGGCATCACCACAATTTGCGAGTAGGAGGAGAGGAAGGAGCAGGTATGGCCAGGCAGCTGTGCAGCGAGGCCCAGCCACGGCACGCATGGCCTGTATGGAGTGATGGGAGGGGGTGCGTGTGAGAAGGGCCAGGTACAAGTGTCAACGAGAAGGGAGGAAAGCTCAACTTCTCAGTTGTGGCGAAGCATTAACTACCGCCAGCAAGAGGTCGGGAGGCTTTTTTCCCCCCTATCTATATGTCATAGGTGATTCGTCTCTTACGCCGACAAGTACAACACGTGTAAATGTAGGAGGTCCTAATTATTCGGACCAATACCTAGCCGTACGGCAGGCACCTTTTCAAAGCTTATACCAGTGCCACATGACATGAAAGGTCGAGCTGAGAGCTGGCCCATCTCCCAAAAACGCAAGTCTTTTTGTATGGCCCATCTCCCAAAAACGCAAGTCTTTTTGTATTGCATTCGTCTTTTTCTTTTTGCTTTCTTTCTTCTTTTTACTACAACCGCGCCACCAACCCTTGGCCCTTGCGCACCAGCTCCCGCAACAAACTGGCCGGCTTGAAATGCGGGCTGCGCGGGTACTCCCTCGCGTACTTCTCCAACCCAGCCAAGAGCTTGGGCAACCCCACGTGATGCTCCGCGTAGTACATCGGCCCTCCCCGCCACGCGGGGAAACCATACCCATAAATCCAGACAATGTCAATATCCCCAGCACTGGTCGCGATTCCCTCCTCCAGAATTTTGATTCCTTCATTTAAGAGCGGAAAGAGACTGCGCTCTAGAATCTCCTCGTCCGTGTGCGGGGGGCGAGGCACCACCCCCTTGGTCTTACGATAGCTTTCGAGGAAAGTCTGCACGGTGGGGTCGGGGAGGGGCATGCGGCCTTTGCCGATGGAAGGGTCGTATTTATACCAGCCCCGGCCGTTTTTTTGTCCTAGCCTCCCTGTGAGTTCGCAGAGCTTGTCGGCTACGTCGGTTTCTCGTTCTGCTGCTGCTGCTGCTGTGCTACTGCTGCTTTGTTGTTGTAGGCGTTGTTTGCGTTGTTGCTTGATCCGCACGGATACATCCAGGCCAGCAATATCAGAACTGACGAAGGGCCCAACGGGGAAACCAAAGTCGAAGAGCAGCTTGTCGATGCGGTAGGGGTCGGCCCCTTCTTCCACCTGGTAAGGAGGAAGGGAGTAAGGGAGAGAAGGAGGGAGAGAGGGAGGGAGGAAGGGTGAGAGATAGAAAGCAATGTCGAAGAGCAGCTTGTCGATGCGGTAGGGGTCGGCCCCTTCTTCCACCTGGTGGGTAGAGAGGGAGGGAAAGAGGGAGGGAGAGAGGGAGGGAGGGAGGGAGGAAGGGTGAGAGATAGAACGCAAAGTCGAAGAGGAGCTTGTCTATGCGGTAGGGGTCAGCGCCTTCCTCCACCTGGTGGATGGAGGGAGGGAGGGGGAAAGTGTGAGATGAGTGAGAAACCAAAAAAATAAGCCTTCGGAGACGAAGGCCTACTATACAGCAGTGCGGAATCAAACGCCTTACACCCTCGCCCGTTCCCTCCCATACCCCTCCACCCGACCCCAGCGCACGCACCATGAACTGCAGCTCCTTCTGGTAGCTAAACAACATCCGATTCCCGACAAAGCCATCACAATTCCCCACCACCACGCACACCTTCTTCATCGGCTTCGTCACGGCCGCCACCGCCGCAATCGTCGCTTCAGACGTTGCCTTTCCCCTTACCACCTCCACCAACTTCATCATATGTGCTGGACTGAAAAAATGCATCCCAATCACCTGTCCCTCTCTCTTGGTAGCCCTCGCAATCTCATCTATGGACAACGTACTCGTATTCGTCGCCAAGATCGTCTTCGGACCACAAAACTCATCCAACTTGGAGAGAATATCCTTCTTCAACGCCATATCTTCAAACACAGCCTCCACCACCATATCACACCCCCCCAAATCCCGCAACATTAAACTCCCTTGAAACCGTCCACTCGCCGCCAACGACGCCGCCTGCACCGCAGTCATCTGCCCCCTACGAACACGAGACGTGATAATCCCTTGGACCACCTCATGTGCTCTTGCCAGCGCCTCAGTCTTGACCTCTACGAGAGTAACCCGCACGCCTGCATCGAGGAAAGCAACAGCAATTCCTGCCCCCATCGTCCCCCCGCCCACCACACCAACATGCTTCATTTTAGGTGGACCCTCGGCCAGATCCAGGTGATGATTCAGCGCCACCATCCTTTCACTGAAAAAGACGTGCCGGCGTGCCTTGGACTGCTCGCTGTGTAGTAAACGATTGAAAATCTGCGTCTCCACCCTAAGTCCTTCCTGGGGGTCAGGCAAGGCTGCTGCTGCTATTGCCTCAAAGCAACCATGCTGCGCATCTCCGCCCCGAGCAGGCACGTCTACCTTGAGCCCTGCTTTCTTGGCCAGGCTGCGACAGAGGTCCAATGGCGAGGAAGAGGAGGAGCTCGCAGTAAAGTCGAGTACTTGCAGATCGATCGCACGACGCACAGACACCACTCCCCCACTCTGAGGGAGGACAAACGCCACCGCCGCTTGGACCAGCGCTGCATCTCCACCTTTCCCATCCTCCACGAGCACGTCCACTAAGCCTGCTTTGTGCGCTGCCGTGGCCGGAATAGGGTTGCCCGTCACTATCATCTTAAACGCCAATTCCAACCCCACCAACCTCGGGAGTCGCTGCGTGCCGCCCGCCCCTGAAATCAAGCCAAGCTTAACCTCTGGCAGGCCTAGGCGGGCATCGGGCATAGAAACACGATAATGGCACGCAAGGGCCAGCTCCAGACCACCGCCAAAGGCATATTTGTGGAGGCAGGCGACGATGGGGATGGTGGCGGCTTCGATCTCCTCAATCAAGAGACTGAGGGGTCCAGTCTCATTGTTGCGGGACGGGAACGTGTCGAACTCTTTGATGTCTGCCCCGCCTGAAAAGGGCAGCCCCTCCCCAGCTATTAGAAGGATTGCTTGGACGCTCGTGTCCTTCTTGGCGGCGGCCACGGCCTGCTGCAGATGCTTGCATGTCGCTTTGGAGAGGGCGTTGACGGGCGGATTGCTAAAGCGGATGACTGCCACATTCGTCCCGGGGAGGATGGAGGTGGAGACGCTCATGGCTGGCCTGTGCAGGGGGTCGTCAGGTGTGGGGGTAATGGGGCGGTGAGTGTGGTGTGATGAGTGTGTGAATGTGTGAAGGTGGACGAGAGGTCGAGATGCGGAAACGCCAGCAGCCAACGTTCTCCGCTGCGGCAAACCCCTCCCATACTCTCTGCTTGGGCACCGCTTTTACTCGACACAGCCCTTGTCAGTAGTTTGAGAGCAGCACACTTAGCTTAAACATGGATTAATGGACCTGCACGAAGGGCTTTTACAGGCAAAAGTGCTGCCTGCTCGGTGTATTTGCTGGACAGTGGGCGGAAGGGGGGTGGGGGTGGGGAGGTTAAAAATTCCAAAAATAAATAAACAAATGCAAAAAAGAATCAGCTGCTGAAACTATTTTATTTTACACCAAAATCCACTGTTCCTCCCTGCTAAACAAAGTCCAAGTCCACCACAGTCACATCGTTCCTACCTCTCCCCTCCACTGTCCCTCCCTCCCTCCCTCCGTCACTAGGAAAGCAAATGATGAAACTCGCTCTTTAAGGTATCATACAAACTCATCGAAATCATCGTCGAGGGCGTATAAAAAGCAATCCGTGCCCCCGAGCCCTTAAACCAGCCATGGAACCCCTCCCGTCTATAGACCTTCATCAACCCATCCAGTGTATTGTGGTACTGCTCCACCACCACCTTTTTGGCTGCTGCTGCCGTCGCTTCCCCTCCTCCTCCTCCTCCTCCGTGAAGTGGTGGTAGCGGTGGTGGCCTGGGGTGGAAATGGTCTCCATGGATGGAATAAGCTGTTGCTTCTGCTACTTTTGTGACCGTCGCAGCTGCCGAGGCCGAGGATGCAGGGATGGAGGAGGGGGAGGAGGAGGAGGAAGAGGGGGAGGAAGACCCCCGCTGCACCTGCAAGCGGAGCCGGACTAAATCTACAGGGTTGGTGATGAGGGAGGCCAATGCCCCTGCTCCTGCGGCTGATGCCAAGGTTAGGTGGAAGGGGACGTCTTCTTGCTTGGTCACCCCTACTGAGGTCGCGCTCCATTGCTTGAATTTCTCATAGAACAAAAAATAGAAGGCAGAGAACGGACCAAACGACAGTAAAGTTGCCCCATACCCCCTATACACGCCCCTCAATCCCTCCGTTTGCATAATCGTCGAAAGGGCATGCCACGTCCCCCGGTACATGGGCAGGGTCCCCGAGATTTCGTGCCCGCTCCGCAACCGCCGTTGGACTTGCAATCGTTCTTTCACAACATCCACGGGCACGTACACCAGGCAGGAGACTGTCTCTGCTGCCATGCCCGCGCCGAAATGCCCCAGAAATGCATAGTCGCCTTGCAAGGCTGGCATGCCTAGGAAGGTCTTCTTGGCTTGTTCGTACGTGGCGAGGTAGAGGACAAAGGCCGGAGTGCCAATACTAATGACGGTCCCCAGCCCGCGATACAACCCACCAATGCCCTCGTGCCGCAGCGTCTGTCGGACCACTTGCAACGTGCTCGTGAATTCACTCCCCGGGTTTTGAAGGCGGGCCTTGCAGGTGTCGAGGGGATGACAGAGGCTCCGGGAGATGACCCCGGCGGTGGCGCTGGCGAGCATGGACTCGAGGAACTAAGGGGAGGGTGGGGAGGGTGGGAGGCAGGGAAGGAATGAGTCGTTGGGAAAAGGAGAAAGAGAGAGCGTCTTCGGGACAAGACCCGTCGTGCTTAGGCTCTTCTACCCAACCAGCTCTAGAACTCCGCCTTCCCTCGGCGTGGGCAGCAAGGGAGTGTGATGATGATAAGGACCGGGGTGGGTGGACCGTACATACCTGATTGGATGCCCCCGCGGCAACCTCCCCTCCTCCTCCCTCCATGGCTGGCTGCAGCCCTTGGCCGAGTGCAAGCAGCACTGAGTGGCCTGTGTGGTGGGGGGTGGGTAGGAATTTCGGAGTCAGGCTGTGTGCTGGTCGAGACGTCAAGGTCGTGATGGCGCGGCCCGCGCGTCGCTGAAGCGGCCTCTCGCCTCTCGCTAACTTTCTGAGGGTGCCCCTGCCTTGCCCTGCCCCGTATTGCTTCTCATTGCCACCACCACTCATATTATGACACACAGGCACGGGCAGGACAAGCACCAGGAGCGCATGGACCATCCTTGACGGCCGCAGCAGCCACCACCACAGCACAGGAGTGAAAAGCACTCCTATGGCCCACCTCCTCTCTCCAGCCGCCTTCTCGATCTTGACTTGGAATTTGTACTTTGCACCGTACCAATGGGCAAATCGGATGCGCCATATTTTGGCCGAGTGCGAACGTTTGCAGCCGGACGTGCTGTGCTTCCAAGAGGTCTTGCCGCCGTTTCTGGCGTTGCTACAGGAAGAAGGAAAGGCGACCTCGACGAGCAGCTTCACCACCGACGACAACGACAGCACCAGGAATCAAAGCTGGTTGGCACGCAATCACTACGTGTCCTCGACCCTTGATCCTCGAGCGGTGGCGCCGTACGGTGTCCTGACGCTGGCCAAACGCAAGTACCGGCCCCGCTTCCAAAGCCTCGACTTGCCCAGTCGCATGGGAAGACGACTGCTCTTGACCCACGTTGAAAATGGAGGAAGAGGAATCGAGGGAGGAAAAGGAGAAGGGAAAGGAGGAGATTGCTGGACGATAGGAAATGTCCACCTGGAGTCCCTAGACTCGGCCGCGCTGAGGGTGGGGCAATTGAGAAAGGCCAGTGTGATCTTGAGCGTGGAGGAGGAGAGGAAGAAACATGTGGTGCTGTGCGGGGACTTCAAGTAAGTAGGAACGACGAATGGGAGGTTGGTGTGTATTTCCTTACAAACAAAAGTGCCATATTCTTCAGTCTACTATTCTCGCACTCACCAGCCCCTCGACCTCTCCTTCCTCCCTCACCATCCTTCCCTCCCACCCCTCCAGCTTCTGCTCCGAGCGAAACCACGACTGTTCACAGCCCCTCGAAAACAACGCGCTCTCTTCGGCACTACCCCATTTCCAAGACCTATGGCCACTAATGAGAAAAGGGACCAAGGAGGAGAAGGAAGGATTTACTTTTGATGGGACGAGAAACACGCTCATTGACATGGCACGACCAGACCCGCAAATGCGGTACGATCGGGTGTTGTGGAGGGGAGCAGTACGGAAAGTGCTGCAGCAGCAGCAGCAGCAGCAGCAGCAGGGGAAAGGGTCAATGGCGACGGCGGCGGGGGGGAGGATGGACGCCGAGCGATGTGCGGTTGGTGGGGACGGAGCCGGTGGAGGGGGGCTTGTTTCTCAGTGACCATTTTGGGTTGCTTGCCACTTTCGAAATAGACTTGTGATGTGAACATAGAATTGCTTAAGGAGTTAAAGACTTACGATGTATAAAAAGGAAAAGAAGTAAAGCAAGAACATAACGTTTGATTGATGCTGCTGTCTTATTTTCAGTTCAGTTCTTATGTATGCACAATTTTCTTTTTGCATTTTATCTGTTTGGTAGTGGCGGTGATGGCAATGATGAGGACGAGGAGGGCGATGGAGGGCCGGCTGTCGCCGACGAGGAGAGGGGGGGAGAAGAGGAGGAGAGTGGGGCAGAAAGTGTTGCTGGTGCTGTAGACTGGTGCTGCTGCTGCTGCTGCTGCTGCTCGACCTTTTCTCTGAGGGACGGCTGGGTGAAGAAGGCGGAGCTCCATGGACCCACACTATCTACAGGCCGCTCTTTTAGTACTGTTATGAGGTGGATAATGATAGAAATGATAAAGAAGTAGAAACGTGGGATTAGAACAAAGGGAAAGAGGGTGGGAGAATATTTGTGATCAAGTAGCAACGAAGCATTTACGTTAGCTGGCGTCTGGAGAGTACAGAAGAGCATGAACTTGCTTTATGAAAAAGTGCCAAATTACCTGAACACTTTCCCTACAATGCACACAATCTCGCAGATCTACCCTACCCCACACACACAAACACTCAATATACGTACATTCTGACATGTAAAGCCTCATGATGCCCTTCACCTCGGGATGCTTTCTCATGTACTCCTCGTTCTCTGTCCGAAATTGCGCGCGGTTGGCCGGATGCACGGCCATGATGGCGGGGGAGGGGATGCTGGCGCTACTGGTGCTGCTGATGGCGGTAGTGGTGGTGGTGTTCGCGGAGGAGGAGGAGGATGGGGGGGCTGGGGCTTGGGCTGGTTGTGCTGCCTCCTCTGGCTTGGTGGTAGAGGCATTGGACCCGCTATTCGTGCTCGTGCTGGTGGCACTGGAGGTGTTCTCTGTCATGGCCTGTGTGTGCGTGGAGGTGTCGAGGCGGGTAGTGAGTGTGGGTTGTGAGCGTGGGGTGGTTGGGGGAGTCGACGAGAATGGTGGGGCTTCTCTGGAGAAGTGAAGCAAGCGGGTGCTTTCGGGCTGCTTTGCCTGGGGCTCTCTCAACAGATATTTCAAACAGGAATAGACAACTTGTCTGCCAGGAGATGGCACACGCGAAAATTGCGAGCATAATGGGCAGTAGGGGCTCTTAGAAGAGCTTGTTGACGACGGCGCAGGTGGGGGGTGAGGAGGTTAAAATCGGAAAGTACATATAAAATATGAATAAATATGAGAAAGCATGCAAAAAAGATAGCAAATCGATCAATATTATTACTACTTCATTAAATGCCCCGGATACCTGAACACCGAGTACTGTACATCCATTTTTTAGCTTTCTACCTCCCTACCTCAAGTGCTCTACATATCCGGCAATGGGGCCCGGCAATACGGGCACGTCGGTTCAATGCACTTGCTCCGGCACTTCTCCACCCAAAAAAGGATGCAAGACGTGTGGTAACAATGTCCACACTCTAAGGGCAGCCCGGCGTCGTTGCTCTCAATCGCATTCAAACACCCCGAGCACTCCTCCTCTTCCTCCTCTTCTTCCTGACCCTTCGACCCGCTCACGGCCCCAGCCGACAAGGCATCCGCCGCCGCGGTCATGGCTTGCTGCATAATTTCCTCCCCTTTTCCCTTCAGTTTGACCTGCCTTTCCTCCTGCTTTTGCTCCCCCCTGTGCTCCTCCTGCTCTTGCTCCCCTCTCTGCTCCTCCTGCGGCGCCTCCAGTCCAATCTCATCCTGCCCTTGCGTGACTTCATTCCCGCCCGCCGCCGCTTCCGCCGTCGTCGCCGCTGCAGCTTCCGCCATTTCGGCGGCCTTCTTCTGTTGCTGAGCCTTGCGCTTCTGCTGCTTCCTCTTGGCCGCTTTGCTCTTCTTCGTCACCACCGCTTCTCCATCAGCCACAACCGATTCCACCGCTGGTGCCACCGCAGCGGCCGCCGCTGCCCGTCATCGCTCTCCCAGCTCCCAACGCGTCTCTTCCAAAATCCCCTCTCCTTACGTAGCCAGAATGGCCTCCGTCTCCTCCACATCGGCCCGAATCCCCTTAGCATTTATTATATTCGCGACAACTCCCGTTTGCACCAACGCGTCGGCCAACACCTTGAGCGCGGCTATCACAGGCGTCAGCCTGTATAGTTGCCCTGAGATAATCCCCGAGTATTCTAGTAAATCCGCGTAGAATACTGGGACATCTATCAAGATTCCTGCCGCATTAAAAGGCTTTCCTGCCTTCAGGAACTCGAGTGCTTCTCGACGGGAACAGGACTCAAGCTCCGCAAAGTATCTCCTACTCTTGCTCGCTGAATAGATCTTGTTCGCCTTCTCGTCCAGTTCGCGAGCCTGCCTCATGTTGCCCTGCGCTTCTGCGGCGTCTGCAAGATAAAGCAGAAGTCGCTCTTCCGTGCGCTCAAGGGGATATCTCGGATTTTTAGCTTGGGGAACGAGTGTTAGGGCTTTCTCGCAGCAGTCTACCATTTGAATCCACGCCTTGCGTTCCTTGTGATGACGGGCCATGTTTTCAAGGGCGAAGAGGCGTTCTTCGACCGACAAACGAGGCCAAGCAAGGACCTTGAGGAAGCAGCGCTTGGCGGCTTCGAGTTGGTTTGTGCTTAAATAAATCTCACCCATGTTGTTGACAACGGAGCACCAAAGATAACGGTCATGATACGCCCCCTTCCGGTCCGCATCAGCGAGGAGCTCATCTAGTCGCTTGAGATCAGCCAGGACCAAAGTGTGCTGTCCAAGATGTTTGTGGAGTCTGGCCTTGACAAAAAGTGGGCGAGCGTTGGCATACGGGTCCGGGTGGTGGACGAGCAGCTCACAGGCGCGAGTTGATTGAGTCAGCAGTGCATTCAAGCGATCATAGAACTCATGTCTCGCAGATCCGTTCGATTCCAAATCAAAACAAGCCACCGCCACGTCGATGGCAAGCTGCATTCCGACTTGCACGCCATGCTCGCGCTGCTCCTTTTCTGCACGTAATTGTGCCAGGGTCTTCTTCGTCGTCGTTTGGTGGCTGCTCATGGCCGAAGCGGCGGCTGACGTGTGGCTGTGTGGGTGGTGGACGCGCGCATATGTGAGAATGGGCGTACACGAGTTGAGTGTGTGTTGGTAGTACCTGCGCACAGCGGGGCCAACCACAAAAAGACGAGGCAGGGCCCATAGAAGAAGCAGCAAAACGGCGATGATGCTCCCGTTACCGGCTGTCTTCGTCAGTACTTTCCTAGCTTCACGCACGCGGACACTAAGGTTAAGCACTTCACAAGCTCATGCAACGCTCCACCCAGAAATGCAAATAAAAAGCATTCGCGTGATGCCTAGGACAGGCCGGCAGGTTTTTTGATTGCATTCAGACATACAAAACACTCAGCTTA
>Ga0209390_10007705_pt1 | contig 13661 bp, 11 predicted proteins | sample BON01_FD_187212 | JGI IMG/M metagenome (GOLD analysis project Ga0209390, IMG submission 187212) | Freshwater microbial communities from Lake Bonney liftoff mats and glacier meltwater in Antarctica - BON-01 (SPAdes) (version 2) | ecosystem: Environmental > Aquatic > Freshwater > Ice > Glacier... | reverse complement strand
AGCAAGAAGAAGGGGGGGAAGAAGGGAGGGGAGGAGGCGTTTGATAGGGACGCGCCGGTGTCCTACGTGGCGGGGGCGGCGGGGGACCCGAACCCAGCGTGGCTCAAGTCGTAGAGGGAGGGAGGGAGGGAGGGAGGGGAGGGATGTGCAGGGGTGGAGTGATGGATGAAGGAGAGGGAATGGAGGCCTGACTTTCATTCAAATTGAAGATGGGTGTCTTTGGTGGTGGGAACGATACAAAAATTGGACCATTATTTACGTGTGAACATAGATGAAGGGGGGATGGAGGAGGGGCCATGTGGGGTGCTAGGATTGGTGGAGGAGGAGAGAGAACGAAGAAATATTATGGAGAAGCGGTGGACGTAAACGACAGGCGAGAGACACCGCTATTTAAGACAGTTTGTAAGAGATATACCTTGTCAGACAAGAGATGATGAAAAGGAAAGAGCACGTCTGAAAGTGTAGAAGAGAGATAGATGTGCGGAGGGCAAGGGCAGCCCGTCGCGGAGCGAAAAACGACCACCTCTATCTTTGATCACGACAGCAAAACAAACAAAAGAAAGCAAAAGAGAAGGAAAACGTAAACGACAAGCGTTGCTTTGCAGCCTTTGACCTCGCTCTTCTTCTCCCTTTTTATATATGCTCGTTGTGGCATCTTACCACTTCTGTTTTTTGTGTTCTACTCCCTCTCTTTACACCTACACCTTCACGCCAGTTTCCTTCTCCTGTGTTTTCCCCTACCCTACTCACACAAACACACGCCCTCACACACTCTCTTCCTTCCCCCCACTCACGCCACGCTCGCCCCACATAGCACTTGATATTACGTCGTTGCATCACCGCGCGTTCGGGGAAAACGATCCATTTTCTTCTCCTCTACCCATTCAGAGACACGCCCACAAATGCTAACTGTCCCACCTCCCACCATATTCTTCTCACGCCATCACCGCCGCCACCTCATCCTCCCCCTCCTCCCTCTCCCTCTTCTTCGCCGTCGCCATCGCCTCGGTCAAGCGCGCCAACGCCCGTCCAAACCTTGCCATCCCCTCCTCAATCTTCTCGGGGCTCGCCGTCGCAAACGTCGCGCGAAACGCCGGCTCCGCGTCCTTCCCCGGCGAGGGGTCAAACGCGTACCCCGGGACCATCAAAACGTCCTCAGCCAACAAGCCCTCCAACACCGCCTCAGCCTCCGCCTTCCCCTTCCCTTTCAGCGCCGCCACTTTGAACAACACAAACATCCCCGCTTTAGGCAAATCCCAAGTCGCGAGCCCCCGCAAGTGCTTCTCCGCCGCATGGTGCATCGACCGGCGTTGTCGCGCGTAGTGTGCTTGCAACTGTTTCAAATGCGCGTCCAACCCGTCGTGGCCCCACTGCTTGAGCAACGAACAAAACACAGACTGGGAGACCGTACAAGGGAACTGGATAGTCAGCTCATTCCATTTCCGATACGCGCCCTCCACAAACCCCTTGGGACCCGTGAGCCACCCCAAGCGTAGGCCAGGACACACCCACTTCGACAAGGACTCTAAATGAATCACGCGCCCGTCCACGTCCAAGCTAAGCAACGACTTGGGAAGTCCCTCCAAACCCGGCATGGCGCTCTGGGCGACTTCCTCCGGGTCCACGGGAAGGAAGAGGAGGCGGTACGGGTCGTCTTCCACAATCAGCAAATCGTGTTTCTGCGCCAGCGCGTACAAGGCTTGCTTCCGCTCGGTCGACAGGGACGTGCCCGTCGGGTTCTGCCCATGCGGGGTCAAGTACAGAAACGCCGCTTGCTCCCCTTCCTTGACCAGCTGCAAACAAGCCGCGTCTAGGGCAGAGGGCAACATGCCGTCACTGTCGAGCTCGAGGCCACGCACCTCGTACCCTAGCGGAGCCGCGATGGCCAGCACGGCTGCCCACACCAAGGCCTCGGCCAGAATGATGGGTTTCTTCCCAGGAGGGGGCATGAAAAGCTGGAAACATTTCGTCAAGGCATCCGTGGAGCCTGTAGTGGGGATAACGGCCCAGTCGTCGTAGGCCGGCGTGTGGTATCGCCGCATGTGACTCATCAACTCCTCGCGAAGCTCCGGCATGCCCGTGCCCTGCATGTAGTTCAACGGCAAGTCCGCCGCCCCGTCCTCCGCCTGGGTCCCGCCCGTCAGCGTCCGGTTCTTGAGCGTGATGGTGCTCCCGTCGGCCATGTCCCACGCCACGCCGCGAAACACAAAGGTCGATTCGTGCGGGATGCCGCCGGCAAGGGAAATGGAAGCAGGCGTCGCCCGAGCGGCAATCGTCTTGATCATGGACCCTTCCAACCGCTGGAACTGTGGGGCCAGGCGCTTGCTGGCTTGGTCGAGCGGCATGCTTGCTTTGGCTTGATAGTTGGAGGGCTGTGCTGTGGTGTGTGGGGTGGGACGGGGGGGTGGTGTCAGCCTCAAAGAACATTCATGCGTGCCAGCAGCGGGATGATGCTGATGAAAGCTCTGCTTGCGGAGACCAGTGGACCTCAGACCGCGGGTACGGCTACAGCAGGCATGCACACCATGACGAGGCCAACCTGTTGGTATTATGCGTGGGCCTGTAATTAGCTATGGTGCCTGTTCAAAGGCATATGGAAGTCATCGCTAATGGAAATTCAAGAAGGCGGGCAACGGAAGCAAGCACACACCAGCTTGTTGCTTGTGACGACTCTCCCTATTATTTACTTAAAGCCACCACCACATTGACTGATTGAAGCACCAGGTAGCTAAAGGTGCCAATCAACCAACCACCCCGCTCAAGCATCCTTTCCTTCCCATTATCACAACACAGGCAGGCAAACGCAAGACCAGCCCAAGGAGCAGCGCCGCGCCGTCTCCTCCCTTGTTTCCCTCAGCACACACCCAAGCGACCCCCTACAAACCAACCAAAGGCCTTCGCCGTCTTCATTATGCCATAAGCAAGCGAAGCCCAGCCACAGCCCACCCTTTACGCACGACCTTAAAGAATGCTGGAAGGCCTCCTCGCCCGCTTCCTGTCCTCCCGGGTGGGCCGCTTCGTGGACGGGGTCGACCAGCGGAATCTGAATGTGGCCTTGTGGAAAGGAGAAATTTTGTTGCAAGACTTGCGGGTCAAGCCCTCCGCTGTGGATGAATGCTTGGGGCTGTTGCCCTTGGCGTTGGCGTGGGGTCACGTGGGCACCTTTCACTTGAGCGTGCCTTGGAATGCCTTGGGGAGCAAGCCGCTGGTCATCACGTTGAAAGATGTGACGCTGGTCTTTCGCCTGCTGACCGAGCGAGACATGGAGGAGGAAGGGCGGGAGGGAGGGGCTGGGCTAGAAGGGCAACGACGCCGGCGCGCCGCGAAAGAGCAAGCAGTACAGGGACGTTTGAAATTCCTGCGGGCGGCCAAGGCAGCAGAGGAGGTCGAAGGAGATTTGCAGCAACAGCAGCAACAGCAGCAACAGCAGTTGGAAAGGAGAGGGTTGGCGGAACGATTGTTTGCCTCGATGCTGGAGAATGTGCAGGTGCGCCTGAGTGGTGTGCATGTGCGGATCGAAGGCACGGATGGACGGGAGATTGGGATGCTGGACGAAGGAGAGGAGGAAGAAGAGGAGGAGGAGGAGGAGGAGGAGGGCGAGTTTGCGGCTGCTCGAGAGCATATGGACGAGGAGGAAGAGGGCGAGGAAGAGGTGGAGGGGTCAATTTCCGTGTCAAGAAAGAGGCGTCGCACCGGCAAGCGCTTTGCTCTCGGCGTGAAGCTCCGGGAGTTTACCATCGAAAACGACTTAGCGGAATCAGAGGAGGACGACGACGAGGACGAGGAAGAGGAGGAAGAGGAAAACGGAGACGAGGACGATGCAAAAAAGAAAGCCAAGAAAGTCCTCGGGGCCGCCTTGGTCCGCAAACGAGCCACCGCCGCCGACTTCGGCGTCTACTGCGACCCCCACTCCAAGCCCTGGCTCCCCTCCGACCTCGCTCCCTCCCTCCCTTCCTCCTCAACCACCACCTCCTCCTCGGGCTTCCACCCCCTCCCCCCCATCCTACTCACCCAACATGTCTACCTCCTTCAACCCACGTCTGGGGCCTTGTCAGTGGCGACGCGCCCCGTCCCTCTCTCGGCACGCAAGCCTAAATATGACGTTGCCTGTCACCTTTCACGGGTCCACGTAGCTCTGACGAGAGCACAAGTCGATTGCCTCACAACGATTACTGGGGCACTGGCAGGAACGGCGGGGCTGTGGGAAGAGGAGGAGGAGGACAAGGGAGGTTGGAGGACGGAAGGGCGGCCTGGTGGGAATGTGAAAAACGACCCGCGGGCTTGGTGGCGCTACGCAGCGGGACAGGCTTTGCTCACGCACCAACAAAAAGCATCACCGTCCGCTCCTCCTTCCTCCACCCTACAACCAGCAGCAGGGCCCTCCCACCTCCCCACCTGGCCTCAGCTCGTCTTCCTCCTCCAAACCCGGCATCAATACGTGAAGCTCCACAAACGCCGTTCTCTCCTCTCTCCCTCCGAAACCGAAACCCTCAAGAAAATCGAAGATAGACTACGAGTGGGTGACATTGTTTTCTTTCGGGTCGTGGCCGAGGTGGAGCAAGCGAAGGAGGAAGTGGCGGCAAGAGCAGCAGCAGCAGCAGCAGTAAAGATGGCGAGGGAGGGGGAGGGGGCGACGGTGGTGGGGTGGGTCAAGTCCTGGTTTGAAGGGGAGGGAGAGGGGGAAGGAGCAGCAGCACCACCACCACCACCACCACCACCAACAGCAGGAGCAACGCCATCATCACCATCGACAACACCAAAGGAAGAGGAAGGGAAAGAGGGAGGAGGGACGGAGGGAGGAGAGAGAGAAGAAGCAGCCCTCCTCTCCGCCGCCGATCGTCACGCCCTAGAAGAAGCGACACTGGAATACACCACCACTTTGGCCCAAGCCACTATCCCTCCTCACTTCACCCTTACCCGCCTCTCTCTCTCCCTGAACGAAGGCTCCTTCTCCCTGCTCGCCTCGCACTCTCACCCCCTCGCCCGGGTGATGGTCGACGCCGCCTCTACCCTCCTCCTCCGCCCCCACTCCTGGTCCGTGACAATGGCCCTGGGCGCTCTCGAAGTCCTTGACCTGGACCCTCTCACCAAGTACCGCACCGTCATAACCCGCAAACCTCGCCCCCGCTCCTCTCATCCCTCCTTCTCCCCTTCCTCCTCCTCTTCCTCTTCCTCCCTCCCGCCCTCCATGATGGTAGTAGGCAATTACCGCGTTCCCAAAAACGCGGACTTGCAAATAGACTACAACCAGGGATTGAAGGAGGGAGGGCATGACATCGCCGTCCTCTGTCGCGTCCTCCCCTTTGAGGTTTTCTACTCCCGCCGTTTGCTTGAGGGGCTCCAGCGGGTCTTTACTCGCTCTTCTCCCTCGCCCTCCCTCCCGCCCTCCCTCCCTCCCCCTACATCCACCGACGCCCACGAAGGAGGCGAAGGCGAGGGAGGGAGGGAGGGAGGGGCCCTCCTTTCCGGTTTGCAAGGGTGGCGTGCCCGGCAACAAGCCCGTCTTTTGACACGGATGGCGGAAAAGAGACGGATTTTTTTCGATATTATAATAGAGGCCCCGGTCGTGCTGGTCCCGGAAACCACACGCGCAGAAGAAGGGCAGCTGCTCGTGTTGGATTTGGGCTGTCTCGAGCTGTGTAACCTCGAGGGGGGAGAGAGGGAGGGAGGGAGGGAGGGAGGGGAGGAGGCATGGACGGTCAAAATGCAGAGGATGGGCTTATTGATGTGTATGGAGGGGGCGCTTTACCTAGAGAGGAGAGAGACCGCCGCTGACCTGCATTCAATCATAGAGACATTTGACCTTACCCTCGATCTCCGCACCCGCGTCGATAGCGCCACGCGCACCCTCACCTATGCCTCCCTCCAGGCCTCCCTCCCTCGTCTTGCCATCAATCTACGGGCGTCCACCGTTCAGTATCTCCATCGTGTCCTCGCCCGACGTCGAGTCAAGGCCAAGGCGCACGCCGCTGCGCTTGCTGCACGTCATCGCTTCTACCAACAGCAGCAGCAGCAGCAGCAGCAGCAGCAGCAGCAGCAGCAGCAGCAGCAGCAGCAGCAGCAGCGGGCTGGAGGGAAAGGAGGGGGACGGTGGGGTAGCATGAGTGTTAGTGGTGGGGCTGGCGCCGGCAACAACAACAACAACAGCAGCAGCAGCAGCAGCAGCAGCAGCGGCATGCGGCGTTTTTCTCTGGCGGCGTCACCACGCTTTTCTTGGCAAGGGGGAGCAAGCATGCTGCTACCACCGCCTTCCTCCCTGGGCGAAATTAGCCTACCTGCTGCTACTGCTGCTGCTACTGCTGCTGCTGCTACTGCGGCTGCTGCGGTAGAAGGCGAAAGAGTACAGCTCGATCGCGTCCTAAGCATCGTCTTCCAAGCCCCCGACATTGCCCTCCGCCTCGCCGACGACCTGACCACCCCTCCCCCTACCGCCACTCCTTCCTCCCTCCCTTCCTCCCCCTCAACCGCCTACCTCCTCCCCTTGGTGGATCTAGCGGTGCGAGGCATCCAAGGTCGAGTGCACGCACACGACAGACAAGCCAAAGGCAAGACCACCACACAAGTCAACCTGGAAATCTCCTCTTTAGAAGTAAGGGATCGACATCCATTTGCTGACCTCTCGTTTACTCACCTCTTGGGGCCTTTGCGGGTAGGGGAGGAGAAGGAGGGAGGGAAGGAGGGGGAGGGAGGGAAGGGGTCGCTTTTGAGTATCAAGCTTGTGCGGGAGACGGTTGCTGCTGCAACTGCTACCGCTGCGAGCAGAGGAGGAGGAGGAGGAGGAGGGGGAGGGCAGAGGAAGGAAACGACGGATGTGGATGTTTTGGTGCGGCCGTTGCAGGTGCAGTGGAACCCGGAGACTATTATGGGTCTACAGCGTTTTTTCCCGTTTAATAAGAAGCGAGGCTCTGCGGTTGTGGGAGGGAGGGGAGGGAGGGAGGGAGGAGAGCAGCGGAAAGAGCGAGGGCTGAGTCAGAAGCCTGGGCACAGGGTGGTCGTGAAAGAGGAGGAAGACGAGGAAGAGGAGGAGGAGGAGGAAGGAGAGGAGAAGGCCGACAACGGGCCGACCGCGACGACCGACGCAAGCGCGGCCTCCTCCTATTTCAATAGCCTCGACCCCTTCCTCTCCTTCTACTCCTCCACCTCCTCCGGCGGGGGCAACCACGCCTCCTCCTCCTCCTCTCCCTCCTCCTCCTCTTCCTCCTTCCGCCTCACCACGCACTTCCAAACCGTCTCCCTCTTCCTCAACAAGGAAGGAGAGCTCCGTCGCCTCCTAGGACTAGAATGGCAAGCCCTCGACCTGACCCTCGAAGGAGGCGGGAAAACAAAGTCCCTCCGTGGCACGCTAACGGGGCTCGTGGTCACTGACCTAGGGAATGGCGGCACGTGTTTTCCGCGTGTCTTGGACGGGCAGGAGGAGGGGAGGTTGGTCATTCGCGTCACCTATACCTCCCTCTTGGCTGCGACGGCGGGTCGTCCTCAGGTTCAGGGAGGGAGGGAGGGAGGGAGGGAGGGCGGGGGAGGAAGAGTAGTGGAAGCAGACAACCACCTCGATATAGAAGTGGGGCCATTGCACGTCGTGTATTTCAATCAGATTTCTCTCGAAGTGATCGATTATTTGAATGAAGGCGTGCTAGGTGCCCTCATTTCCAGCACCATCGTTTCCGCCGATGCCCTAGTGCGACAACGGGCCTTGGCCAAAACGGGGTTCACCATCACTCTCGCCCGCCCTCGAGTGCTCCTCCCTCGCTTCCTCACCCACCCGGACCATGCTCTGGCCACGATTGAAGAGGCGGTTTTGACCACAGCCTTTGAAGTCCTGAAGGTGCCGTCGTTGGGGGGGGGTGAAGGGAGGGAGGGAAGGAAAGGTGCAGCAGAGGAGGAAGATGAACTCTTCCTTCGTCGTTTTGACCTCGCCTTCTCCACCGTCACCATCTCCTTGGTCTCCCCCTCCCTCGCTGCCCACCCCCCCATCCACCCCCCCCTAGCGAGATCCTTTCCTGAGTCATACTCCTGAACGTTACCCCCCCCCCACCCACCTACTCTAGCGAGCCGTGGGGGGGGCGCAGTTAACCCTGAGCCTCGACATCATCTCACGTGCTACTCTTATCTTATACTGAGTCATAATCCTGAATGGTACCCCCCCCCCTATACTGAGTTATAATGTTTTAATCCTGAACGTTACCCCTTCCCCCCACCCACCCCCCTTAGCGAGCCGTGGGGGGGCGCAGGGCGACGCCGTAGAGGAAGAGGAGTGCGTGGCGGAGGAGGAGGGAGAGGAGGAGGACGGCTTTGGCGAAACGCTGGTCGTCAGCTACCGGGGCAAGCGGCCGCGGGAAGAAGACCAAGAGGAGCGATAGATTCCTACTAGTTCCTAGTAGTTCGCGAAGGAAGAGGGAGAGGAGGAGGACGGCTTCGGCGAAACGCTCGTGGTCAGCTACCGCGGCAAGCGGCCGCGGGAAGAGAACCAAGAGGAGCGATAGATTCCTAAATCATATAAACTAATGGCACCTAGACTAATCGTCGTCGGCGGGCTATCCTAGGCTAAGAGGTCCGGCGTATGCGTATGCGTCGGCGGCTAAGTCCGGCGGCGCTTCGGCGGCTTGGGTCCGACGCCATTCCGACCCAAGCAGCTCATCTGACCTGCACGCCCAGAGGCGTGATGATTCCTACTAGTTTCTAGTAGTTACCGCAACCCTGTTGCTGAGCTGCGGTGTGAGGCGCAGCCGTGTAGAGCACTGCAGAAGGCGTGGCACGGGTGGTGAGTTGGCCTTCACACGATATTGGTATTACCAAGATTGTATGGTGTATAGCATACAAACGGGAGGTCGGAAGGGGAGTCGTGCATTGTCCAATAATCGTGCAATAGTATTGCACTAGGGTGGGCAATGCAGGTCGGCGGGGGGGGGTGACAGGATTGTTGATTTGTGCACAACAACCTCGAAGTGAAAGAATATCTTGTAAAGGCCAAGTGGTGAGCGTCTGGGGCGGTGCGCTTCTCTTCACATGCTTTGGGAGTAGGGGACGGTGGTGTGAACAGTCGATGCCACACAGATATCCCGATATGCAGGTTAACCCGAGTAGGGGGGGGTCAGCACGGGCCTGGGCCTCAAGGGGTGAGCATATGCCGATTGAGTGGGGGCCGGCGAGTCCGTAGGGTTGTCTCCCGCCCTTTGGGTGGTGGCGCGGTGTGGCCGTGGTGCTGGCGGTGTGCGCTTGGGCCATGTCTGCTGTCTCTGTGGGAATAGAGATGTCCTGCGTGAGCATATCATCTGTTGTGAGCAGTCGATGCCGCATCTTCGCTGGCCTTTTCTGATCAGCGGTTCGGTCCCCACAGTCGTTCTCACCCACAAGGTCGTGGTTCGACTCCCAGTTCTGCCACATCCCCGTTCGCGGTCTGTGCTCGCTGGCGGCACCGTGGATCAGGTTAACCCGATTCAACAGCACACGACACACGACACAGCAGACAGAATACCGTGTGCTGTGCCGCGGAATCTTTACGTGCATACATACATATATATCGGGTTATTAATAACCTGACTTTGCTACGACAGTTACAGTCTTACGTCATCTTTCGAAACTCATCCACAACATTGCCAACATCCAAGAACCAAGTATCGTGCTACTACTGTTTATTGTATTTACTATACTACTCATACACTCTCACCCATCAGCACGCGCTAATATTATAATTATATGATATAGTATTACTGCATTATTGCGGAGTTTTATTCTCACGTTCGAGGCTGGGTGCAGCTAGCAGCTAGGGTGCAGCAAGCATGTTGGCTTGAAGGAGGGATTGTGTGTGCTTGTCCTTGTTAGAAAGGTCGTTTTTTGTGTTTCGGGGTTAGTCCCACTTGCCCCATGCCATGGGGCAGTAGCGCCTAGAGTGTGCGGAGTGGAGGGCAGCTAAATAATTGTGGTGACAAGATGACAAAATGAACCTCCCTACGCCGTCCATGGGCCATGGATGGCTACGCGCCCGCGTACTACTGCTCACTGTTCAAGAAGCACTCAAATCAAACACGCACCGACCAAAAATAAAACCGTCGAAAACTTCACCTACGAAAACGACCCCCACACACGACTCACGAAATACCCGTGCCTATAATCTAGTCATAACGAGAGGAACAAGAACAAGAACTCGTGATAAAAAAATGTGTGTGGATAAAAATATTATTTACATACCACATACAGTCCATACACGGTGATAATTATGATTATAAATTATGATAAGTTTACCCCCCCCGATAGACACCTCCCCACACCAGGACAGCGCGGGCACAGCCCCGCCCAGGGGCGAGGGCCGGTTTGTTAGCAAACTCGGGCTGTTTTGTTAGCAAATGTGTTTGTGGTGTTTTGTGGTGTTTTGCGGGTGTTTTGTTGATGTTTTGCGGGTGTTTTGCGGTGTTTTGCGAGTGGTTTGCAGTATTTTCGCAAAACACACAAAACACCCGAAAAAACTCGAAACACACTGGAAAACAAAAAAAACTCACAATACGCTCGTGTATTGCGGGAGTTTTCCAAGAGCAAAAAAATTCGACTGTATTGCACAAAACACTTTTCAATCACAAAACATCTGTAAAATACCGCAAAACACCGCAAAACACCGCAAGACAGTCACAACGCGTTTTATGAAATTACGTCGGCCAAAAAATTGCAAAACGCAAGCAAAACGCTCGAAAACGTCACAAAATGCTCACAATATAGCCACAATACGTATTGCGCGCATTTTCGGTGTTTCCCCCAAAAATACGCTAGCATCTGTCGCGAAAGCATACAATACGGAATATACGCGTAAATTACGGAGGGGGGGTCATGTACCCGCAGGGGGTCACGTAGCAGGATTGTTTTTTTTTTTCGAAAACAGTGTTTTGCGGTGTTTTGCGGTGTTTTGTGGTGTTTTGCGGTGTTTTATGCGCGTGTTTTTAGCGTTTTTCACAAAACAGCACAAAACAGACCAAAAAGTATACAAAACGCACAAAACGAACAAAATACGCTTTGTGCAATACAGCGCAATACGGTGCTGTGCATCTTTCTCTCTCTCAGAAAATGTCTACAAAAAACATTCGCAAAACACGTCCAAACCATTGCAAAACATCCGCAAAACACCGCAAAACACTGTTTTTCAAAAAACACTCGCAAAACGACCGCAAAACACCCGCAAAACACCCACAAAACACCGCAAAACACCGCAAAACACCACAAAACACATTTGCTAACAAAATAGACCGAATTAGCTAACAAACCGCTCCGCTCCCCCGCCCAGCGGCACACCACCGCCGGCACAGCCGCCCCCACCATCACCACAGACACGGGGAACACAGTCCCACAGCGCGCCAGCCCCACTCAAACGGCCTATGCTCACTCCCAAAATAGGGCCCAGGCCCAGGATCAGCGCTTAGGCACATTGACTATTGTGCTGCGGCTGCTGCGGCTCTCGCCCGTGCGCCTCGTAGCCAGTAGCCAGTAGCCTCTAGCGTCGAGTTGAGGAGCTTAGAGCCTAGAGTAGTCCCAATCGTATCGCCGTCGTCCGACCGGTCCCAGCCCGAGCAGAGTCGAGACATTTCGCCTCCTCCTGGACGCGGCTTTCTGCACCCCCCTCGTGTGTCATACACCACGACCTCATGACACACACAAAACCATACCTATAACGCGTACTATTACTATATGCTTTATTCTATATACACAGTACACAGTACACTGTACACTGACACACTGCAGACTGCTCTGCTGGGTCTCTATGGCCGTGCCTCTGCGCCTAGTCATTGTTGTCCAATGGGTTTCCGCGGTATATCGCCGTCTCCTGTCCTGCATGGCGCATGGCCTCCTGCAGCCCGTCCGTGCACACACACCACGACACGCCGTCTCTGCTATTACTAATTATTACAAAACTACATCTACTCTATATACATATTTTTATATCCTACTGTGCTACTGCGGTTCCGTTCTGTGCGCGGCTACGTCGCCCGACCGGGCCGTGGTGTCCCGCCCCCCCCTGTGCTGGACAGCCTCAGCCCATCTTCGAGTCCTCGTATGTACACAACACACCATGACACAAGCACAAGACACAAACTATGTATATACATCTTGCTGCCTATCGCGCAGTATACTAGTACTAGCGCAGGCACACAGACACCCCCTCCGCGCACAAGCTCACGAGCTACTTTGTTAGCGGATTGTGTAGCCTATTCCACAAACGTTCTAGCAGCCAGCTTTCAGCCATAGTCGCGCCACTGCGCATGCCTGACACCGCCACCAGCCTATACTGGTGCTGCAGTGTGGGTGGTTACCCCGACAAGGGCAGCAGGCTTACAAATCGCGAGACATCCGGCGCTCAAACATCCCTAGCCAGGTCGGGGTCAACTTACTCGAATTGTCCCGCACGGCTGCAAATGCACATGAGGTCTTCGCCGTTGGCCATGGGGACTTCGTGGCCGGCGTGGATACGAATCTTGCGGCAGAGCTTCTTGATCACCGACTTGTCCTTCACGGCGTCGAACGGCGCGCTCGCCTCCAGCATCATCATGGCCATTTTCGCCACTTGGATGCAGTAAATGGGTACAAATTCGCCGTCCGGGTCCTCGTGCGAACACCAGATACCCTCGAGCTGCTTAAACATGGCATCGACGGACTCGAGGAGCCAATGGAGAGGCGAAATGGACTTCCCCTCGATGTCCAGCTCACCCTCAGCCGTGCCCGGATTGGCGGCCATCCCCTTCTTCAGCACCGTCTCCTTGTCGGTGGCCTGGCCGACACCAAGGAGCCCCCGACAGAGGTTGAGATTGTCGCCGCCCACGAGATGGACGAAGATCGTGGTGAAGTAGAGTTGGCGGCCTGGCGAGAGGGTGCTGAGGTGCTCCTCCCACTCGGCGCGCGCGGCCGTCCACGTCGCCACAGCATTCGCTTGAGAGCCCTTGCTCGTCGGCGACTTGCCGTAGACGCTGAGGCCTCGGAGGGCCGCCTCGTGCTCCTCGGACAGGATCATGCGGATCTCCTTCGCAAAGCCCTTCGAAATCTTTTGGCATCCAGGGAGTAAATACTCGCCGGTCGGGAGCTTCGCGAACCGCTCAACGAAGTCGCCGATCGGCTATCGGCTGAGCCATTCTGGCCTACCGCTCAACGAAGGAAGTCGTCGATCGGCCGATTTTTTTTTTTTTTTTTATGGTTAATAGTGACCGTTGTTGACCAGTAGAGGATCTCGGTGGTTCCGTCGACTTCTAAGAGTAAACGTGGCTTTTGTTTTAGTGACCTGCGCGACACCCTAACCCTCTATTAGATGCTAAAACTAAATGTGCTGCGTGTTGCCTAAGTCGGTGTCGCTTCTTCTATTAACCATTTATAAAAAAAAAAACTAAATGTGCTTGTAACACGTGAGCGTATAGTCGGCCAGGAGGGTAGGTAGGTAGGTACAGTAGGTAGAGGGTAGAGGTGAGTGGTCCCAATTTTCCCAGCGATCACGATCAGGGAAGAAAAACATCCTGAATCTGAATCTAGATTCGGTTTGGCTAAGGGGATCCAACGACCTCCCCTTAGTCTGATAAGTCTTAGAGCTCTACGTTAGTATTGTTTTAGAGTTTTATGGTTTTGCTGGCTGTGTGTGGACACACTGACACTGAAACCAGTTTTTTTTTTTTTTTTTTTTTTTTTTTTTTTTTTTTTTT
>Ga0209390_10007704_pt1 | contig 13662 bp, 14 predicted proteins | sample BON01_FD_187212 | JGI IMG/M metagenome (GOLD analysis project Ga0209390, IMG submission 187212) | Freshwater microbial communities from Lake Bonney liftoff mats and glacier meltwater in Antarctica - BON-01 (SPAdes) (version 2) | ecosystem: Environmental > Aquatic > Freshwater > Ice > Glacier... | reverse complement strand
CTCTCCTAGCATGTGAACGGACAAACACCTCCCTGTCACTGTCTGCCCTGACTGATCCGGTAAAGAGAAGCATGCCAACGCGCGCCATATGTCCCGGCGACCACCCGGACATGGTGCGTCCTCCTCCTCCTCTGCTCCACTACACGGAGAAGACCAGCGACCCTCTATCGTGGCGCGTATGAGATGCGGTCGCTCGTTATTGCTACCGCTATTATTATCATTGAACGCCTCCGAAACGATGGCCCTCAGAGCGGCTACTATGTCTGGGTACCTGTTTGCGTCCGATGAGACTGGGTGCGCGATCCACGGACGCGAGCCAAGAACACTGGAACTGTCTGGCGCCAAGTATGAAGAGGCACTTATCTCCACTGGTCGAATTGCCAGCTGCCATTGTTTCGCAAAAGAAGACGAGTTTGACTGGGGGTCGTTGATCGCTCTCACATCCTCCATTAGAGACGAACAGAACTCGCGGTCCACGCACGCGGGGGGTAGGAGCCTCCTTGAGAGTTCTTTGTATATTGTCTCCTCTTCCTGACGCGAACTGGGTGTAGAGAACCTTTCTTTGTTACGATATGTGTAACGACAACAACAACAATACACTATGCAACAATAAGCTAGTGCAAAGATCAACATCGCTGCCGCTAGCACAGTCTGTAAAGATGACATGGTGTGGTGGTGGTAAGCGTAATATCATGTTTCATTTTATTGTTCCCCACTGAGGACTACAAAAAAATCGCCCCAACAGTATGCAACAAACGTCCAGTACAATTGCCTAATGCGGAGACCATCATCAACATCAACATCAACTTCGACATCAACACAAGGTGCTGATACTCTAGTAATAAAGAAAGGACCAACATCGGCAGCAACTAAGAAACACAATAGCAATAGCAATAGCAACACTACCAAGAACCTTAAAACGACCACCAAAATTGTGACTATAAGGTCAGTTGCATCCCCTAACAAACCGCCAGTAACAAAATCTGCGAAGAAACCAGATGTTGGTTTAAGCAAGAGTAAGACTGCGACGACACTCAAAACAACTGGTGCGAAGACAAAAACGGAACGTTATAATGAAGGCACATTTCGTTCTTCTTCGACGCGTCGCGAACAGTACATTCCACACACATCCTCTGTAATCACTGTCACGAAAAACAATGGTAAGACAAGCGTTTCAGAAAAAATGAGTAATCCGCCACCTAAGACAAAGCCCGCAACAACAACGTACAAGATGCTTACGTTATCGTCTCCCGCTACTACGAGTACTACTTCTACTACTAAGTCTACAAAGAAACGTTCTTCGCCAAAGTCCCGTACCATCCAACAAGCTCCATCATCTAACATGGCCTTCCTGAATGCTTTTTCGGCTTTGACGACAACCGGTTCTAAAACTAGTAATACACATGCTGGTCAATTATCGATGTCGAAGTATAGAAAACAGCGTGGTGGTAATGAGACTGATTCTGGGGCATGTTCTACGACGTGCGTCGCATTTGGCGGTATCATAGACGCGCCTGTTATATCTTCTATGCAACCTGGTAATACTTGGGCGGACAACATGCATTCCTCGACTCCTGGTGAGAACCCTACACCTGTGACGGACGCCACCACACATACTGTGTACCCCCTAGTGGACCCCAACTATTCGTTCCACCTTCCGATCACCAGGTGATTGTTTTAAATGTTTTGTACTTCATTTTGTACATTATCCTGTGGTGTACACTTACACTCGTTGCTGAAAGCATGAGTGGCGACGGAGGGCAGTACTTGTTTCCGGGATGATCGTCCCTGACTTCGTTGTTGTTCCCGATCCCTTATGATGCAGTGACGGGAGCCAGTAGCATTTTGTTGTTGTTGTTGCATTTTTTTGGATGTTCACAAACCAACCAATATAGATCCCATGAAAATAAAATTATGGAAAAGATGAAAATAAACCAGTCCTTATATTTATGAGATTTGTATAAAAGAATTGGGGATATGATAAATACGGCGATAATTCTGCCTGGCTGGTCGGTATTTATTTGTTTTTGAAAAAAATTAAACGGTTCCATGTATTTTTTAAATTTTATTGTTATATATTTTTTGGGGCGCTATCCGCAGTACAGCCGAGGAGGGCTGCGCGCTTGATTGTGGATGGGGATGCTACACTCAACTTAAATCATGTTCATGTGAAACACGATATTAGGTTACATCGTAAGGTGTGCCGTGCACGAAGCGGTTTCATTTTAGTATTCCGTTGACTGTATCAAATGTCCCTATAAAGTTGTATGCGTTCATTCCTCTACACAGCTTACCTCATTAAAATAAAGGTTTTTCGACAATGTTCTTCCGTAAGTTTGAATGTCCATGCGACAATCCCGAGTGTCGTTTTAATGTGTACATGCACACGAAGATAGACATCTGCTCTTATTTCGTCAGAGCTTCAATGTTCATCCGATACTTTATGGCAATGATACTACATGTCAAATGGATAGGTCCCCTGTCTTTTGTTTCGTCTACTGATCGAGCGCAATATAAGAACCTAATTTGTAGAACAAACAACTACTCGCAGGAGGAGCTCTCGATATCTAGGTATGTCAACAAATCTCATTCCGATAATATGTGTTGTGATCAAAAATTCATCTCCGGCCCCTCTCACAACCGCATCTTATTCGCCTCCCTATCAACTCGTTTCTCTGGAAACGTTAAAGTGGACGTGACGTCTTTCTTCAGACACACCATCATAGACCCGCGATTGACTCTGCGTGCCGGCATGCTTGTGCGCATGATCAAGTGCTCGGGGAGTTATCGCATGTCTCTTTTGCTTATGGCGGTTCGGGACCCGCGGCTCTTCTGGTGTATTCTGATGCTTCCTCTCACGCAAACGCAAACAATGGACGACCAGTTTCTTCTCACACTCGTAATGGGCGACTTGTACACCGCGGAATTGGACAAGACAATGACAAAGGTTAGGGCATGGCCAACAAATGCCCATGTTCATTGAATAAATAGTGTAAACGTTTGTCGCAAGTATGCAAAATGTATGTCATCGAGAAAGATGGAGGATGTGCAAGTACAGTCTCTTGAAAGCCAGAAACAATGGCACTCTCTACGTGACCAGGCTCGTACTTACCTTCACGACGTAATGACAATTGTAGCATCCCGTGATTGTGTGGACAACAAGTATATTCGCGAGATGGAGACGGCTGTCTTTAACCGAACATTGGAGAAGTGCGATTCTTTGAACGTTACGCGAAGTTGGAGCAACCCGTTGTTTATTTCTGTGTACTGTTCTGTGCTCCGGTTCGTACTCTCCAACATCGACTCTTCGTGCTACGTGGAAAACCACGCGCTCTCTCAGAGACTTTCTTTTTTGGTCGATAACAATCCGGACAACAACAAGACTGGTTCCGTTGCCTCACCGCATCTCCGTCCGCGCGACATTCCTTTTCTGCGTGCTGAGGACGCCTTACCTCTTCTCTGGAACGACATCATTCTCCGCTCACGTGAGCGTGATCAGTACATCATGAACGCTCGTCCTAACGCAACGACGGACCAGTTCAAGTGCGCCCGCTGCAAGCAGCGTCAGTGCTCTTACGTGGAGGTACAGACGAGGTCGTGCGACGAGCCGGCTTCCATTTTCGTGACGTGCCATGGCTGCGGCAATCGATGGCGCATAGGGTAGTTGTTGTATCACTGGGTACAACAAAATCAAAAGAACCCGGTGTCTTTGTTTATTGACGTGCAATTCTTCATGTAAGGCAGTTTCTTTGCTGGACATCTGTCGCCTCCTTATTGTTTATTGTTGCTTGGCGTCTGTCGACGCCTTGTTGTTTATGTTCCGTTGAGTGTAGAGAATGGCCCGAAAATCAAAAAAGTTTTCAAAGGAACATGTAAAGATACATCCGTGTGAGTGCGCGATTCTGTGATGATTAAGACAGTTCTTGTGCGTATCCTCTTCGTCATGCTCCCTGCCTTAGTGATCGTTGGCCTTCACACTGACATATTTCGAAAATCGAATGAATTATCCACCGTGCCTAACCTGGTGATTCATAAATTGAATTCGATCATGAGATCCATCCTATCATGGTTCCACACCATGACTTTGGTGGACAAGGAATCTACCAATGGTTCCAATGGTTCTTCCGAGAAATCTACTAATGAATCTTCAGAGAAATCTACTAAGGAATCTTCAGAGAAATCAAGTGCGATAACGGAGGGGTTTAACGAGGAGAATGTGTTGGATTCCTCAGACGTCCGACTATCCTCAAAATCTGAGTACGGTGTGGTCGCTTTTGACGAGCATGCGTCTTCCGATCTCACCGACAGAGACTTCGATCGCTTACCGGCCATGTTCAATGAGATGCGTGAACGAAGCAAAAAATTCAGAAAGAAAAACGATTGGGTGTCCTCTCTAATCCAGAAAAGGCAGATGGAGGAGGTTGCGCTTGCATGTTCGACGATTCGTAAGTGCGAGTCTTCGCATGTGCGAGAAATGCGAATATAAATCATGAGTGAACAGAAACAAACATGATGATAACTTCGAAAACGGTTACAGTTGCCGTGTTAAGCGTGCTCGCTACCGTGTGGTACATACACCGCCCCGTTGCTGACAAGAGAGTAGCGACGCTGATGATCATCGGAACGGCATGGATCCTCTTTACAAGCACTCGTGATTTCCAGGAAAAATCTACTGATCAAAAATCAACTGATCAAAAATCTACTGATCAAAACGATGCGACAGATCGAGTAATAAATAATGCATCTTCTTCATCTCTTCACTTGCGGGGTCATTTGTACACGTGTTTGAACCACCTTCCATCCCGCATTCCCCGATTGCGTAACGCATGTCCTCGTCGTTTAGCCGAGGCTGTCAAATCTCTGGAAGTGTTCTTCCAGAAGGCTGACAAGGCTTTGATGCAAAAGAAGAAGCTGATGTTCCTTGACCGCCACATACAAACCCTACGTGACTTACGAGCAGATGCATTGAATGCGCTGCACTCTTTGCACTTTGCGACAACTACAGAGAAACAGCGTAAGCACCTGTACAAGTGTGTGCAGGTTGCGAGATTGGAAAGCTTGAGAACGTTGTCTGCGATTGTTGTCAAACATAACCATAATAGTTCTTCATCTGTATCATCAATCACACCTATGTCCCTTCATCTCGGAGGGCCGTCCGCGCATGATCCTACACGCGAGACCCACACGGCCGTGTTTTTGTAACGTTTTTGCAGATTCATTCTTCCTTGATGCACCTTTCGCAGAGAATAAGAAGCAGACCTAGATGTTCCCATACGGCCGACCTGTCTGCTTGTGTGAGCGTCTGCCACCTGGAGCGTATGATATCCACGATCTTGAAGTCGAACTTCATGTCCATGAAGCCCATGTTATCCACGTTTTCTTCTTCGATCGGGGTTTCTAAGAAAAACTTGTCGTCGCGAGATTTGATGTATTCCCCGTATGGAATCATAACGTATTCGTTGAAATAGCGATACGGCGCTCTAGCATCAAAGGAAGACATCAACGTAACCCCTTGCTTGAATAGGGTGTAGTCGTACATGTCGGACAGAATCCCATCCAGATCCGACAGGAAGTCTGCCGTCTTCAAATTGAACAACACCAACGAAGACATTCTTTCAAGTTATTCGAACCTTCGAAGTTTTGATCCTTACACAGTTAAGACTCCAAAGTCTTTATGTGTCTCATGACTGGCACTGTTGTTGAAACTGTTTTGCTTCGATATCTCTCTCCCTTACCATCTGATCGATCACGTCCCCCCCCCCATTCCCAACCACCGACGATGCAGCGGCGCTCAAGTGCTGCTGTGAAGAGGAGAACGCAGGGAACCCCCCTGACACTGGATCAATCGCATCCAGAGAAAGAAACCTACAGCTGCTGGTGGACATCTGCGAGTTGTGCGCTCCATCGTCCAGGAAAGACATGCTCTCGTACTCCCTTGAGAGGTCCGACGCAGTCATCAAATCGGAATCCACAGGCTCCACCACAGCGTCCTTGGCGGACGCGACAAAGTCGATGATGTCACTCTCCCCGCGTATAATACCCGCGTCACTAGTGATGATCATGGGCACACTGTCCACACACGACGGGATCGACGCTTGCCGCCCGTCAATACAGACGAACAGGAACCGCGAACGCGTGTCGGTCCTGCGAATGGCCCCTATCACTATGCTACTTATGTGGCAGTGCTTGCTATAGAATAGGAGGTTGCGAGAGAGGTTCGGTGGGAGGCGAACGTATGAAGAAGAAGAATTAGACATCATGAGGGTATGCAAAGAATAACGAAGAATTTAAAGTGAATGGAACACTTAAATGACACTTGTTTGAACGAATGTGTAAATTCACTGGATCTTCAATCCGTGGTCCGCAGGCAAACCCATTTTCTTAACCAACTTTGCATTTACTGGACAAGCGGAGATTGTATTCACGCCCAAGGAGGCGAACATCTCATACACAAACGGGACCAGCTCATTGCTTTTCCACCCCAACCGCTTCATCTGAGCTTTGTAAAACCCTATCGACGCGATGAATGTCTTGCAAGGAGCGTGAGGGGAAACAGGGGGGGGGGGCGGCGGCAGTTCATAGGTATACGCAGGTCGTAAAACGATCGGCATCTTCTCGCGGTCGATAAGGTCTCGCAAGACTCGTTCCTCGGACATGGCCAATACCATAAGCGCACGCCCCTTAGCCCCCCCGCGACCTGTGCGGCCCACACGGTGCGCAACCTGCGCGTTGTCAGGCGCAATCCCGAGCTGAAGAACAAGCGTCACCCCCGAAACGTCGAGTCCCCTAGCGAAAACGTCGGTGGCCACTATAGCTGCAGGTGGTTTTGCATTCTTGAAGTCCGAGACAGCGCGACTGCGCTGTCCCTGAGAGAGCCGCGAGTGAATCTCGAACACACTCGTGCCAGCATCCTTGTAGGAACGCAAAATGGACGCCAGTGTGGACGCCATCGCAGCGGTCGGAACGAAGATAACGGTAAGACCATCCTTTTCGCTAAGGAATTCCTCGCGTATGACAGGAACCATTTGGTCTGCGCGGACGAGCACTGCCTCCTGCTTCACATTCGCGTTGTGTGCCGCTCCGGCAGATCCTTGAGCCTCGCTCGCCCCCGCGTTCAAGAAGGTGTCGTCTCCCTTTAGAAGAGACCTGGAAAGTTCCTGCACATCCTTGGACGCCGTGGCCGTAAACAACAACGTCTGTCTCTCGGGATTGGCCATGGCAGCTGCCACCTTCATGACAACTGGTCTGAATCCTGGGTCTAGCAGGCGGTCCACCTCGTCCAGCACTAGCACACGTCCGTGCTTTGCAAGCCCTTCGCTGAATCCAGGGGTACTTTGCATGTGTTCCATGAGCCGACCCGGTGTGACGACCGCAACTATCCTCTCGCCCCGGAGTGCCGCATCGTTGAGTGCTGACCTGTCGCCTGATGTAGAACGGACTCCGCCCACCAGCGCATGGACGCTCAGCGACTTAGGGCACCGCGCTAGCAGGCGCCTCGCCTGCTCTAGCGTTTGTTCTGCGAGCTCGCGCGCCGGCGAGACGATCACCGCTGCCACGAGGAGGGGTTTTTTGTTGGTGGACCCTGTTGCTACAGTATTCTTACTATCCAAGAGTCTCGTTAGGAGCGGGAGGAGGAACCCGATAGTCTTGCCTGTGCCTGTGCCTGCGCGCACGAGCATGTCATGGCCGTTGATGAGCGCCTGCATGTACATGGACTGAGAGGTAGACATCATCTTGTACTTGAAGTCATCGTGAAGGGATTCAATAGCGCACTTGGAGACTCCATCAAGATCCGAGAACATAGTGCGGGAGGCAAATGATGAAGATGACGATGTCGCTCCATTATCCTTATTTGCATTTGTCTTTGCACGTGTTTTCTTCGGCACCGAGACTGCTGACTTTGGTACCGCTTTCTTTTTTGCAACAAGGGGGGTTGCAGAAGCTTTACTGTTATTCGAGACGACCATGATACTTGTTGTAATCATTGAACAGATAATAAGAACTGTTGCCATGAGTCAAATGAGTAGTGGTGAGGGGGCTTTCGATTTTTCCGATATGCACAATGAGATTCGTCTTCAGTGTGTACGTGAGGACTTGACGTACATATTTTATATTTTCGACTCATTGGACGCTTGCAACGTTGAACTGCACCCCTCGGATTTCAGGGTGGAAAACGGGATGTACAATGATCCACACGCGATGTACAGAGATATCGAGCTCGTCATCCGAGAAATGAAAGCAACCCCGTACATGCTTGAGTTCATGCCCTACATCGACGATTACATGGCCTTGTTCTTTTGAAGCCATGCTACAAACTCCGGAAGAAGAAGTGTTGGCAATTCAAATAAAAATGAAGAGTTGACGATTGCTTTCCCGGAAAGCTGCCGCCGCCACCGCATGTGTGTGGACGAGGATGATGACTGGCGCCCTTCATCAAGCATGGAAATTGGAAGTGTGTAAGGCGGACTGTGCACACGTATTGTGATGCATCAGAAAATGGCGTTCGAAAAACATCCAAAAACACTGTGCTACAAATGGCGTTCGAAAAACATCCAAAAACACTGTGCTCTCACAATCGCAAGGCTGCACTGCATGGAACTGTTGGGTCAAGGGAGACCGCTTCCATTTTGCAGGGATGCGTGATGGTTGATGGGCTACAAAAAAACATGATGGTGTTCCACTGCCCCGTGGGTCGCTACACCATAAGGTGTACCGTACACTCCAGGAGGCGGTTTCATTTTAGTATTCCGTCGAGTGTAACCTAATGCGTCTTTCATACAGTCAGAGACAGAATTTGTGGGACACCCTTACCGGTGACCCTTGAACCCAATTGATTGGGTAGGTCAGCTAAAGGTTTTGTATCAAGGTCCCAATCCTTCGTGTCCCTTCATCCCATATTTCAGCATTTAAGCTGGCCCAGAGGATAACAATTGTAAGCTGCTAACTGACCCATGTGGGTCGGTTGGTTGAGCGCCCACATTTGCCTCTCCGGAAGCTGGGGTTTTAGGGGGGGGGGCGAGGGAACACATCCGGTCGCTCCACGTTATCAGAAGCAGAAGAAGGTTCAGCAGAGTTCACGTCTAGGTTCCAGGTTGCACTATAGCCACATTGGATGCGCTTTTGACACTGTTGTGACAGTGCAGTACTTAGTGGACCTTGACGTTATTTACCACCATCTTCTGCTTCTCAAACGTTTTAGCCCCTTCTCCTTTGTCTGACACTACTTCTTCTTCTCATTGTGATACACTATTTCACTCACATTTCCTTATACCCATAATCAACTTTTCAAAATAAAAGGTGTCCCTAGCTGTATGCAGCCCGGGCAGCATGGTTCTGTTCCAGAAAAGCATCCAGTTCGGCGTCCCCTGCGTCCATGGTTTGTACCACAGTTGTTCTCAAATAAAGTGGGAAACACCTTATACTCATCCAGACTGCAGATCGTTACGTTTAGGCAACTTTTGGACACTTTGTATATATTACAAACATTCCTCAAAAAATATTTGTAGTGAACCACGGACCTGTATCTGGTTTCAGGGGATATCTATAAAATTATACAGAGTGTCCCAAAATTATTTGAGAACAAATGTATACGCAGATGTCTGCAAGCTGCTGATGGATCCTGCGGTGGCTGGTCCTGAGTCCAGGACCCAGGCGAACTCTAGCGAAAGCAAGGCCTTGGGGGCGGATGCCACGGCAGGTCACGCAAATGTATGCAAGCTGCTGATGGATCCAGTGGTGGCTGGACTTAAGTTCAGGGCACGGGCGAACTCCGACAACAGCTGGCACTTTGCTTGTGGCTGCCAAGGCAGGTCACGCAGATGTCTGCAAGCTGCTGATGGATCCAGAGTCAACGGAATACTAAAATGAAACCGCTTCGTGTACCGGAGTGGACAACGGTGACAGGAAATGTTTTACACGTACAGTCAATCTCCCATCATTTTGGCTATCTGTAAAGAAATCAAGTAGTATTCTTTATGATACTCATCATATATTTCCAGCATTTCTTCGGTTGGGTTTGCTTCTGTAATCAATATGATATGATTTTTTCTATCATACAACTCTTCGCGTCGGGCTTGTAAATCATATAGAATCTTATCCATTATCCCATTGACGCGTTTGTTTACACCACCGAACGAGATTGCGTCGTAAACAGATAGATACGAACCAATTTCAGAAATGATTTCTACAGGTAGTGATCTCCAAGACATCTTCAGGGATTTCGTCAAACGGAACTAATGGACAGATTAAATCGATTCTTTTTAAACTATTGAGGTGTTTACACTTAATTTAAGTTTTAGTGGACGATGCTTGAGCAACGAGTACATGTACATGTATGATGAGTGAGCGTCATTGTACTGTTCCACCGACTGTAGACTTGCTTGACGATCACGTGTTTTTTACTCGATATCGAGACTGTCCTGCTCGAGCATCATCGCAGTAGAGGCTTTCCGCATTCGTTGGGGATGTTCGTCTGCACCGGCGGCGCCGGAAACTGTGCCAGAAGCGTTGTCGGCGTCGAGGGTGATGATGCCCTCCATCGCAGTAGGTGGTGCGTTGACAGTGAGGAGTGGCGCAGCCACGCGGCCCGTTGGGACAGTTGTAGGTGGAACAGTTGTAACTGGGGGGATCCTATGTGGCACAACATGCACGTTGCTCAAGACGTTGGAGGCTCTCAGTCTTTCCTCGTCTAAAAAAACCTGAGTGTCTCCAGTGCCGCATGGCGCGATCTGACCGACAATAGTGTTGGCCGATACGCCGTTCATACGGTCGAACTCGCTAAAGACACCGGCGTTGATGAGCATCTTCTCGCTCTGCTCGAAGCTGCACTTGGCAAGAGGACCGAGTTCGCCTCGGTTGTTGATACCGTGTCGGTCGACGCTCATGAAGAAGCCACGGTTAGTCATCGTATCGCCTAGAAGGGCGAGGTGGCGGTGGTTGAGTGGGAGGTCGCCGAGCACGTTTCGGATCTCCTCAATGAGGGCGGTGCGTGCCGCCTCGATGCCTAGCACGTTCATGATCTCAAAGACGTCGTTCGTGCGCGCGCGCCTGCCGTCGATCATTTCGTTGCTGAGTACCTCGACCAGATTAGACCCGGCGGTGAGGATGCTCCATGTGTCGTTCTTGACAAACGAGTCAGTGAGAGGGTCGAACCGTTTGAGTCCTTGTGCAGGCTTCGCTAGAACAGCCTTGGAGATACCGACGACACCCTTGATCACGCACGCCTCCATCATGCTCTGGTGGAGCGCCTTGACATCCGTGAGGAGGTCCTCGTCCCCAGAGGATGTGCTGAGACGCACGCGGCATACGAGTTCGCGTGCATTATCGTCCGCCAAGATGCAAGAGACGTTCTCGCCGTACATGTTTCCGAGCGCGACCTCGACGTCGATCATGCGCACGTTGCACTCAAGCATCCTCTCACGGTCGAGTTCCAGACGCATAAGCCAGGGCGAACTTTGGACACCACCACCGTCATTATTATTGACGAGCAGACAGTACTTCTTGTGGAAGGCGAGGAGACCGTGGTCCGCCAACACAACGCTGCGCTCATCGTCGTGAGGGTCGAAGTAGATCGCGCTAGACCGGACAACATCCTTCAAAAGAGTGGTCTGGATGTCAGACATGACATCCTTTGCGCGTTCGATGCTGGCGCTGTGCTCAGGACGCAACTGAAGGGCCATGGTAGGAGTCTTGATCTTCTTGGTCATACTGAGAAGCTCGCGAAGGCGAGGAACACCCGATGTGGCAGCGGTAGCGGCTTGCTGACCCGCTACATGGAACGAGTTCAGGGTCAGCTGCGTGCACGGCTCGCCGATGCTCTGTGCGGCAACGATACCGACCATTTCCCCGGGAGTCGCAATGGCCTTACGGAACTCGCGGAGGATCTCAGACGACACCCTAGCGAGTGCGGAGCGAGTCATGTGGAAGCGGCGCATGAGAACCTTGGGAGAGAGGAAGGATCGAAGAAGGATAGGGGGCCACCGTCGTTGAAACAGGTCCTGGTGGCGCTCCTCCTGCATACAAACCATAGCGGATATCAGATCGTCTATCGTGTCAAGGATGGAGTCGGGGCCGGCGAGTTCGTCAGTAGATGACTTGGCGCCGAGCAGAGCGGAGCTATCCTCGACGATGCGAGAGAAGTTCACAGGATACGTAATGGGAACGTCCTCGCTACGCCCGTGGCAAAGAGTCTCGATCACGAAGCGACGGTCATCCACAAGCTGCTTGAAGTGAGTCACTAGACGAGCTAGGGTTGAGGAGCTAGGAGGGGATCCGAGGGGGTCAAGCTCAAGAACCTCTTCACGGGTGGCGAGAAGGTACTCGGGGCGCATGTCTGCAGGGGAGGCAAGAGTCATGTACGGAAGAGAGTGGAACTCCAGACTAGTCGCGTTCATGCCGTCCTCACCGTAAAGGAACTGGACAACGTGACCGTTGGCGTTACGGACAGTGCGGTCGTGGTGGACCTTGCAATCCTCCATGGCCTTGATAAGCTTACGCTGAATATACCCTGTATCTGAGGTATCCCGGCTACCAAGACCGTTAGCCAATATGAAGTTGAGCGTGGACGGGACTGTGACGTCGTAGAGCTTGGGGTGATCCTCGACACCAATGATGTCGATGGACTTGATCGGGTCCAATACGACGTCGTTATGCTCCTTGTAGTTGGCGTGTGACTCCGCCGCTTTCATTGCCTTCATGCGGAGTTTCTTCTCTGGGTGGATGAGGTCGATGGTGTCTGCTAGTTTGCGAGCCCACTGAGCGCGAACATGCAGTGTATGCATGGGTGCGATGTCCTTGGTCCCGATGTTGTTGGTCTTCTTCACTGTGGTGGAGATCTTCCCAAACACTCCCAAGCGATTGCAGAGCATTGAGATGCCCTCGGTCAAACGACGGGATACCGAAGAAGAAGAAATTTCACCCACCTTGGAGACACACCCATCACCTGAGATATAACCGCTTAGGAGCCCCCTGACGAAATCCAGAGGGGCAATGTACGCAATGTCTGGAATGTGCTTGTTGCGGGAGCCGTGTCCCACGAATCGGTCGAGGAAGCGTGCCAGCAGGGACGAGTATCCGAACAATGTCATGGAGGTGCCCATATCGGTTGTTTTCTCGGCAAGTCGCGTCTTCAACCCCAGCTTGCGCGTGAACCACTCCTCAGCAAAGTCCCGGACACCCTTATCGTTCTTGCTGATGCCCACCACACCGGACTTTTCGCACGTGTGGCCGTCTGCGAGGTACAGACCGACAAAGACACCGAACTCGAAGTCGAGCTCGAACATTGCGGGAATGTGACCTTGGCATCGCGAGGCGTGGAACGGGTACACGCACCCGTCCCTGATGTTGTCCGTCTCTGAGCGACCTGCAGAGATGAGAAGGAGGGATTCACTAAGATCATCATCGGAGTCTTCAACGATATGCTCATGATCATGCCACCAAGAAGGTCCAAAAGGCTCACCTGAGGTTGCGCGCTGTAGCTTGGCCTTTTTGTCGTAGGGTAGCGTGAACTCCTTGCCATTGTGCTCACTCCACCACCCTCGGGGGATGTGGAACTTGGCGCCCTGCGCATCGGCCACCATCCTGATTGCGAGGTTGAAGTCGGTGCCGTAGACGTACTCGGTCTTGGGGAAGAAATCGGAAACGTCGACGTGGGTGCACACAAGT
>Ga0209390_10007703_pt1 | contig 13662 bp, 9 predicted proteins | sample BON01_FD_187212 | JGI IMG/M metagenome (GOLD analysis project Ga0209390, IMG submission 187212) | Freshwater microbial communities from Lake Bonney liftoff mats and glacier meltwater in Antarctica - BON-01 (SPAdes) (version 2) | ecosystem: Environmental > Aquatic > Freshwater > Ice > Glacier... | reverse complement strand
TGGCTCACGCCGGTAGAGATCGTGATGCTGTGCTCGGGCCGTTGAGCGTTCCGCATCCCGGCATTGCCCCGTACAGAACTGAACGCCCCTAAAGATAGCGCACCACCACGAGTGCGAACGGGTGTAACATGCGCGAAGAGGTTCTCCTTCAATCGCCCCTGCTTAACGCGGCCCACGCGCTCGCGCCCTTAGATCACCGCACTGTATACTGTTCTTTGAACACATCAACGTAACGAATTCAGGCCGCGCGCACCAGGGCCACTTGCTCGCGCACCCCCACGGGAGGGGAAAAAACCCTCCGCTCGGTGGTCACCGCGCCTTCCCTCTCTCTTCCCGCGCGCGCGTCAGAGAGAGAGCGCTCTCCCCTTTCGACGGCGTGCGCGCGCCTCCTCTTCTCTCGGTCGGTGCTCTTGCTTGCTTGGCGCTCTCCGACTCGTTCTCTTGAACGGAGGGTGACACCACAGGGGGACACCCCCTTCCCCGAAACCATGCGGGTCGGCGCGCACAAGCCGACGCAGGCGGACCAGGAGCAGCGGCACGACCACGAGTCGCAGGCGAACGGGCAGGAGCGGCGGCCCCACCGGGGCCCCCTCGCCAACGGCCAACCCGCCGCCAACGGCCACGCCCCCGCCGCCAACGGCCGCGCCGCCGCCGCGCCCCCACCCGCTCCCGCTCCCGACCCCACGGTCGCCGCCGCCGCCCACGCCCGGTTCTGCTTCGACACGCTCGCCGCGCACCTGTGCGGCCGCCCGCTGCCCCGGCCCTCGGACGCTTTCGGCGAGGCCACCTGCGCGCTCTTTGTCACGTGGAACAAGCGCGCGGGCCACGCCCACGGCGCGGGCAAGCAGCACCGCCCCCGCCCCTCCGAACGCCGCACCAGCAGCGGCGGCGGCGGCAAGGCGCAGCAGCAGCAGCACCAGGACCAGCAGCACCAGCAGCCGCCGCCGAGCCACCGCCACCACCCCCACGACCGGCCGCCCGCCACCCCCGCCGTCTACCACCTGCGCGGCTGCATCGGCACCCTCGAGCCCCGCACCCCCCTGCGCGCCGCACTCCGCGACTACGCCCTCACGTCGGCGCTGCGCGACCACCGCTTCGCCCCGGTGGCCGCGGGCGAGGTGCCCGCGCTCAAAGTCACGGTGTCGCTGCTGCGGCGGTTCGAGCGGGCGGCGCACCCGGAGGACTGGAGCGTGGGCACGCACGGCATCATCGTCGCGTTCGCCGAGGAGCCCGGGCGCGCGCAGGGGGGCGGGGGCGGGGGGGGCGGAGGCGGCGCCCCCATGGCCGTGCGCCGCTCGGCGACCTTTTTGCCCGAGGTGGCGGGCGAGCAGGGGTGGACGCGGCGGCAGGCGGTCGAGGCGGCCGTGCGCAAGTCGGGGTACGCCGGGGCGCTGACGCCCGGGCTGATGGCGTCGCTGCAGGTGACGCGGTACCAGTCGTCGCGCTGGGAGATGACCTACGGCGAGTGGCGGCGGGGGGCGCGGGCGCCGGCGCCGGCGGCAGCCGGGGGGTCGGCGGCGGCGGCGGCGGGGGCGCCTGGGCTGGGCGGCGGCGGCGGGGGCAGCGGCGGGGCGGGGGGCGGGGCGGCGGCCGCGAGCGAAAAGCTGGTCGCGGCCATCGAGCAGCGGCAGCGGCAGCAGCAGCAGCAGGAGGGGTCGAGCGCGCTCCTGCGGGCGCTGCGGCGACTGCTGCGGGGCCCCGTGGTCGAGACTGACGACTACGAGGACGATTACGAGGAGGAGGAGGAGGAGGAGGAGTGATCGAGGGGGCGGCGGCGACGGCGGTTGCAGAGGGAGCGAGCCGGCGATAAAAAGCTGGCAAACCAAAGAAGACTGTTAAGCCAACGGCGGTTACCCCGGTTACCCCGTCTGCTGGCTCCGTTGATCGGCGGTCACGGGGACGAGCCGGCCGCGTCCAATGATGGGCCGGCGGTTGCTAGCCGACTCCGTGCGTGTGTGTAAGGGCAGAAACGGTGACCCATGGCGAGCGTCGAGCTTTGGCAACTGACGACGTGCTGGCAACTTTAAGCGACCAGGGCGGCGTGGCGACGGCGTGCGGCGAGTTTTGGCGAGTGATGACGTGCTGGCGGCTTTTGGCGACCAGCGGCGGCGAGTTTTCTGCGACAGCGGTGGCGAGGCGAGTATTGGCGGCTGTGGCGGCAACGGCGGGAGGCGGCCGTGGCGGTCCTGGCGGTCGTGGCGGTCGTGGGGGTCGTGGCGGCCGTGGCGGACGTGGCGGTCGTGGCGGCCGTGGTGGTCGTGGCGGCAATGGCGGGAGGCGGCCGTGGCGGCCGTGGCGGTCGTGGCGGCAATGGCGGGAGGCGGCCGTGGCGGTCGTGGCGGTCGTTGGCGGGCGTCTGCGGGCGTCGGCGTCGGCGTCGGCGTCGGAAGGCGTGGGCGGCGTGGGCGGCGTCGGTGTTGGCGTTGGCGTTGGCGGTTGCGCGGGGGACCCAACAGCCAGGGGGGGCGATCGGCGGCGGCGTGCGCACGGACGCCTTTTGGCTCGACAGTTCAACCACACGGCATATCGCATTCGCGGGAGCTCTGTAAGGCGCCTAACAACAGGACGACGCGGAACGCGTGCAACAACGAGGCGGCGGCACTCGGCCAACGCGGAACACCACACGACGACAAGAAGCGACACTCTGCCCCCTCAATCAATCGAAAGTCTTTTCGCGCCCGCCGTCCACGCCCTCCCGCCAGCGCGTAGGCGTCGACGACCGACACACGCACGCGCGTGCGCAGACGACCTGTCTGTCGCCTATCTGTCCGACCAACGCTAACGGGGGGCAGCAAGCACAACACACACATCAAACAAAAACCAAATGTCGGCGACCGCGACAGCAGCCCCGCGCCGGCGGCGAGCGACGGCGGCGGCGACGGCGGCGCCGCTGCCGACGAGCCCCGTGCTGTTGCTGCTCGTGCTGCTGCTCGCGGCGGCCGCCCACCCCGCCGCCGCCGTGCGCGAGACGCGCCTGTACGACGTCCTCGGCTGCCCCCCGGACGCCGACGAGCGCACCATCAAGCGCGCCTACAAGAAGGCCGCCCTCCGCTGGCACCCGGACCGCGCCGCCGGCGAGGGCGACAAGAAGCGCGCCGAGGAAAAGTTCCGCGACGTCGCCTCGGCCTACGAGGCGCTGTCCGACCCGGACAAGCGGCGCGTGTATGACCAGTACGGCGAGGCCGCGCTCAAGCGCGGCATGGGCGAGGGCGGGGGCGGGCCCGGCGGCCCCGGCGGCGGCGGCGGCCACCACCACCAGCAGTTCCACATGCAGGGCGACCCCTTTGAGATGTTCAACATGTTCTTCGGCAGCGGGGGCGGGGGCGGCGGGGGCGGGGGGGGGCGTCCGGGGGGCGGCGGCATGCCCGGCGGCATGCCCGGCGGCCCGCGCATGAACGTGCGGTTTGGGGGCCAGGGCGGCGGCATGGGCGGCGGCATGGGCGGCGGCATGGGCGGGCGGGCGGGTGGCGGCGGCGGCGGCGGCGGCGGCGGCCTGTACGCGGGCGACCCCAACGTGCAGGAGCTGGCGACGGAGGACGCCATGCCCGACCGCGCGGGCGCGCCGGCGCCGCGCGTGGGCGAGGCGGCCGTCGTGCTCGCCGAGTTTTACGTGGGTTTTGTCCTCTTCCTTCTTTTTTTCCCGCCGTTGCCAGTGCGACCGCCAAACCCCCGCTCTGCCCACGACACTGACGACACCCCTCCCTTTCCCTTTCCTCCCCCACAAAACGACAAACACACAACCCCTTCCCCCCCAACACCACAAAAACTAAACTGACAGGCCCCCTGGTGCGGCCACTGCCAGCAGCTCGCCGACAAGTACAAGAGCGTCGGCGTCGCGCTCAGCGGCGTCGCGCGCGTGGTCGCCGTCAACTGCGACGGCGCGGGCGCGCCCGTGTGCTCGTCGCGCGGCGTGCGCGGCTACCCGACGATCAAGGCTTGGGTGCCCTCTGGCTCGAGCGGCCGCTGGCACGACTACAGCGGCGAGCGGACCGCGGCCGCGCTCAGCAAGTGGGCGGCGGGGCTCATCCCCTCGGGCCGCTCGGCGGCGCTCAGCGACCGCGGCGACCTCGACGCGCTGTTGGCGCGGTGCGGCGGCGGGCGGCCCAGGCCCAGGGGCGCCGCCCGCGCCGCCGCCGCCGGCAGGCAGGCCAGCGGCGGCGGCGGCGCCGCGACCGCGGGCCTGTGCCTGGTGCTCGCGACGTCCAAGGCCGAGACTCCCTCGCTGTGGAAGGCGCTCAGCCTCGCCTATGACGGCGCCGTCGCCTTCGGCGCCGCCAGGAGGAGCCAGCAGGGCGGCGGCGGCGCGGCCGAGGCGTTGCTGGCCGCCGCGCGCGCGGCCAACGCGACGGCCGCCGACCTCGCCGACGCCAGCGCGTCGGCCGGCAGCGACGCGCGCGTCGTCGCCGTCTGCAACGGCGACCTGGCCGGCGCCGAAATGTACACCGGCCGCCTCAAGTCGGACGCGCTGCGCCGCTTCCTGCGCGGCTTTGCCGACGGCAAGCGCTGCCGCTCGCGCCTGCGCTTTGACGCGTCGACCGACCTGTCGGCCATGGGCGTCTCGCAGCTCAAGGCGGTCGCCGAGGCGCGCGGCGTGACGTGCGACGGCGGGTGCCTGGAGAAGGGCGACTACGTCCGCGCGCTCAAGGCGAGCTTGGTGGGCGGCGGGGGTCAGGCGAAGAAGGAGGAGTTGTAGGGTGTGGTGGCGCTAGCGGGGCGTCGCTCCGGCGTGCGTGAAGCGTCGACGAAGCGTCGACGTCGCTCGACGTCGCTCAGTCGTCGTGTTCATTTGAATTTCGAAAACGTTTCCCGAACGGGAGCTCGTCGAGCTCCCACTGGTTTGTGCACGTGTGTGATCAGATGATAGAGACTGAGCGTCAGTGACTGACTCTTGTTTCGCCGCCGGGGGGGCGTTGGGAAGAGGAGGACTCCCCCTTTCCCTCTTTTCCTCATCAATCAATCGCTCCGCTGCAGTCCCCTCGTTCGCCCATTCGCCCCCATTCGATGCCCAATTCTCAATCTTGAAGACAACCATATCGACGCCGGCAGCTATCTTGAGAGAGTCACCTTTCAGAGGCGATTGTCGCGTTTTGCGGGGGCACGCACACACGCAAAGACCATATCCGCGCGCGCCACCTCCTCCCTGTCGCTCTCTCTCTCGCAAAGTCATTGGCTTCGGATCGAGCGACGATGCTCGCTTTCAAGAACGCGCGCCCCGCCGCCGCCGCGACCAAGCAGCAGCAGCAGCAGGCGCGCCGCACGCCGCCGTCGCCGTCGCCGGCCGCCGCCGCGGGCCGGCTCGCGAGCGGCCGCGGCCGCCCGCAGCCCACGTCGCCGTTTGCCGCCGCCGCGCACCGCGTCGAGATCGAGCATGCGGGCAAGACGACCGTGCTCGAGGTCGAGGACGGCACCAGCATCCTCGACGCGGGCCTCGACGCGGGGCTCGACCTCCCCCACGACTGCAAGCTCGGCGTGTGCATGACGTGCCCCGCGCGGCTCGTGTCGGGCAGCGTCGACCAGAGCGGCGCCATGCTGTCGGACGACGTGGTCGACAAGGGGTACGCGCTGCTGTGCGTGGCGGTGCCGCAGACGGACGTGCGGATCCGCACGATCAGCGAGGAGGAGCTGCTGGACGAGCAGCTGGTCGCCGGGGCGCAGTGAGGGGAGCATGGGATATCTGCTCTGTAACACACAAAACAAAAAAGGACACACACGAGCCTTTGCGCATCAAAAGGCGGCGCCGCCGGACGGCAGCCACCCGTCGCAGGCCGCTGCGCCGCACTCGCACCTCGACGCGCCGCCGCCGCCGCCGCCGCCGCCGCCGTCGCCGTAGCTCATCGTGAGCTCTTGGCCGACGGCGACGGCGCGCCGGGAGAACAGGGCGACGCGGAAGGGCACCGCCGCGTGTGACGCGGCGTCGTTGACGTCCGACGACCGCCGATTTCTCACCAGCACCGCCCCCAGGTTTGGGTCGCACGAGTGGTTGACGAAGCGCGCCGCGTTGCCGCGGCGCGTCGCGTCGATCGACGCGCACAGCCGGTACGGCCCTGCCGCCACTGCGCCGATGGGGGTCATGCGTCCGTGGACGACGATTTTGAGCAGGGCATGGCCCGACGCGCCGCCTGGCTCCTCCTCCCCCGCGTCGTCCTGCTCCCCCTCCTCCGCGCGCCGCCTCCACCGCCGCCGGGCCTCGTCGTAGGCGCGGAGCTGGGCGGCCGCCGCTTCACTCGACAAGGCCTCGCCCGCGTACTCGAGCACAAACGCGCCCGCGGGGATGGCCTCCCGGGCGAACAGGCCGCGGCCCTTCGAGCCCGGCGCCGCCGCCGCCCGGACCGAGACGCGGAACCCGCACCCGCCTTGCGTCGGCCGGCAGGCGAGGCGCCTAAACTGCTGCCCGGGGGCCGCCGCATCGTTGCCGCTGCCGCCGCCACCGCCACCAGCATTGCGAGGCTTCTTCTTTACGCACGCGCACTGGCCGCATTCGACCAGCAACACGACCGCCTCCGGGCCGCCGCGGGCGATCGCCGACAGGCCCAGCTCGACGTCGGCGCGGCAGGGGCACGAGCACGCCGGCGAGGAGCAGTCGCGGCACTTGCAGCCGGACCAGGCAGACGTGACCATGTAGAGCGGGCGAGGAGGCCTCATGGGCGGGATGCTGCGGCGGCGCGACGTCGCGAGGTACTCAAAAAAGGCGGGCAGCGGGCAGCAGAAGGCCACGAGCGGGTCGTCGCCTGGCGACGACGGTCGGGCCTCGGCCGCCGGCGCCACGCCCGCCGCCGAGCGAGCGAGGGTAAGTGCGGCGGCGGCATTGTCAGCAGCGGTCGCCGCAGCCACAGCCGCGGCAGCAGCTTTGTTTGCCGAAGCGGCCGCGGCGGTGGCGGCGGCGGCGGCGGTTTTGGCGGCAGCGGCGGCGGCAGCGGCAGCATCGGTGGCGGTCTTGGCTTTGGGTGTGGCTCTCCGTTTCGGCGGGGCCTTTGGTGACTGCGTCGTGGCCTTGGCCTTGGGAGTCATCTTTGGGACAGGTGCTGGCGCTGCTGCTCCTGCTGCTGCTGCTGCTCCCGGCGCGGGAGGACGGGGACCGGCGCTCGAACGGAAGAAGGAAGGAGCGGGGGGTCCGCGGGAGGGGACCGGCGCTCGCGGTCGGCGCTCGCGCAGGCGTCGGCAGCGCCGCAAACGCCGGCGTCGGCGGCGCTCTTCGCCGGCGGAAGGAGCGGCGGCGGGTGCACGTGCCGGGACCTGGTCGTCCTTCGACTACGCGCGCGCCTGTCAGTCGAAAAGGGGAGACGGCGGGTAGAGGACGCGCGCGTAGCGGTGGGGAGGTCTCCCGTTGAGTGTTGATTGCCGCTCGTCGTGTGTGTGACGCAGGAAGGTGAGGTGAGCAGAAGAACCAGTAATGTGGTGACGCCGCCGACGTGCAAGGGGAGATCTTTGTGATGGACGATTTTGTGAAGGGGCGGGGGAGAGGAGGACCACAGGGGGGCGGCGCCGAGATTTGGGGCGGCGGCGGTGCGGAGCGGGAGCGTCCTCTCGCCGCCGAAACCAAGGCACCACGACCCACCAGCCACAATGCGGAAACGCCGTCGAGCAAGCATTTACTCGTGCGACACTACCCACACCACGCGCGATCCAGTTCACGTCCGCGGCTGCGAGTCGAATAACACAGTACACGTCGTCAAACAAATCTACGTCCTCCGCCCATCGATGATCGCGCCATCGTCGACCGCTGCGACGCGCGCGGGCTGGTGCCGCCGCGCCCCGACCAATGCGGCCGGGGTGTCGCGCTGTCGAGGGGCAAGCCTTGCGGTGACCGCCTCCGCCGCGCGCGCCGCGACGACGACGACGACGACGACGCCGCCGACGACGGGCCTCTTCCGCCGCCGCCGCGGCTCGTCCCCGCCCTCGATGCCTAGCGCGAGAGGCCGCCGCCCCTTTGTCGCAGCGGCCGCCGTCACAGGAGCCGCCGCGGCCGCCGGCCTCGTGGCCCCGGAGTACGGATTCGTCATGGTGTCCCTCGCGTCGACAGCGGCGCTCTTGCAGTTCCTAGCCATCAAGGTCGTGCTGGCGCGGCGCCAGTTCGAAGTGCCGTACCCGCAGATGTACGTGGGGGACGGGGGCGCGAGCGAGCGCGGCCGAGTTTTTGACGGCACGCAACGTGCCCATCAGAACACCCTGGAGACGGCGCCTGCGCAGATGATCATGATCGCCCTCCTCGGCCTTGCCCACCCGATCCCGGCGGCGGCCGCTCAAGGCGTTTGGGTGGCGGGACGGATCGCCTACGGCCTCGGGTACTCGACGGGGGACCCCAACGCGCGCCTGCCGGGCGTCGCGATCTCGGGCCTGGTCTACGTGCTGACCATCCTGGCGCTCGCCGCCGAGGGCGGGCGCATGGCGTTGCTCGGCTGATCGATCGACAGAGCGACAACAGACAAGAACCGGCGAGACGAGCGAGCGCGGCGCCGCGCGCGGCTTGCTCCTCCTCCTTTTGGTCCGTGGCGACGCCAGGGCGCCCTCCTGCGCGTCGATCTCGAGCGCCTGCGCGCGTACGCTCGTGAACCTACCACGCGATTTTTCGTACGGGTGGAGCGCAGGAGCGAGAGGAGGTCGCTCTGCGCGGGCGACGGCGGGCAGGGGCGCGGACGCGGGAGCGGGGGGGCGGGGGGGGGCTGCAACAGCAGCGCCGCCGCCCGACCGACGAACCGACCGCGCGCCTACCACCGATCAACGCACACCTTGCAGCGCCGCCGCCGCCTGGGCGCCCAGGCCGAGCGCGCGCGCACACGTCGGCACTTTGCCCGCACTACGACCGGCTTCTCGCTGCCGCTCCCGCCCGCCGCCGCGGCCGCCCCCGCCACCGCCCCCCTCGACCCGCCATCGCCGACCTTGTCCGTGTAGAGCCGCAGGACAGAGCGCGCCGAGTCGTCAGAGTTGCGGCGCTGCTCGTCGCGCTCGGCGGCGCCCGCGTCGGCTTGCCGCTGGACGGCGGCGATACGCGGACAAAGTTGGCGGCGGCGGGGCGGCGACCGCGGCGGCGGGCAGGGGCGGCAGCGAGAGGCCGCTCGTAGTGGGCGCTAACAGCCAACAAGCGCGCGCTCTTCGCCTCGGCGCCCAGGCGGCGCAGCGCGGCGAAAAGCTGCGCGTTTGTCGCCGGTAGGCTAGGGGTTGCTCCGGGGATCGGGTGGCGGCACCGCTGGTACAGCGTCGCGGCCTGACGCAACGTCGAGGCGTCGTTCTGGGCGCCAGCGACGGACGAGTGGGCGCCCCACGCGAGCAGGTGGCGCCCGCCCTCGTGAAAGGCGAGCGTGCGCACGATGCGCAGCGGCTCCTCTACGCATTGTCATCGATCGCGCCATCGATGATCGCGCCATCGTCGACCGCTGCGACGCGCGCGGGCTGGTGCCGCCGCACCTTGGCCAATGCGGCCGGGGTGTCGCGCTGTCGAGGGGCAAGGCTTGCGGCGACCGCCTCCGCCGTGCGCGCCGCGACGACGACGACGACCACGCCTGGACGTGACCAAAGGGCGGTCGAGGGTCCTTCGACACGTCGACGCCTCAAACACATTAACACAGAACAAATCCACCCGTCACCCGCGCTTGGACTTGGAAGCCTTGCCAAGACTGCCGCCGCCGCCAACGCCGCTCGGCCCCCGAGCCGCCTCCTGCACCGACTGCTGCACCGACTGCCGCTGCCGCTGCCGCGCCCGCCGCGCCCTCCACAGCTCGAGCCCCATGCGCAGGGCCCCGACGCAGATGGCGAGCACGCGCTTGAGCTCGAAGAGCAGCAGCAGCGCGACCGCCGCCACAAACGCGGCCGACGCGACCATGTTGAGCGCCGCAAAGCGCGCGGGGTCGTGCAGCAGCAGGCCCGCGCAGACAAAGATGACGAGCTCGAGCGCCGTCGCCAGCGTCTCGACGGCCGTGAAGGCGGCGTCGCAAAAGGGGCGGCACGCCAGCAGGTAGACCAGCATGGCCAGGTGCCCGCCCGCCAGTACGCCGACCTGGGCGTAGCCGGCGCGCGGCGAGGCCGTCATGCCCGAGAAGAGCGCCAGCGCAAAGGCGGCCAGTGTCTTGTTCGCCAGGTTGGCGGCGAAGAACGCGAGGCGCGACAGCGCGGGGACGTCGCTGCGCCGCGAGCGCTGCTGCTGCTGCTGCTGCTGCTGCTGCTGCTGCTGCTGCTGCTGCTGCTGCTGGTGCCGCTTGGGGGCGGAAGAGGCGGGCGGCGTGGTCTGCGGCGGCAGCGGCGCTGGTGGCGGCGCCTGCGCGCTGGACAGGTCCGCAACGTCGCACCACATGCCGTCCAGGCGGCGCGCGAGGCCGGCAAAGCGAGAGGAGAGAGAGGCGGGGGATTCCGATGTTGTTGACGCGGTCGGGGGGGCGTGGCGATAGCCGGGCTGCTGCTGCTGCTGCTGCTGGTGCTTGTCGAGCCCGGACGGGGCTCGGCTTCCCAGGGTCGAGGGCGGCGCAGAGAAGCGGCCGTCGTCTCCGTCTTCTCCGGGGAGAAAGCTAACCAAGCCGTCAGAAAAAGGCCGGGCGGTGGCGGCGACGGCGGTCGCGGGGGGCGGGTCGCCGACACGAGGCCGCGCCAGTGCTGCTGCTGCTGCTGTTGCTCCTGATGCGCCCGTCGGGGGCACCAGGAGGACGGCAGCTGCGCCGCCGCCGCTTTCGCCTTCCGCCGCCGCCGCCGCTGCCGCCGCCGGTGCCAAAAGCAGCGGACCGCGAAAGCGCTGCCAGTGCGGTCCTGGGGCAAACTGGTCAGGACCTTCCTGCTGCCGAGGCGGCGACAGCGGCGGCGCCTGCTGCTGTTGCTGCTGTGCCGGCGGTCCGTCGGTGGCCCGGCAGCGGAAAGCGGCCAGCACGAGCAGCAAGACCGAGAGCGGCAGCGGCGCCAGGACCAGCCACGCGAACGCGATGGACCAACGCGGCCCCCGCGCCGGCGAACCAAAGCTTCCGAGGGCCACCTCGAGGCCCGCAAAGTAGACGAGCGCGGTCAGCAGCAGGCCCCCGAGCAGCACCTCGGCGCACGGCCAGACCAGCAGGTCGGGCAGACAAGTCGATGGGTCGGGGCCTCGTGCCACGCGCGACCACACGCCGATCGCGACCGCGTGCACAAGCAGCGTGCCCGCCAGGAAAATGCCGGCCACGCCGAGCGTGAGGAGAAACCCCTGGCCAGGCGCTGCGCCTGTGACGGCGGCGGCTTGCTTTGAGGCGGTTGATCGATCGAGGTCGTCGTCGATTGCATCGATCGACGAAGGAGCGGTGGAGGAAAAGGAGGCAGAGCTGTCGAACGCGCCAAACTGCCCGTCGCCACCCACGCGCTCGAGCCATCCAGCCACATCCAACGACGACGGCGACGAAGATTGCTGCAAGAGCGCGCGCTGGCGGCGGCGGCGGAGCGACGCGGCACCGATCGATCGATCGATCGACTCGGTCGAAATCGACGGCGAGTCGACCGCGCCAATTTTGGCACTCGCTGGCGACGACGGCGACAGCCTCAGCAGGCTCCATCCAAAGCTTGAGACGAGCGCCTTGTACCCCTCCGAGATGCCTGGAACCGCGAACGCGCCGGTCATGGCCAGCAGCTGCACGTGGTGGCCAGCGCGGAGCAGATTCGACTTGGCCGAAAAGGCCTGCGCGAACGACGCGCCCGCGGCCGACGGCGCTGCGATCGCCGCCGTGCTCGAGGCCGCCGCCGCGGCCAGCGCTGCGCCCACGGACGTCGCCGCCGAGGTCGCAACGGCCGCGCCGAGCGCCGCTTGGGTGGTCGCCGCTGCCGCCGACGCGATGCGATCGGCCACGCGGTCGAGCGCCAAGACCGTGGTCGACACGAATACGGGCGACGGCGGGCTCGGCAACAGGAGATCGATTACCATGGAATTGGTCGACAAAGCCGACCATTCGGTCGACTGCGACGAGGAGGACGATCGATCGATCGGCGCCTCCCCTGCCGCCCCAGGCCGATCGATCGACCTGATCGGCAAGTTGCCGACCCGATCGGCAAAGGTCTCCCTCGGCCACTGGACCGCCGCCGGGCCAAGCTCTTCCCCGGCGGAGATGGTGCGCCGCAGCAAGTAGGTGTAGACGTGTGTGCCGTTGGCCGACGCGACGGTCGAAATGCCGACAAAGGTGCAGTTGGGAACGGTCGCGTTGAAACTCGATCGAACGGCCGCGTCGAGGCCCAAGCCCAGCGCCTCCGACGCGACGACCTCGATCTCGCACAGATGGACGATGGCGGGCGCGCCGAGCGGCAAGAGTTGCAGTTGGGCGGTCGTCGCATGGGAAGAGGAGGAGGAGGAGATATTGTTGGTGTTGTTGCGATCGACCATCTCGCTGCCGATCGACCTGATTGTGAGGCCACCTCTGTCTCGGGCATTCGTAGTCGAGTCGATCAAACCGACTGTGTTGTTGTTAATGATGGACGCGGCGCCGGAAGGGGCCGGAGCCGCCAGCGCGTGCGTCGGCACCGCGGACCTGGCCCGCAGCACCTTGGTCGGCCCCACGATGTACACGCCCGAGGCGCCTTCGTAGCCCAGATCGCGACGCACACGTACACGCACCAGCGGAGGGGTAGTGTCGACTAAAACACGGGCGCGCATGATTTTCAAGGCCAGGGCGGGCGATCGGAGCCGGGCCCCGCCGCCGCCGACGGTCAAGCTGAGCGCGAGCCATCCGTCGCGATCCGTGGCCACTTGGAGCTGCAGAGCATGCTCGCCGACGCGGGTGAACGATCGATCGACCAAGCCGGTCGAATTGGATGAGGTCGACGATCGATCGATCGATCGTGTCGCGCCGACAGACGCATCAATCGACGAATCGATCGACGAGTCGATTGATGATTCGATCGACCCGAGAATCGATCGGCGGCGGCGATCGTCGGACGCGGGCGACGGCAACGAGGCTAGGGGGGGGAGTGCCGCTTGAGCAGCCACATCGGCTGCGGCTGCGGCGATCGCCAGGTCCAGGAGACGGTCAGCCTCCTCGCGGGTCGGCGCGACCTGCTGCATGAGCTCGCAGCCGTGCTGGACACACAAGCGCAAGTCCTGCGCCGCCGTAGAGGACAAATTGCTGGTGAAGTTGAATCCGGCGTTTGAACCCTCGATCAGCTCCTTCGCGACCAGGAGCACTGGGAACGCGCGCCTGCGGCTGGAAACAGGGGCGTACATGCTGGCGGACGCGAGCTGGTCATCCAATTCCGCACCCGACGCCAAGGTGCAGAGAGACGACTGACACGAGGCGGACAGGCAATCGCGCGCGGTCAAGCAAGCCCGCCCGATCCTGCAGCGAGGGCAAGAGATGCTCGGAACAAGAGCGCTGCCGCCGCAGTCGACGTCGGTCTCGTTCCCGTTCTTGACGCTGTCGCTGCACGTCCGCTCGTCGCACGCCCCGGCCGTGCAGACGCCCGAGAGGCAGTCGCTCGCGCTCGAGCAGGCTTGCAAAGGGGCGCACGCGCTCGGGCACCCGCCGCCGCAATCCACGTCGGTCTCGGGGCCGTTCCTGACGCTGTCGCTGCAGGTGGCCGCGACGCACGCGCCGGCCGTGCAGACTCCCGAGGCGCAGTCGCCCGCGCTCGAGCAAGCTTCAAGAGCGGCGCACGGGCTGCAGCCGCTGCCGAGGGCGGCGCCGCCGCAGTCGATGTCCGTCTCAAAGCCGTTTTTCACGCCGTCAACACAAT
>Ga0209390_10007700_pt1 | contig 13667 bp, 11 predicted proteins | sample BON01_FD_187212 | JGI IMG/M metagenome (GOLD analysis project Ga0209390, IMG submission 187212) | Freshwater microbial communities from Lake Bonney liftoff mats and glacier meltwater in Antarctica - BON-01 (SPAdes) (version 2) | ecosystem: Environmental > Aquatic > Freshwater > Ice > Glacier... | reverse complement strand
TTTAAATTAAAAAATATGTAAATTTATTTTTTAGTGCAAATTAAAATATAAATTATATTATTAACTAAATAAACTATACTTATAATATATAAACCACGCTTATTTATTAGAGGATAAGTCCATTATATTTCTAAATACTATACTTATTTATTTTTTAAATTTAATAATTTAGTATATGTATTTAGATGTTCTTTTGAAATTTTACTTAATAAGTCTTTATTTTTATGTATATAAGGTGTTATTTCTTTTTTAATATTTTTAAAGGTTAATCTAGATATATCATTATTAATTTCTGTTTCAGCCATTCCATAATAATCTACAAAACATTTTCCATATGCTCCATATAATTTATCATATTTATCTAATTTTAATAATTTAATAACTTTATTAAGATTTTGTTCTGTTTTACATTCAATTTCTACATACATTGGAATACCTGGAATACAATCAAATGCTATTTCACAACCATTAATGTCAATCTTATTATTCTTATTATTTTTATTCTTATTGTTATTATTATCATTTTTATTATTATCATTATCTAAATTTAAAAACCATTTTTCTCTAATAGTTTCATGATATGCTTTTTCATTAAGATTTAATGAACCTAAAAATGCTTTACCTTTTTCAAAGCCATCTTTAATTTCTAATTCAAATTCTTCTGGATAATCTGGATTTTTATATATTTTAGCAGTAAGAGTTGTTTTAATTCCTTCATCTCTAACACGCACATATCCTCTTTTAACATCACATAAACCAAACATTGACCTCTTATAAATTGTTTGTGGTTGAATTAATTTTGCTCCTAATTTTTTAATTTTTTTTACTAAATCATTATGATTAATTTCTAAAAATTTTGCTTCATATTCAATTTCACTTGTTTTTTCTTTATGATTTTGATTAGATTGTTTTTTAGTGTGTTTAGATTTTTGTTTTTTAATTTGTTTCTTCGTATTTTTCATTTATATATTAATTAATAATTTATTTATAATTATTATTTATTTAGATTTATAATTTTAACTATTTAATATTTTTATTATGTTATTAGTAAAAAATTGAAATTTAATAAATTTAATTTATATAATTATAAAAAAATAAAAAATGATTTGTATAGTATATGGTTGTAGTAATCCAAATTCTCATTTAACACTAGAACATAATTGTAACACTTGTCAAAAAAAAGGGCACGGACCTGTAGAATGTGGTAATAGACAGGCTATTGAATATTTAAAAAATAATAAAGATGATAAAAACCCAAACAAATATGACCCTTATAATAGAATTAAATTTTTTGGAGAAGCACAATTAGATAGTATTAAAAAAGCATTACAAATTAGACAATATATATCTGTATATAGTGGATTAGGGAGTAGTATTTATATTCGACGTGTTTATAAAGATAAATTTGAATATTTAATTATGCTACAAGATGATTGGGGACAATATGGAAATACACAAAGATTTGATTTATATAACGAATTTATTAAAAATTATATGGAAGTTAAACATAAGTATTCTAATTAACTCTAATTTAACTTTAATAAATCATAAGATATATCTAGTTTAAACATATTTTCATTAGTAATAATATTTTTTTTATTTGTAAATTTTATTAAATTACGATTAAATAATATTAATTGATCATTATTAACATTTGAAATAGTATAATATCCTTTTTCAGCAATTATATTAAAAATACCAAGTGTATTAGGTTCTAAATTTATATCATAAAGAAATCCAGTATTAACATCAAAAATAACATAGGTTCCTTTCTCTTTATTTTTTAACATAAATTGGTCTTTAAATATATTAAAACTATCTTTATTTTGAGATGTTGGTATAACTACATAGGCTGTTCCATCACTTGTATTATTTTCTAATACTCCTATTAAATTTCCATTTATTGTTTTTAAACTTCCATCATATAATGTTATTATTTTAATAACCATTTCATAATTAATAGATTTAACAAAAACAGTCATATTATTTCGTGCTTGTATTTGGGGAGCATCACTATAGGCTTTTACATTTTTATTTTCATTTGCTAGATACAATACTTTATCATTATTAAATGTTCTAATACTAATCATATCACCTTTATTTACGTTTTCACTTAATTCATCATCACTTATTTTAGGTTTTTCAAAATAAAATGCTTGATTTACTAATCCTTTTTTAGTTTTAGATAAACGTTCCATTTGAAATATATTATTATTTAATGTAATATATAGTCCTGGTTGTGCGGCACTTTCTAGATAAAACGAAATATCTTCAGACCCACCAATAGTGCTTTTTCTAATTATAAAACATTGATTAATACCTATATTATAAGAACGTGTACCAAATTTATCTTTCTCTTGGTCTGTTCCTAATCTAAATTTCAAATAATTTTCTATTTGAGTAAGATATGTATTTTGATTATTATAAGATTCAAAACTAATTATTTTATTATTATATTTGTAATAGTAATTATTAAGTATATTTTCATTTTTTTCTAATAATTTTTCATAGATAGATAAATAATCATGTTGTGGTATTTCTTCTTCTGTAAATCGCATACTACTTGGTTTTAATCTAAAACTAGATTCTTTAAATATTTCTAAATAATTTTTCATATATGGGTCATTTATTTGAAAATTCATTGTAATAAATTGACACCCCATAAATAATGCTTCTGTTGAATCATAGTTTTTAGTTTCAACATCTTCTGTTTTATGCGGTTTAACAATACTTACACCTATTTTATTAAATGAAGTTAAATTATTTAATATTTCTTTATCATTTAGTATAGTTTCTCCTATGCTATCAGAATTTTCGTTAACATACTCTAGAGAAGGATATTTTTTTTTAAATAACTTATAACTTTGTGCTTGTTCTTTCATAGATAATTTTTTATTATATGAATTTTCAAAAATAGTATCACTTGGTAAATTAAGTTGAGCAAGTTCTCCAAAATGATATATATTAAATAATTTAGTAGTAGGAATAACAAAAGTTTCCATTTTAGTACCTAAATATTCTGGTGTTGCTATTATTATTATTTTATCAAGTAAATTACATAATTTTTCTAAAAATACAGAATGTGTTTTATATTTTGATTTTTCAACTAATACATCTCCAAATATTTCTTGTATATTATCAGCAACAACATCTAGAGTAAATTGTTTTTTTGTATTTAATATTAAATGAATTATTAAAGGATAATTAACTTTAGTATTATTAAGTTTAAAAGCATTATTGCGTATAGTTTTAAATACAATAGCAATATCTAATACATTTAAACTCGTAATTAATTGTTGTCCATATTCAGCAATTGCTACAACGGGAAGTGCTTTTTCGGTAATATCATTTTCACAAATAGGTATTTGAATATAACGTGCTCCAGATTGTAATACTTCAATTATCATATCTGTGCTAATATAATCATAATGTTGATTGCCAACACAAGGGGTCATAAAACTTGAACTAATATAATAATCGCATAATTTAAATTGATATTTAACATCTTGTTGATAACATTGTAATAATGGTTTATTTTCTAATTTATTTTTATAATCCATCTTTGAAATCACATAATTACTTCTAGAACCTAAATTATATTGATATAGTAAATATAATAATATTACTAGAGCAGGTAACACAATAAATACCCAATATTTTAAATTACTACTTAAATGATTTTTTATTTTTAATGCTATTTTATTTATATTACTATCATTATTACTACTATTATTACTATTATTACTTAATGTTAAATTATTATTATTTGTTATTGTTGAATTTCCATATCTTGTTTTAATTTCATTTACAACACTTTTATACTGATTATTTATATTAGTATTATTTGTCATTATTTAATATATTATTCTATTTTATATTCTATTAATATTCTATTTTATATTCTATTAATTATTATTATATATATATTATTAATATATAATTACCTATTAAAAATAAAGAAAAAATAAAGAAAAAATAAAGAAAAAATAAAGAAAAAATAAAGAAAAAATAAAGAAAAAATAAAGAACATTTTAAAATAGAAAGTATATTTAAATATATTATTTTAATTTAACTATTTATTAGTCCAAATATTATTACAATTACAACATTTATATAAATATGTTAATGTATTTTCATTAATTACTAAATACAAAACATTATTTATATTTTTATTGATTTCATTGATAATTTCAGATGGTTCATTTAGTTTATTTGTAATACATTCATTATTAGGACATTTAATATTATTAACGTGTGGTAATGTTGGGTCATTATTTAAATATTTAATTGTATTTTCATCAATTAATTTTTCATTAATAGTATAATTTTTTTTATATACACATTTATACTCTGGTTCTTCTGATATATCTATTACTTTTCTATAATTGCAATTTTTACATTTATAACTTAATATTTTATTTGTATTATCATTATTTACTATTTCAGTCATTAAATATGTTTCACAATCAGGGCAAAATTTCATTTTAAAATTATGTTATTATATTTATTAATTTATAGTTAAGTGATAACTATATTAGACTATTACTTTTATTTATTATTTAGTTTTTTATTTTTATATTAGTTTAAATTTAATTAATCAATTTTTATAAATATACAAATTTGTAAATAATTATCATATTATTTTTAATATTATTAATTATTTTAAATTATTTTTATTTAATTTAAATTATTTTTATTTTTATATCATTTTAAATAAAATATTACATAATAATAATATACAAATTATAAATTTATCTAATATCTTTATATTAATATAGTAACTATAGTATAAAATGGTAGTTCAACATAAAAATAAAACTCATATGAGTTTAAAGAAAATGGTTTCTAAAAAGAAATCTTCTTTAAAAAGAAAACATCACAAAGGTGGCTCTCCTGCTTCTAATCTTGTAAATGAAGAAGGTAAAGCACAACATCAAGTTACACACGATTTTGTAACTTCTCCTCGTATTCGTGAAGGACCTATGAAAGGTGGGACTCCTGATACTAATCATGTAATTGAAGAAGTTAAAGCACACCCTCACGTTCAAAACGATTTTGTAACTTCTCCTCGTATTCATGAAGGACCTATGAAAGGTGGATCTCCTGCTACTAATCATGTAAATGAAGAAGTTAAATCACACAATAACGTTAATCACGATTTTGTAACTTCTCGTCGTATTCGTGAAGAACTTATGAAAGGTGGATCTCCTGCTACTAATCATGTAAATGAAGAAGTTAAATCACACAATAACGTTAATCACGATTTTGTAACTTCTCGTCGTATTCGTGAAGAACTTATGAAAGGCGGGAGTACAGCATCTGATATGGTTATGTCTAATTTAAATGCTGATCATAAAACCAATTCATTTGTTGGTGATAAACCTGTTAAAGGTAATATGAATAGTTTAAATCTTTATAAACCTTCAGGAGGAGCCCGCAAATCCAAAGGTAAATCCCGCAAATCCAAAGGTAAAGGTAAATCCCGCAAATCCAAAGGTAAATCCCGCAAATCCAAAGGTAAATCCCGAAAAGTTCATAAAATGAAAGGTGGTGGTTCTGACTGGATTTCAAGTCAATATTCATTAGGACCTAGTAATAATCCTGAAATGAGTTCTGAAGATGTCGCAAAATTTAGTCAAACAGAAGTAGGTTCTCGTGCTGATTACATGAACCCTCCCAATCTTGCCCTTGCTGGTTCTGGTTCTCCTATGTCTGATTTTGAAGATGCTAATATAAACAAGGTAGGTGCTCCTCTTATTTAATTAATTATTTAAACTTATTCAAACTATTTACAACTATTAACATTTAAAACGCATATTAATTATTTATTAGGATTATCTTTAAATAAACGGGTATGTTTATTTAAGGATACTCCTAATAATATATAAAAAATAGTATTTTAAATGTAAAATGTGTAAAACAAAACTTATTTAATCAAATGATATTATAATTTCTTTCTTTTTTTTATTTAAATCAAATATTTTATCATTTTTACTTATTATTTTATAAACAGAATATTTTTTTCCTTTAATAAATTTTTCTTTACTAAATAAATCATAATTATATACTTTTAATAATTGACGTAAAATGGTAATTGCTTGTTTATTTGTTAAAGTATTAATATCATTAAAATATTTCTTTTTTTTACAAGGTAAATAATATTTATTTAATTCATGTTCTAATGTATTAAAATTAGTTATTGTATTATGTTTATTCATATCTAAATAACTAAATTGTTTTGTATCATTTATACTCTTTAATCCAAAATTTTTTATTATATTATTTAATAATTCAAAAGGAGGTTTAGATATAAATAATTGATTTAATACCATATTTATATCTATTTTAATTTAGTAATTATATATATTTATAATTATATTTATAATTATAGTTTAGAAAAAATAAAAATAGATTTAACTTAACTATTAAATATAAAAAAAATTAAATTGTATAAAAAATAAAAAATAATTAATTTAAATTTGACTTACATTAAATTAGTTAGTTTATTTAGTTTAGTTTAGTTTTTTAAACAAAAATCTAATGTATTTTTGGGATTTATTATAGGTTTATTTCTTTTGAGTTTAAAATCATTCATTGTTAATAAAGGTTGTGAATTTTTTTTATCTATTGGTAAGAAAGTATTATTTAAATTTGTTTTTTTATATATTTCTTCTAAAATTGGTATAATTGTATTACACGGAGGAAATTCAATATTATACATTTTCTCATTTAAACCATTTATATTCCTATATTCATCAATATCTAATTTACCTCCAAATAATTTTAATGCCATTTTATCAATAGATGGTGTTAAATTTTTATAGTCTCCAAATACTTTAAAATATAATAAATTTAATAATGATATTTTTTCCCAATAACTATCATCTTCTTTATAATATTGTAATATATATGCTAAAGCACAATTAGGCAAACAAAAATTACCAAAGAGTTGAAATTTATTTTTTATATATTTATAAGGTATTCCCCAAGGTATAGTAGTAAATGTATGACAACACCATAAACACGCACTATTTGTAGTAGTAATCCAAATATCATTTTTTGTATTTACACTTAAATGAGTTAATACATTCAATTTATCAGTATTACTGTTATATTTATTATTTAAGATAATATCTATTTGTCTAATTGGATCTTTTTTTGTAGTATTAGTTTCATTTAAATTACTATAATTATTATTTATGCTATTTAATATTGATTGTTGATTATATGTTTGTATTTCGTTTTGTGTTACTTTATTATTATTATTATTTTCAATACTATTACTTAAATTACTATTATTTACATTATTACTATTTAAACTACTATTATTTTCTTTATTATAATTATTAATTATATTAGAAAGATTACAATTTAAATTAGTTTCAATACAATTATTCATACCACTATTATTTTCATTATCAATAAATTCAAAATTAGTATTATTCATATTATTTGTATCGTTCATATATGGTAATGGTTCAGAAATAGTTGGATTGTATTGAAATAAATCTTTACCATTTGTAAATTCTTCAGTTAATTTTAAACAACTTAATGGTAATTTGATAATTATATTTTCATCTTTTTTTGTATGGTTTAAATCTTCTATATCATTATTTTCATATTTAAATTTGTCTTTAGGTTTTCTACCTCTTCTTTTAGTTTTCATAATACCATTTTCTTCATTATCATTATCGTCATCATTTGTTTTATTTTTTATTTTATTTAACTTATTTTCTTTCTTTAATTCTTCCATTTTAATTTTATTTTCTTTTTTCTCTATTTTTTGTATTTTTATTGTTTCTAACATTTCAATTTCATATTCTGTTTTAATTTTAGGTTTTCTACCTCGTTTTTTAATTATTTTTATTACAGTTCCATCTTCAATTTCATTATCTTCATTATCTTCATTATCTTTAATTTCATTATCTTCATTGTCTTCATTATCTTCATTGTCTTCATTTTCATTATCTTCATTATCTTCATTTTCTTCATTGTCTTCATTTTCATTATCTTCATTTTCTTCATTGTCTTCATTTTCATTATCTTCATTATCTTCATTTTCTTCATTGTCTTCATTTTCATTATCTTCATTGTCTTCATTTTCATTATCTTCATTTTCTTCATTGTCTTCATTTTCATTATCTTCATTTTCTTCATTTTCTTCATTTTCTTCATTGTCTTCATTTTCATTATCTTCATTGTCTTCAACTACATTATTTTTATTTTTTGCAATGTATTTATTTGTTTCATTTTCAATAATAGTTTGTTTATTTTTTTTAATTCTAACCATTATTAATTTATAAATTATCAACTATTTAAAATAATAGTTAATATAATAATAAATATTATTTATTAAATAATATAATATGTTATTTATTTAAATTAAAAAATAAAAAGCAAAAAATAAAAATTTAAAAACATTATTCTAAAAAAGATAGTTTAAGACAATAGTTTAAACTATATTCTATTAATTAGGTTTATCCTTAAATAAACAGGTGTGTTTATTAAATGTTAAACATAAAAGAACTTTTTAAAGCCTTGAACTTATTTGACTGTTATTATATTTAAAGTTATCTAAATTAATATTTATTAGAGGATAAGTCCATTATATTTAAATTAAAAAAGATGTAAATTTATTTTTTAGTGCTAATTAAAATATAAATTATATTATTAACTAAATAAACTATACTTATAATATATAAACCACGCTTATTTATTAGAGGATAAGCTAATTATATAAATGAATACTACATACAGGTTGATAACTTTCAGAACCTCCAACAAAAAATATATCATTTGAATTTATAATACGTTTTGTAAAAGGTGCTTTTTCATTACAAATAGAACATCTAGCATTTAATTTTTCAACTGTAGTTGCGAATGGTATTAAATCTAATAACCTACACTCTCTAAATGGTTTTTGTTTATAATCTCCATCTAATCCACATATATATATTTTTTTTTTATGGTCAAATAATAATATTTTTACTATATCATATAAATCAGGAAAAAATTGTCCTTCATTTATAAAAATATAATTAATATCTGTTAAATCACTTTCAAAAATGCTATTTAAGTATGTCATTGAATTACAAGGTATTTGTAATTTATCATGAGATGATACAAAACTATTATCACAATATCTTATATCTAAACTATGATTAATAACTAGTATTTTTGTATTCATTAATTTACTTTTACTATTTGCATAATTAATTAATGAAGTTGTTTTACCAGCAAACATAGGTCCCAATATTAAGTGTAATTCAGACATACTTAAAATATAATATTTAAAATTATTTAATAATATATAATCCTAAATATTAAAAACATTTTAAATTCAATTTTTAATAATTTAATTTAATTTAAATAAATGTGAAAAAATAAAAAAAGTTATGAAATTAATTTAAATATATATAATATTAATTTTTTAATAATTTTTAATATTTTTTAATAATTTTTAATAATTTTTAATTTAAATTTAATCTGAGTCTGAATTTGCAACTTCTGAATCACTATCTTCAGTATTATTTTTCTCTGATTTAGTATCTTCCTCATGATCCATATCATCCATATCATAAACAGGAGTATCATAACTAACACTACATTTATTTACTGTTAAATTAATACTTGTTCCTTTTGGACCAAACCAAATATGACGACTATAGAATTCAATTTCTGAGATATTAATATCTTTATTAAGAACATCTTCCGTATTTGTAATTGCTTTGTTTGTTTTAGCATTTACAATTTTACCATCAAATCCTTTTTCATCACTATGCCAAATTTTAATCCAAATAGATGGGTCATACGTTGGTTTTTCACCTTTTTTTATTTTTTCTTGGTCGGCTTTATTGTAAGATTCTAATGGTTTAAGAGAGGTTTTTAGTAATTTTTCAGTTTTCTTAGAACCATAATAATCTTTACTCTTCTCAAGTAAAGTAGTAAAAATACTCTTATCAATATCTTTAATTATTGAATGTAATTTTTCATCTTGTAAACGAATAGTCAATGAATAACTAACAACATTTTCATTTTCTAATTTGAAAATACGTCCTACAATATTAGATAATTTAATACGTAATTTTTTATCTTCATAAAGTAAGAAACAAAATTTACCACCTTTATCGTGTTGTTGAATAGTATCTAGAGAAATTTTTTCTTTATTAAAAGTTTCAGGAGTAAAAGCACTACTTTCATATTGGTCTACATCACCAATACTTTTAATATTAATTTGATTAATTTCAAAACCTAAACTGTATTTACCAACACCAAGTTTAAGTTTATTAATAGAAATACAAACATCAATTACAGTATTTTTTTGTAAAGCCTCTTCTAAATTAGAAACATTAGGAACATCACTAGTGGTGCTTTTACATACAAAATCATTTGATAAAACACCACCAACCGCATATCCATACTTTTCATGCTTAGATAATGTTGGTTTAAGCATTTCAATACATTCTTCTTCTTCCATAGTTTCATCAAACCATTGTTTAGAATTTTCAACACCTTGAGTAATTAAATATTTTTCAAATTTAGTTACCATATTAATAAAATTTTCATCTTTTACACCCATAAAAATTTGATATTTATCTTTTTTACCTTTAACATATTTATCATTTTCTAATTTTTTAAAAGTTTTAACCGTGCAACCACGAACAACAACAAGTAATTTTTTATCATTAGATGTAGAAGCATCATACATTAATTTACAATATTTGTATGCAATTTCAGGAATAGTAAAGACATTACTAAATGAAACTTTAGATAGATCAACATCATTAGGGTTAAAAGGTTTAATCATTGTTAGAGGCATATTGATACTAAACTCGTGGTAATCAAAATAACAATTTGGTAGATATTTAAGAATAAAAGTCTTGTAACTTACGTTAATAGATTATTTAATACTCTATACCTTTATATTTTATTATGTTTTTAAATTTTTTTTTTCAATTTTTTATTTTTTGAATTTAAAGAAAAAAAAATGGAAAAAATAAATTAAATTTAAATTAGTTTAGTTTTTAGACTTAGTTGTTTTTTTAGTTTTAGATGTTTTATATTTATTATATGTTTTAGTTTTAGATTTTTTAGATTTAGTAGATTTCGTAGATAATTTTGGTTTAGCAAATAATTGTTTATCTATTTTTAAATCTTTCATTGTAACTTTATTTGCTTCAACTAGAAGTTTATTTAATGTATTCATTGTTTTATTTTTAAATATTATTATATTAGGCTTATCCTTAAATAAACGGGTGTGTTTATTAAATGATAAACCTAAAAGAGCTTTTAAAAGCCTTGAACTTATTGACAGTTATTATATTTAAAGTAGATATTTATTTTCAATTATTTAATTAAATAATTAATTTCAAAATATGGGCTTATCCAATAATAAATAAAAGCGTGGTTTATATATTATAAGTATAGTTCATTTAGTTACTAATATAATGTATATTTTAATTTGCACTAAAAAATAAATTTACATCTTTTTTAATTTATACATAATATCCTATTAAATATAAATTTAGATTACTGTTTTTCTATTTTCCATTGATATATATACCATTAAAAAGTTTAATCGACATACAATACGTATATTAATGTTTATAAAACTTATATGCTTTCAATCCTAGGTATAAAACAGCAATGAAATGGAGAAAGTAATTAGTATAGTGTGCCTTGATATAGTAGTAATTTAAATATTATGAATTTGACAGAAGGAACACCACATATACTAGGAAGCAAATCAAGAATAAAATAACTTAACCGTTATTATATAGTATATTTTTTAATGCTACATTAAAATATAGTTTGAAATTAATTATTTAATTAAATAATTAAAAATAAATATCTACTTTAAATATAATAACCGTCAAATAAGTTTAAGGCTTTTAAAAGCTATTTTGGGTTTATCAATTTATAAAAACTCACGTTTATTTAAGGATAATCCTAATATATATATATTATAATAATAATAATTAAAAATGAATAATAATATAGAATATGTAGAAAATTATAAATCTATAGGAGAAGAACCTAATAATGATACTGAACATATTGATGAACCTATTGATGAAACTATAGAAGAACCTATAGAAGAACCTATTAATGATGAAATTAACAAAGACAACATTATCATTGATAATAACGAAGAATTATCTATTAATAGTAATAATAATGAAAATTATAATGTAGAAAGTGTTGATATTGAATACGCTATTGATTTTCTTATTACTAATGATGAAAAATTAGTTGATATTGAAAAAATAAATAATAAAGTTGATAACTATATAAATAATTTTAATAGTGAAATAATGACTAATTATAAAAACGAACACTCTAAATTATATAAGAAATATTCTAATATGAACTATAAAATTAGAATTTTACCAAAAGATAAAAATAATTTAGTTAAAATAGTTGTATTAAAAAATGATAAAACAGAGAAACTTATTAAAGAACTAACAAAACCTAATTATTTATATTATAATGATATACTAAATGAATTAAAAACTAATATATCTAATGAAAGAGAAAAAATACTATTTAACTATAAAGAATTAATATCAAATAAAGAATTAACTATAAATGATAAAAAAAATTTTGAAAAAGAAAAAGACAAATTTATAAATCTATTAGAAGATTATTATAGTTATACTTTATATCATAAAAAAATTAATAAAATATCTACAATACATTCTAAATCTAATTTATTATTACAAAGCTTAAATACAATTGATACTCTAGAAACATCTAAATCAAAATTAATTGGTGATATATATATAATAGATAAAACACTTATTAATGAAATGAATACATTGAATAGTAATAAATTAACAGAATATAATAGTATTATTCAACAATTACTTGGTAAAAAGATTGAAGATATAAAAAAAGATACTAAATTAAAAGAAGAAATAAAATTATATCTAGACACAAAAATAAAACATAATTTAGATAGTAAAATAAAAAATGAAAAACATAAACAAGATAATTATATAAATTATATTATTAATAAATTACCAATATTAAATTAAATAGTTATTTACTTAATTACTTAATTACCTAATTACCTAAACCTAATTACCTAATATTGATTGTATAATATCATTTTTAGAACCATTATATTTTACTTTATATTCTTTTGCTATTTCTTTTAATTGTTTAGTGGTCATACCATTTAACTGTTCACTAGTATAGTCTATTTTTTCAATTTTAATATTTTTATTATCTTTATTATTATTTAATAAATCATTTAAATCAACTTCGGTATTTTCATTATTTTCATTTTGTTTTATGTTTTCATTATTTTCTAAATTTATATTTTTTATATTCTCTTTAAATACATTTGTATTTAAAATAGTTTCATTTAAAGTAATTGTATTATCAATATTAATATTGTTTACGGTTTGGTTAGTAGTATCATCATTATCACTAATAGAATATAAATCTAAATCATCAATATCACTAAGAATTTCAATAGTATTATTATTAGTATTATTATTAGTATTATTATTAGTATTATTATTAGTATTATTATTAGTATTATTATTAGTATTATTATTAGTATTATTATTAGTATTATTATTAGTATTATTATTAGTATTATTATTAGTATTATTATTAGTATTATTATTAGTATTATTATTAGTATTATTATTAGTATT
>Ga0209390_10007698_pt1 | contig 13669 bp, 17 predicted proteins | sample BON01_FD_187212 | JGI IMG/M metagenome (GOLD analysis project Ga0209390, IMG submission 187212) | Freshwater microbial communities from Lake Bonney liftoff mats and glacier meltwater in Antarctica - BON-01 (SPAdes) (version 2) | ecosystem: Environmental > Aquatic > Freshwater > Ice > Glacier... | reverse complement strand
TATATATATATATATATGCATATGTGTGTGTGTATATATATTGACCGAGTCGATGAGCTCTGGCCCGGCTTCGGCGAGGGCGTCGCGTGCGTCGAGTTATCCCGAATATATAGATTCACATTTATATCTATCTATCTATATGTATATGTATATATAGTCACCGAGTCGATGAGCTATACATATATATGTGTGCGCATATATATGTATATATATATAGATACCGAGTCGATGAGCTCTGGCTTGGTTAACCCGAGCGCGCCACACGCGTCCAGATAACACCCAAATACACATCTATATATTCATCTATCTATCTTTATATATATATATAGTCACCGAATTAATGAGCTCTGGCCCGGCTTCGGCGAGCGCGTCGCGTGCGTCAAGATAAGCCGAATATCTATCGATCTATAGCTATATCTATATACATACATATATATATATACATATATATATTAGTTTACACACACGCATATACATGTGTGTACATGTATATATATTCACCGAATCAATGCGCTCTGGCCCGGCTTCGGCGAGCGCGTCGCGTGCGTCGGCGTATCTCGAATATATCGATATTTATACATAAATACACACATACACATATACATATATATGTATTTATATATACATAAATATAGTTACCGAGTCGATTAGCTCTGGCCCGGCTTCGGCGAGCGCGTCGCGTGCGTCAGCCAGCGCTGCGACGGCGGCGGCGAGGGCGTTCTTCTTCTGGTCGAGCTGGGCGTTGGCCTCGAGGAGCTGAGCCTATGGGTTGCGGGAAGGCAAGGGTGAGGAGGGACTATAATATATACATAACGATCTATCTGTATATATACCTATATCCATCTATCTATCTATCGGGTTACGGGTTAACTCGAGCTTGTCGCTGGAGTAGTTGAGTTGAGCCTTTAGGTTCACGAGGAGGCGAGGGTGAGTATAATACATACACATACGAATCTATACGTAAATATGTATACATATATGTACATATGTATATATGTGTACATATGTATATTTGTATATATGTGTACATATGTATACATATGTATATACATATCTATCTATCTATATACATCTATATCTATATCGGGTTGAGGGTGAGCCTCGAACTGGGCGTTGGCCTCGAGGAGCTCGGCGGTCGAACAGGAGAATTGAGCCGGGTTAACCCGAGGTTCACGGGGTTACATATTCTAGCTCGGACTCTGCTTCACATACACACTCTTCCCGGCGGCCCTCTGCCGCTGCTCTGCTCACGCGCTCACGCGGGGGTGGTCTTACCACTCCCCTCGCACACTCCCACACTCAGACACACACTCTCGCGCCAGGCGCTGGCGAAAAGCCGGTAGCTTTGTGCCGCACTCTAGTTTTGTTTTCTCAAAAAAGAAAACTCCAGAAACTGGGTGTGGGTCGCTGGGGGCCTGTCTCCCTGTGAATGTGTGTGCTGAGTTCAGCTCTAATCTGTAACGCTCTGGCGTGAAGGTGTTCCCGCCGTCGCGTCAAGGGTTAGGGGTTCACCCAGTGGGTTCACAGGAAGGCAAGGGTGAGCAGCGAGTATAACATCTGTATCGATATATCTGGATATGTATATGCATCTATCTGTCTATCTATATATCGGGTTACGGGTTAGCCTGTCGATCGATTTGTATATACATATCTATCTATCGATCTATTCATATATATATATATATGTATATATATATATATCGGGTTAAGAGTTTGTCTCAAGCTGGGCGTTGGCCTCGAGGAGCTTGTCGCTCGAGTCGCTGAGCTGCGCCTTTGGATTCACGAGGAGGCGAGCAGTGATTATAATACATAAATATGTACATAGATATATATACATAGAGACTTATATATATTATACATACATACATACATACAGGTGTACATGTATATATATGTATATGTATACATATATACATATCAGGTTAACCTTAACCCGATACATATATACATATATATATATATACATGGGATTACGGATTAACCTTTCGCTGGGCGTTGGCCTCGATGAGCTTGTTGCTGGAATCGTGAAGCTGAGCCTGCGGTTCGTTGGAGAATGGGTTAACCCGTGAGTAGTGAGTATAATATATATATATCGATCTATCTCTATATATGTATTTATCTATCGGGTTAATCTCGAATAGTATATAGATATCTACATACATACATACATATATATATATGTATATATATATATATATATATATATATATATATATATACATATACATATATATATATATATATATATATATATATATATATATATATATATATATATATATATATGCATATATCCATCTATAGGTTAGCCATTCACTGGGCGTTGGCTTAGAGGAGCTTGTTGCTGGAGTCGTTGAGTTCAGCCTTTGAATTCACGGGGAAACACGGATAAGTATAGTACACACACACATGCATCTATACGTTATATACATACATGCATGTATATATGTATATATATATATATATATATCGTGTTCAGGGTTAACCCAAACGAGTATAACATATACATCCATATATATCTATACTTATCTGTAAATAGCTGTACATGCAAATATAAATAAAGCAATGTAAATATAAATGTATAATATGTTAAATCACCTCTAGCTCGGCGTTTTTCTCGCCGAACTCCTCGTCCGCCTCCTCCTTCGCCGACTGAGCCTCGAACGCCATAACGCGCTCCACCTCAAGCTGTGCGTTGGCCTCGTCGAGCATCGTGGTAGCCACCTCCAGCTGCTCCTCTACCGCCTCCTTGGTCTCGATCGCCTCAAACGCCATGTGCCGAACGATCTCGAGGTCAGTTTTGACGCTATCCACGTTCGAGTCCTCGAGCTAAAGCGCGAGGGGAGGGCGGGATGCGATAAGATTAAGGCTCGGGGTAACCCCTCGGGTTAACGGGCGAACCCTTAACCTAACGGGCGAACCCTTAACCCTTACCGCCATGTGCCGACCGATCTCGAGGTCAGTTTTGACGTCCCCAACGGTCGCCTCATCGAGCTAATGGGAGGGCCGGGTGGATAGCGTTACGTTAAGGATAATGCCATGGTGCGCGCAATCTCGAGGTTAGTATATATACCCTTACCCGAACAGTCTCCTCGAGTTCCTCGTATGCCTCCTCCTTAGCCGACTGCGCCTCGAACGCAACGGCACGCTATATATATATATATATATATATACATATATGTACATATTTATGTGTATATTTATATATATATACCCTTAACTGAACAGTCTCCTCGAGTTCCTCGTAGGCCTCCTCCTTAGCCGACTGCGCCTCAAACGCCATGACACGCTATATGTATATGTTTGTATGTACATGTTTATGTGTATATGTATATATATACCCTTACCTGAACAGTCTCCTCCAGTTCCTCGTATGTTTCCTCCTTAGCCGACTGCGCCTCAAACGCCACGGCACCTATATATTTATATGTATATACACACATGTATACAAAGATATATATATATATGTGTATATATACCATTTCCTGAACAGTCTCCTTCAGTTCCTCGTATGCCTCCTCCTTAGTTGACTGCGCCTCGAACGCAACGGCACGCTATATATACATATATACATATGTTTATGTGTATATTTATATATATATACTCTTAACTGAACAGTCTCCTCGAGTTCCTCGTAGGCCTCCTCCTTAGCGAAATGAGCCCCACACGCCATGGCACTCTATATGTATGTATGTATGTATATATATATATATATATATGTACATGCATATATATATACCCTTACCTGAACAGTCTCCTCGAGCTCCTCGTATGCCTCCTCCTTAGCCGACTGCGCCTCAAACGCCACGGCACGCTCTACCTCGAGCTGTGCGTTGGCCTCGCGCAGCTTGTCGTCAGAATCGGAGAGCTGAGCCTTTCAGTTCACGGGAAAAGGGTTAGTATAGTGCATACATATGTATCTCTCCATCTCTATATACATATGTATATCGGTTAAGGGTTAGCCTTTAGCTGTGCGTTGGCCTCGCGCAGCTTGTCGTCAGAATCGAGGAGCTGAGCCTTGAAGTTCACCGGAAAAGGGTTAGTATAGTGCATACATATGTATCTCTCCATCTCTATATACATATGTCTATCGGTTAAGGGCTAGCCTTTAGCTGTGCGTTGGCCTCGCGCAGCTTGTCGTCAGAATCGGAGAGCTGAGCCTTTCAGTTCACGGGAAACGGGTTAGTATAGTGCATACATATGTATCTCTCCATCTCTGTATAACTATGTATACCGGTTAAGGGTTAGCCTTTAGCTGTGCGTTGGCCTCGCGCAGCTTGTCGTCAGAATCGGAGAGCTGAGCCTTGTAATTCACGGGGAGACACGGGTGAGTACACTACTTACATACAAATACATAAATATATACGTATATATACCTACACACACAGAGATACTCATACACATATATATGCATATGTTTACATATATATGTATACACACATATATATACACATATATATAGGAACACATGCATACCTCTAGCTGTGCGTTGGCCTCGTCGAGCATGGTCGTGACCACCTCGAGCTGCTCCTCCGCCGCCTCCTTGGCCTCAATCGCCTCGAACGCCATGTGGCGCACAATCTCGAGCTGGGTACTCGCCTCCTCCAAGAGCGAATTCTTCTCCTCCACCTCCTGCCGGGGGTATGAATATGTGTTCATATATATATATATATAGGTATATATATAAATACAAGCATGTATACATACACTTACGTTGACGCACACCACGTTATATATAAAAATATAAATAAATATATTATATATATATATATATATATATATATACCGGGGGGTGAACCCGATAGTAAGAAGTCTCCCTTAGATCTTTAACTACTAACTCATGTACCCCTGCCATGCGGCGCACAATCTCGAGCTGGGTGCCTGCCTCTTCAAGGAGAGAATTCTTCTTCTCGACCTCCTGTCGGGGGCGCTTTCATTGTCACCATCCACCGTTCCAGGTTAGCATCTATACATATGTATATATACAAATATGTATATATATATATATTGTAGGAAGTCTTTCCTAGTTCTGAAACTACTAACTCATCTACCCCCGCCATGTGCCGAACGATCTCGAGCTGGGTACTCGCCTCCTCCAGAAGCGAATTCTTCTCCTCGACCTCCTGCCGGGGGCAGCAGCTCGGTCAGAAGCAAAAGGCACCGATCCAGGTTAAGATAGGGTTAAGGGTTATCGGGTTAACCCTCTGGGTTAACCCCTATATATATATCTATATATACATATACATATATACCGGGGGGTGGACCCGATAGTAAGAAGTCTCCCTAAGATCTTGGGTTCACCCGGCACAGCCAGCGCGGGAATGTGGCAAGGGTGAACCCGAACTACTAACGGTTCGGGTTAACCCGAGCTCGCCTCCTCCAAAAGCGAATTTTTCTCCTCCACCTCCTGCCGGGGGTATGTATATATGTTCATATATATATAAATACAAGCATGTATGCATACACCTACGTTGACGCACACCACGCTATATATATATATATATATATATATATATATATATATATATATATATATATATATATATATACCGGGGGGTGAACCCGATAGTAAGAAGTCTCCCTTAGATCTTTAACTACTAACTCATGTACCCCCGCCATGTGGCGAACGATCTCAAGCTGAGTGCTCGCCTCCTCTAGGAGAGAACTCTTCTCCTCGACCTCCTGCCAGCGGTAAGTTCATCGGGTTAACCCAATATACGTATGTGTCTATATACACACATATACATCTATCTATCTATATACGCATACGCATGTGTGTGTTTAGAGGTACCTCGGGTTAAGGGCTAACCCGACGCATATGTATATACACACACACACATCTATATATCTATCTGTATCTACAAACATACGTATGTGTTTGTTACCTCCTCCAGCACCTCTCTCGCCCATAGCGCCCCAAAGCGCCCCTCTCTCCCTATACACACACACACACACACACATATATATATATATATATATATATATAATATATATATAGACGCACACTTACATCCCCTCCCCTTCACATTTATCGATCTAAATCTATTTATATACATATGTGTGTGCTTAGATATACCTGCTCCAGCGCCTCCTTCTCCCATAGCGCTTCGAAGCGCCGCACCCTATATGTATACACACACACACACATATGTATTTATTTATGTTTATACACACGCATACGTCTATATACACACACATATATATCAGTTTCTGATGCATCTATCTATCTATCTATATACGTATGTGTGTGTTTAGATGTTCGGGTGAACCCGAGTTTAGATGTACCTGCTCCAGCGCTTCCTTTTCCCATAGCGCATCAAAGGCCATTGCGCGTGCCACTTCCAGCTGGTCAAAGAGAGAGTCGGCCTCTTCGGCTTCGTCGTCCTGGTTGTCCTACCATGATGGTGAAGCAGATCTCGGGTTAAGTCACACATGCATATATATATTTTATCTATATATCTGTATATAGATACATATAGATAGATAACCTCCAGCTGATCGAAGAGCGAGTCGGCCTCTTCCGCCTCATCGTCTTGGTTATCCTATAATGATGGTCAATACATATCGGGCTAAGTCGCACATATCTATCTGTCTCTATCTCTATATATGTGTATATATGTATAGACTGATAGATAGATAGATACGCACACTTAAACACCCACCCACCCACACACACACATATATATATAGATATATGTGTGCATGTATCGATCTATACACATACACACACACACACATATATGTATATATATATATATATATATATATATATATATATATATATATATATATATATATATATATATATATATATATATGTATATATGCCACCTCCAGCTGATCGAAGAGAGAGTCGGCCGCTTCGGCTTCGTTGTCCTGATTGTACTATGCAATAGATCAAGACAATTTCGGGGTACGTCACACATTTGTATAAATATATGTATATGTTTATAGATAGATAGATATATGTACATATACAGAAATATATTATATATGCCACCCCCAGCTGGTCAAAGAGAGATTCAGCTTCTTCGGCTTCGTTGTCCTGATTGTCCTATAATGACGGTCAAGAAGATCTTAGGCTAGAAAACACATAGACACACACATACAGAGTTAAAGATGCCCTGTGTCTGAATATATATATATATATATATATATATATATATATAAATAAATAAATAAATATACATACATCTCTAACTCTGTATCTATGGGTTAACCCTTAGCCCGAAGCTTCTTCGACTTCATCGTCCTGGTTGTCCTACAACATGGGAACACGCAGGACTGAGGTCAACATACAGACACACATAATGTATATATATATCTTTATCTATATATATATATATATGTATATATGCCACCTCCAGCTGGTCAAAGAGAGAGTCGACCTCTTCGGCTTCGTTGTCCTGATTGTCCTATAACATGGATCAAGACAATTTCGGGTTAAGTCACACACACACATATATACATGTATATATACACATAAATATGTATATGTTTATAGATAGATAGATAGATACAGATACATATAAACACATATATATATATATATATATATATATATATATATATATCGATCTATAAAAACAATGTGTATATGCCACTTCCAGCTGGTCGAATAGCGAGTCAGCTTCTTCGACTTCATCGTCCTGGTTGTCCTACAACATGGATCAAGCAGGACTGAGGTCAACATACACACACATAATATATATATATATCTTTATCTATATATATATATATGCCACTTCCAGCTCATCAAAGAGAGAGTCGGCTTCTTCGGCTTCGTCGTCTTGGTTGTCCTATAATGACGGTCAAGAAGATCGTAGGTCAGCATACACATAGACACACACATACAGAGTTAAAGGTGACCCGTGTCTGAACATATATATATATATATATATATATATATATATATATAAATAAATATACATATATCTCTAACTATGTATCTATCTGGGCTAACCCGAGCTGATCAAAGAGCGAGTCAGCTTCTTCGGCCTCGTCGTCCTGATTGTCCTATGCAAAAGATCAAAACAATTTCGGGGTGCGTCACACATGTGTATATATATATGTATATGTTTATAGACAGATATACATATGTACATATACAGATATATTATATATGCCACCCCCAGCTGGTCGAAGAGCGAGTCGGCCTCTTCGGCTTCGTCGTCCTGATTGCCCTATAACATTGATGAAACAGATCGTAGATCATCATACACATCGACACTGACAAATAGGGTTGAAGGTTAACCCGAAATACATATATATAGTCACATATAGACATGTTTAAATTTATTCACGCACCCGCGCCTCGATGGCGGCAGCCCTGGCCACCTCGAGTTGCATCCTATATATATTGATATATGTGTATATGTATATATACTCACACACACATATATATATACATATACATACATATACAGAAAGAGAAACAATCACCTGGGCCTCGATGGCCGCAGCTTTGCCCCCCTCGAATTGCATCCTACATCCTATACACACATATATATATATATATATACACACACATTCACGCACCTGGGCCTCGATTGCGGCAGCCTTTGCCACCTCGAGCTGCATCCCATTTATACATATACATATAAATACATATATATACACGTATACATATATGTATATACACACACATACATACATATATATATATAGTAACGCACCTGGGCCTCGATTGCCGCAGCTTTAGCAACCTCGAGTTGCACCCACAGCTCAGCCACAGAGCCCGAAGCATCCTCTTCAGTGTGCATATATATATTAACGTATATATATATAGATGTCTATATAGATGTATATATATATATATATAAATATATATTCACGCACCTGGGCTTAGATTGCTGCAGCCTTGGCAACCTCAAGTTGCATCCAATATAAATTATACATGCATACATACACACATATACATACATACACACATGTACATCCACACACACATTTGCATAGATATACACACACACACACACATTCACGCACCTGTGCCTCAATAGCCGTCGCCTTTGCCACCTCGAGCTGCACCCACAGCTCAGCCACAAAACCTGCAGCATCCTCCCCAGAATACATATATATATATGTATATATATAGACACATATGTATAAAACAAATATACACATTCACGCACCCGGGCCTCGATTGCCGCAGCCTTTGCCACCTCGAGCTGCACCCACAGCTCCGCTACAGAGCCTGCAGCATCCTCCTCAGACACAGCAGCAGCGCCAATGACGGAAGGCGGATTAACCCTCTCAGCGCACGGCGCCACGCGGGTCAAACCGAGGGCCGCCGCAGCAGCACCCGTGTCGTACACTCGGGTTAGGCCAAGGGCGGCCGCAGCCGCATCCGTGTCGTACTCAGCCTCCTCATAGACAGCAGCGGCGTTGGCAACGGCAGCCATCGCCTCAGCCGTGGTGTAAGGGATAGAGTTGGAAACAGGGTCTATCACGGCAGGTGCGGAGGAAGGGGACATCACGACGTCGGCGGCGACGGAGGCGGTGACGAAGGAAGCGGCGAGGGTGGTGGAGGCGAGGGAGGCGGCGGCGAAAATTGACGCGGGCGCGGTGTGCGTGTCGAAGGAAACAGAGTCGGACACAGGGTCCGTTGCGGTTGCGGCGACGGCCATTTTCTGTGCAAGGAGACCACGCGCTGCGGTGGCATCGGCTAGCGCCCATTCGGCTTTGGCGCGTGCGCTGAGCTCAGCCGCCAGCGCGGCGTCGGCCGCGGCCCGCTCGTCGTCCGCAGAGCGGAGGGCGAGGTTGAGCGACTCCGAGGCAAGGGTGAGTTCGGCGGAAAGGCGTGCGGCCTCGGTTTGTGCAACGTTAAGAAGGTCCTGGGGTCAGAATGCAATGGAGGGTTCAGGAGAGCAATGGGGTCGAGCGCCTCTCTTTACACACACCCAGTATATATACATATAAATAAACTTGTATATCTATCTATCTATCTATATATATATGCGTCTCCGAGGCTAGGGCGAATTCGGCGGACAGTCGCACGGTTTCGGGTTGCGCAACTTTGAGCTGCTGAGGTGTTAAGGTGAGCAATGAACGGTGAAGGGGAGCAATGGGGCCGAGGGCACATCTCGTTCTCTCGCTCTTTCTATATATATTCGCCTCCAAGGCAAGGGCAAGCTCGGGTTAACCTAGGTACTACATATGCATATATATGGTATATATGAATATATGTACATATGTATGTATGTGTGTTGGTATATCTATAAATATATACATCGATCGAACTCTTCGCAGGAGTGGCCGCGGCAGACCAGGTAATATATGTATGTGTATATATAATATATATATGTATGTATACATTCACGATCCCTACATATTTACGATATATATTCATGCATTCAAATTGTCATTCCTAACACGCAACCCTCGCCTTTTACAGGAGTGCTGCTTGCTGCAAGCGGAGGGTTAGGGTTAAGGATGAACCTGGGGACAGCATCAACTCGTGCTCACCTCAATCCCTTCGGGGTTAACCCGAATGATCATTCCTAACACGCAAATCTCGCCTCTTGCAGGAGTTAACCCCTAACCCTAACCCGGAAAGGCGCTCGGTCTCGGTTGCCTAACCCTAACTCTAACCCCGGAGCGCGGCCGTCGGTTAACCCTCGATATATGTATATATGCATACCCCTACATTTATACATATAATAAGTTCTGACCTCGGTCGCAGACAGAGAGGACATGCCTGTGACCGTGTCCGGGATGAGAAGCTGGGCCACCTCCGCCTCCGCCGCCATCAACATATTGCATATATACATCAGGTGAACGCGATATATGACATACTTATAGATCGGGTTAAGGGGTTGGTCAACCCGAACCCCCTCTCCGGGTTAATCCGATATATATATATAAGTTTCTTACCTGGACATTGGACAGAGAGGGCGTGTCTGGGACGAGAAGCTGTGCCACCTCCGCCTCCGCCGCCATCATTATATTATGTATATACATATATCGAGTGTGGGGTTAACCCGATTTATAACCGATATATATATAAATCTCTCTCTCTATATATGAGTGTCGTACCTGGAAGTTGGACAGGGAAGCCATGTCTGTGAACGTGTCTGGGATGAGAAGCTGTGCCACTTCGGCCTCCGCCGCCATGCGGCGCACTTCCTCCGCCTCGAGAGACAGCGTGAGCTCGTCGACTTCCGCTTGGAGCAAACAGCATTCCTAAAAGAGGGAAAACAGAAAGTTAGACGGAAAGTTAGGGATATATTTGGATACATCTCGGGTTAACCCTAACTCCCCCTGAAGCAGCGAGACAGAAAGCTAGGGATGGATTCAGATAAATGTACGTGATTCTATTTGCCCTGGCCCTAACCCTCCGCTTGCAGCACGTACCACTCCTGCAAGAGACACGGTTTGCGTGTTAGGAATGACCATTTGCATTCATACACAAATTGTGTATACACATAGATCGGGTTCCTCCGTCTCGAGGGACAGCAACAGCTCGGGGTAACCCAAAGTTAGGGATATAGTTATTTACCCATACACATCTATCGATTGATGTCTATGTATCTATGCATATATATATCTACCGAGGGTTCGAGCACGCAGCACTCCTCAAGCAGCGAGATAGACAGGTAGAGAAACATCTAGATACATCTCGGGTTAACCCTTCTGACCCTGAACCCGTAAGTTAGAGTTTAGGATTAGCACGAGTTGACGCTATTCCGAGGTTAATCCTTAAAGGTGCCCTGTGCGCCTAAGTGAAACGACTTCGAGTTTCCTATAATCAAAACGACGAAACTCTTAGTCGAAACTCGCTCAGGTACCTGAGCAAAGCGAATTTAACCATAGCGGTTAATTAGTAGCTGCAGAGCACCTTTAACCCCAACCCGCGCGTTAGGGTTAACCCGACCTAACCCTGGTAGCAAGCCAATCTCATCCAAGGGGCGAGATTTGCGTGTTAGGAATGACCATTCGGGTTAACCCCGAAGGGGTTCGGGTGAGCACGAGTTAATGCTGTCCCCAGGTTCATCCTTAACCCGAACGCTCCGCTTGCAGCAAGCATCACTCCTGCAAGAGGCGAGGTTTGCGTGTTAGGAATGACGATTTGAATTCATGAATAAATATCGTAAATATATAGGGATCATGAATATATATATACACATATATATTATATATATATACATATATTACCTGGTCTGCCGCGGCCACTGCTGCGAAGAGTTCGATCGACGTATATATTTATAGATATACCAACACACATACATACATATGTACATATATGCATATATACAATATATATGTATATGTATTACCTGGTTTGCCGCGTCCACCGCGTCCACTGCTGCGCAGAGCTCGGCCTCGACGGTTATACGGGTTAGGGTTAACCCTTAACCCGTATATATATATATATATATATATATGTGTGTGTGTGTGTGCATATACATATATTACCTGGTCTGCCGCGTCGGCCGCGGCCACTGCTGCGCAGAGCTCGGCTTCGACGGCCGCGCGCGCCTCGCGCTCGGCTTCCAGCTTTAAACCGAGCGTCTCGGCAATGTCGTCGAGCTCCTGTAAAAAAAAACCACAGGATGGTGTGAAGGAGTGTCCACCGAAATACACACATATATATATATATACACACACACACACATCGGTTTGTTTATCGCGCTCCGCTTCCAGCTTCAACCCCAGATATTTGGCAATATCGTCGAGTTCCTGTGAAAAGGCAAACCCAGTGGTGTGAACATTGAGCACTCTGCGGTGGGGAGGCAAACAAACGGCCCCACTATACATTCATACACACACACAACCCGATAGATTCGGCAATATCGTCGAGCTCCTGTGAAAATTAAAACACGGTGGTGTGAACATTGAGCACTCTGCGGTGGGGAGGCTGGCAGAACCCCAATAAGGATACACACACATACACACACACACACATATATATGTATACCAATCTCGGGTTACCCCTCCAGCTTCAACCCGAGCGATTCGGCGATGTCGTCGAGCTCCGGTGAAAAGGCAAACATGATGGTATTAACCGAATCTACAAATGTATAGATATACATATACGTACATGTATAAATACATACGGGTTAACCTGAGCCCGTGCATATATAAACACACACATATATATACACACACAAATATATATATATACATATACACAGACATGAAAAAACTATATATATATACATACACATGCATATATACATACATGTATAGGTACCTCATCGCGAACGTCGCCGTCCGCGCGCGCCCCCTATACTATATATATATATATATATATATATATATATATATATGCATACATACACACACATATATATATATATACACACACACATATATATATATATACATATATAGGTACCTCTTCGCGAACGTCGCCGCCCGCGCATATATATATATATATATATATATATATATATATATATATATATATATATATATGTATCAATCTATACAGAGACACAAAAAACCTACATACATATATATATACACACACACATACATATACATGGGTACCTTTCCGCGAACGTCGCCGCCCCTGCGCGCCTCGCGCTCTTCCTATATATATATATAATATATATACATATATATACACACACATATGTATGTAAATACACATAAACATATATGTGTACCTCTTCGCGAACGTCGCCGCCCCCGCGCGCCTCGCGCTTCTCCTATAATATATATA
>Ga0209390_10007695_pt1 | contig 13676 bp, 16 predicted proteins | sample BON01_FD_187212 | JGI IMG/M metagenome (GOLD analysis project Ga0209390, IMG submission 187212) | Freshwater microbial communities from Lake Bonney liftoff mats and glacier meltwater in Antarctica - BON-01 (SPAdes) (version 2) | ecosystem: Environmental > Aquatic > Freshwater > Ice > Glacier... | reverse complement strand
AATTAAAAAACATGGCTATAGAGCGAAAAGCTTATTCAAATATGGTTTGGATTATATCGCAAACATCTTGTTAAACCCTCAAAATCAATCAAATGTAAACGCTTTTGATTTTTTGTCATGTAGTTAGTGATTTGTGTTAATAAATTATTTATCTTTGGTAGTCCAAATCGATTTGTATCTCTTTTTGGTGTTGACATTTAGAAAAAGAAATATTATGAAAAAAACTTTACTTGCTACAGGAATTTTATGCTTCACGAGCCTTTCTGTGTTCGCGCAAAGCATGAGTATAAAGGAAATGGGAACTTCTACCGACGTTTCAGGAACAACACACGTCGCTTCAGCGACAAGTAGTACAATGTTGATTATAGATTTTGACGTGTACAATGAAGGCGCAATGACAGACAATTTTATTATTACGAGAAGAATCTTGTCTCAACCTACTGGTTGGGAAAATGAAGTGTGCTGGGGTGCTGCGGGTGCCGGTTCATGCTATCCAAATAACCCAAATGCCACTTGGTCAACTCCGCAAGCGATTTCACTAGCTCCCGGTATTTACGGTAGTTTGACGCTACATATAATCCCCAATCAAGGGTTTAACAATTATGCATTGTATCGTTACTATACTGGCACTGTAGCAAGTCCTAAAATGGATTCAATTGACGTTGTTGTCAACCAAAGTTTGTCAATCAAAGAGCTTAAAAGAGACGTTTCATTGACTGTTTCGCCCAATCCGGCTTCGGACAATGTTTTGATTAAGGTGAACAACTTTGAAAAAGGAAACTTAAAAATAGTTGACGTTCTTGGAAATGTCGTAAAGACTGAAAATTTCTATGGTTCCAAATCCGTAGATGTTTCAGACTTCAGAAATGGTGTTTATTTTATATTAATAACGGGTGATGGTGTTAATTCTATAAACCGAAAATTAGTTGTCAAGCACTAATAATAATTAAGGAAAATTTTTAAAGCGTTTGTCAAGTTTGGCAAACGCTTTTTTCTTGTGTTCACTTTTCTTTTTGCTTACATTCGTATTTCAATGAGAGATTTTCCTATAAATTATAAAACAGCCCTCGCTGCTGCAGTAGATGCATCTCGTGCGATACTGGAAATTTATCACAAAGGTTTTGAGACAAAATTTAAAAGCGACGGATCCCCAGTAACTGAAGCAGACTTAAGCTCATCGAAAATTATTTCTTCCCATTTATATAAAACTGACATCCCGATAATCGGAGAAGAACGAGTCAACCTTGAATTTGAAGAAAGGAAAAACTGGAAACAAAACTGGTGTGTTGATCCTTTAGATGGGACAAAAGAATTTGTAAAACGAAACGGTGAATTTGCAGTAAACATTGCACTCATTGAAGACCATAAACCAATATTTGGATTAATTGCTGAACCTTGCAAAGGTCGAATCATAGCTGGCGGAAAAGGTTTGGGTGTGTATATCTGGGAATATGAGACAGATCCTGATATGGAACTAATCGTTAAAATTTCTAATACAAAAACGATCGAGGATGAAGTTGTCTGGATAGGTTCGCGCAGTCACCCGAGTGCAGATGTCAACTGGGAAAAAATACTAGAAATAAACTTTTCAAAAGTGGCTAAAATCGCCAAAGGTAGCGCCATCAAATTTTTTGAGTTGACGCAGGAAAATGCTAATATTTATCCGCGATTTGCACCAACGATGGAGTGGGATATCGCAGCTGGACAAGCCATTATTGAAGAATTAGGCGGAACGGTTGTCAATGCTGAAACTCTGGAGCCACTTACATACAATAAAAAAAGTTTATTCAATCCAAATTTTGTAGCAAAAACGAAAGCATACCTAATTCGAGAAAAAAAATTCAACACCTTACGTTCAATCTAAATTTTGCATGATAAAGCCCGGACTTTTACTTCTTCTTTATCTTCCTTTTCAGGTTTTCGCCCAGCAGAATTTATTGCCCATTTCCTCCTTTTACAAAGACCAACTACTCACACCAAGAAGCAATTCTTACGTCCTAAAATCATCATTTTATCCTAGATCGGAAGGCGAATATAATTTGCACTCCTTAATTCGCGATTCAAGCAAGCAGTATTATCAATTTACTGAGCGCCTTTTTAAACAGCATCTTTTCGAAATAAAAGGGGAAGGTTATAATATGAGTATTTCGCCTATTTTAAATTTTGCTCTTGGGAAGGATTCTGAAGACACGAACACACGAAGGCTATTTAACAACACGAGAGGATTTTTAGTTGAAGTCGATCTGCTAGATAAATTTTCTTTTAGCACAGCCCTTTATGAAAATCAAAATCGATTTACACAATATGAAAGCACCTATTTCAAATCTGTTGGTGAACGTTATCCAAAAGCAATAGACTCAACTTACTTCGTTGACAATGCCATGATTCCGGGAGGCGCAAGGACGAAGCCATTTAAAGTTGATGGTTTTGATTACGCCTACGCGATTGGGAATGTCGTCTATGCTCCGAACGCTCATCTGCGAATAATGGCTGGCAACAACGCTAATTTTGTTGGGGAAGGTTATCGTTCTCTTTTCCTTTCTGATAATTCTGTCCCATCTATTTATGGGCGAGCCGATATAACCTTCGCGAAAAGATTTGATTATACAATTCTTCGCTCCAAACAATTTAATTTACTGAGAAGACAAGTTTATAACACCGTTGAAGCTTATTACGAGGCGAAGCTGTTTTCCTGCCAGTTTTTAAATTTCCGTGCGTCAGACAAACTCAGCATTTCCCTTTTTGATGGCAGCTATTGGAATGTTGGCGATTCCGTAAGTTCAGCCAAAGTGGATGGTGCTTATTATATTCCTTTGCCGTTCATTGGAGGTTTGCTGGCAAACAATCCTCAAAAAGTGAATATGCTTTCTGGTTTACAAATAAACTATTTGCCAATTGCTAACGTCCGCCTTTACGGTCAAATGGCTCTTTCCAACTGGAATAATAAATCAATTGGCAGTCAAATCGGTGTGCGCTATTACAATCCATTTGGTTTGAAAAAAGGTATGTTGCAGTTGGAGTACAATAATGTCCCTAAGCGACTATATGTTTCTAAAAACTCACGTTTAAACTATAGCGCATCAAATTTACCTTCCGCTCATCCTAAGGGAAACGGTTTTCAGGAATATATTTTGCGTTTCAACTATTCAAAAAAACGCTGGTATGCCGATGTAAAAAGCATTTTATATCAGCTTAAAGATTACGAAGCGAATAATCTAGTGGCCTCAAATTATAATCTAAGCGCAATTTCAGGTTCGATTTACCATCAACAAACAGAGCTTGGCTATCGGTTCAATAAAAAAATGAATTTGGAACTGTTTGTGCAACATCTTTATAGAACGAGTTCTTTGGCTGGAGAAGCTCAAACCAACGCCATCTATTTTGGTCTCAGAACTGGTTTAATTAATCATTACAACGATTTCTAATGCGTCATATCCTCCTCTATACATTTATTTTGTTTGGTCTAAGTGCTATCGCTCAGTCGCGTTTAGATTGGTTGCTAAACGATATTGATCAAAACGAACCTAGTTTCCGAATCAATTTGCGCTACCACAGCGCTATTCAACCCAGAATTATTACAAATACTATTGTCGGAGATACGCTCAAATATTTAGAGGAAATTAAAATCACACAACAAAAAAAACCAGGATCAATTAAAGTCTTTCCTTTAGTCGATTTAGGAGTACGTGGCCAAAACAATCTGGAATATAGAGCAATGGCTGGCGTTCAAATGGAAGGGAATTTTGGTCGAAAAGTATATACTCGTTTTTCATATCTGCACGGGATTGAGAATGGAACCGGATTTTTCCGTGAAAAAACATCTATTGGTAAAACGATAAAAAACAATTTAAATCAAAAAATTGATTTGCGCGGACGTTTGTCGTATTCTCCGAATCAGTTTATCAATTTGCAAGGTGGTTGGGACAATCAATTTATCGGTGAGGGAAGTCGTTCCTTATTCTTGAGTGATTATGGAAAACCCCTGGGTTTCGCAATGGCGAGATCAAACTTTTGGCGCGTGGAATACTTGATGCTGTATCAATTTTTATCAGAAAATAATGTGCTAAATCAACGTGTAAACAAGTACGCAACCAGTCATTATTTAAGCTTCAACGCAAATTCTTGGTTGCAAATTGGTGTTTTCGAATCTGTGGTTTTTAGTCCAAAAGACACCTTGTTGAATCGTGGTTTTGAACCAGAATATTTGAATCCGATGATCTTCTTCAGACCACAAGAATATCAATTGGGATCTTCCGATAATTCCTTAATTGGTGTTGATGCAAAAATCAAAATACAAAGCTTTACTCTTTACGGTCAACTAATGTTAGACGAATTCAACTTAGCCGATATAAAAGGCCGCACACGCTGGTGGGCCAATAAGTATGCTGTTCAAATGGGAATCAAAACATTCAAATATTACAGAAATAATAAGTTTTTCCTTCGCGGAGAAATGAATATTGTTCGACCCTACACTTACTCGCATTTATCGGTTGCGCAGAGCTATACAAACCAAGGAACACCATTGGCACATCCCTACGGAGCAAACTTTTCTGAACTACTCATAGAAGTGAAATGGAAGAACAAAAAATGGGAAGGCGAATTATTTGTCTCCTATTCACTCAAAGGATATGATTCCGACAGTTTGAATTATGGTGGCAATATTTTCATCCCTTATATCAACAGACCAATAAACGATTTTGGGCATAAGATTGGTCAAGGAAAAGGAAATAATGCGCTCCGTTCAATGGTTCGCGTTTCTTACAACCTCATTCCGGAGATACATTTGCAAGCTTTCTTAGAAGGTCATTTTAGGTACAACACCTATCTTATTGAGCCACAATACCAAGTTATTATTGGAATTCGTTCACGATTGTGGAATGATTATCGGAACTATTGATCGCTTTGCCGTTCACAAATTTTAAATAAACGCATTTATTTTTTGACTCAAGTTGTTTATTATGAATAAAATGATAAATTTGAACACTGATATAAAATATGAAACTAACCTCTTTTATCATTTTATGCTTTTTCTTCAGCGCCTATTCTCAGGAATATAATCCCAAATTATCAAGTATTCGCGCGCTTGTGAAAGGCGCTAAAAACGATATTCCTAACTTGTCTAATTTCACTTATGAGCAGCGACAACTTATTGTCAATGCGCACAGAGAAAAAATAAAGGTACAATTAGAAATTCTAACTCCGGAACGGGTCATTGCAGAAGGAGCTTTGTACGATTACGTAAACAATTTGCTGGACCGAATAAAACAATCAAACTCGGAGGTTCCTAATGATCTTCAACTGGTTATTTCCAAGACAATTGACTATAACGCCTATACATTCGGCAATAATTTGCTGTTCATAAATTTGGGCTTTTTACTCGAGTTAAATAACGATGACGAAATCGCTATTGTAATCGGGCATGAAATTGGACATGTGACTTATAATCATTCGACAAATGCAATTCTCGACTGGGTAATCGTGAAAACAGACAAAGATTTACTCGCTCAGTTAAAAGCAGCCCGAAAGCGAGATTATGGACAAGTAAGTGCTTTAAATGAATTGCTTTCCCCCCGCCTTTTTGAATCAAAAGAAAAATCTAGGTTCAATGAACTCCAAGCCGATTCCATCGGTTTTGTTTACATTAAAAATGCAGGGTTTGACGTTAACAATGCTGTACATGAATTTTTAGTCATGTATGAGCATGATACAAACCTCAGCGTACCATTAAACTTGGATAAACTTCCAGCTGCACTTCTCGCCAAAATGCTTGCCTCCCAAACAACTTACAAACGTTTCGGAAGTTTGGGAGCTGTTACATATGACAATAAATACGAACCTTATTTGCGTTCTCATCCTTACAGCAATGACAGATTAATCAAATTATTGAATGATAACAATCTGAATCCACCAGAACCACCAGAAAAATTCGTACTTCCTCCTTCATATGATGCGATAAAATCAGACTTAATTGATTCTGTTTTATTGACTGCCGGATATCAGAAAGACTATTCCTCAGCAATTTACTTCTCCATCAAATACCAAGATTATTTTAGAGATGACGCCCATTTTAATAGGACATTAATGGGGTTTTTTCAATCTTTATCTTATCTCAAAGAGCGCAAGGTCGCAGGAAAATTTATTTCGCTTCAAGATCCACAGCAAAAAGAAGACTTTGATAATTTGACTTATTTTCTTTCAAAACTTACGCCAAAGGATTGCGATGAAATTGCTGAAGGTTTCCGAAGTACACTCCGCTCTGACAGCTACAATACTGAACCCTGGGTTATCTCTCAGTTAATCGCATATACCCGTGAAGAAAACTTCGAAAATTGCGAAATATTATACAATGAGTGGTACGATAAAATCCGAATTGGAACTTACCGAGAAGTGTATAATGAATTAGACCACTATTGGCGAAATGTTAAACGACTTAAATTTGTAAAACCAAGAAAATGAGAAAAATAAAACTAACCTTTATCCTTATGGCATTGATGTTCGGAAATGCCCATTCCCAAACCGTTACTATCGACAATGTCCTTAATCTGAGAAGTGCAAAATCGTCTGGAGAAATTATAAAAAACAAAAAAATTGTCGGATATTATGTGTTCTTTTTCAAGGAGAAAGTAGACAAGAAAAATTCTGCTTACGAAGTCCAAACATTTGATGATAACTACAACCCCCGTAAAATCATTCGAAATTACACGCCCAAAAAATACGATATTCGTAGAGATGGTTTTCAACGGAACTGTTTTTATGTTTCATTTTTATGATAAGAAAAGTGGGTTTGAATTTGTAACCTACAATGTCAATGGCGAAAAAATGGGATCATACAGTATCCCTGCAAAAGAATTAACACTTGCAGATAAATCAAGAATTCCGCAATCTCCTGAATCTGCGGAGAGTCTTAGCTATATTTACTCCGTAGGCAACGAAGGGTTCATTCGGTCTACCTTTTCAAAAAACAAAAAACTTGGATATGAGCTTGTCAAATTTGACAATAATGCTAGGAAAGTCTGGAGTGTAGATTCACCAGAAGATTCAAAAGAGATAGAGATGATTGACATTTCAGATGTTAACGAAAATATTACAATTGGCGTAATTACAAGAAAATCTTCACTGTTTACAAAATCATTCGATGTTTTTGGTGTTTTGATTAATTCCAAAAACGGGAAGATCATCAAAGAAATAGCAATGGGTTCTGACGGAAAAGGCAGAAAATCAATGTTAAAATCTTTTATTTCTGAGCAAAATAGCAGCGTGTCTATAATTGGGGAGTTTTATAAACCTAAAGATGACATCATGAAGGATAGAAGTGCTGGTCTTTATATCCAAGAATTCAGTTTCACTGGAGAGCTATTGAGCACAACTGAGTATAAATGGAAAGGCTCTTTTGATAAATTCAAACAATCCAATTTATCTGCAGAAGACAAAGAAGACGATAAGCGACCTTACCATATTTTCTTCCACAATGTAATCCAAGCTAAAAACGGGAATATAATCTTAGTGGGCGAACAATTCCTTAAACAAGTTAGTGCGGGCGCAATGGCTGGAAAGTTTGTTAGTGCGGCTCTTGGCGGTTCTAGTAATTCGAGTGCCTTTGAAATTTTAGTTGGAAATATGGTTGTTATTGAATTCAATAGTGAAAAAGACCTAATTGGCTATGATATCGTTCAGAAAAAGAAAACACACGTTTTTCTTCCTGAAGGATACGGAACTGTCAACACGTTAGTATTGGGTCAAATACTTAAAGCTTACGGTGATTTTGGTTATTCTTTCACTTCTTCTGATTACGAAAATGACAAACATGATATCGTTTACATAGACGCCGACAGGAAAGAGGAAAAAGGCGCAAAAAAGTCTGACCAAATGATAGGTGTTATTAGCGTGCGCGACAGCAAAGTTGAAACGAGTCGCACACCGTTGAACTGTGAATCTAAATATTATTGGATGCAACCTGCAAAACCAGGTTTTATATCGGTTGGCGAGTACAACAAAAAAGAAAAACAAATTGAATTACGATTGGAAACTATTTCTTATTAGTAAAAATCTGACTTTTGAAAACGCTCTTCTTAACGGAAGGGCGTTTTTTGTTGCCAAATACTTTTAATTTTACTTGATTTACAAATAATATTTATGATCAGAATTATCTATTACATTCTTGTTTCCATCGCCTTAGTGATTTTTGGAAGTTATCTCCTAATTCAGCAAAACTCTTCACGTGGAGGTTATGCGGCTATTGGCGCAGGCATAATACAAGGCATTTTAGGGTTCTATTTGTTGCAAAAAAGGAACAAACCTAAGGGACTTCCAAAAGGCGAATAAACCACAGCTTACTCTCTGGTTCTCGGCTTAAAACTTCTTTTCTCTCTGTTGCCTCCTTTCTGGTGAGGTTTGCGGAAATTATCTCCTTTTGGGGCGTTTGTACTCCATTCGGGGGCTTCGCCAAATTGCTCTGGCATTGCATATTTTTCAATTTCTTTTTCAATCAAACGTTCAATCTTCGACAATTTAGGCATGTCTTTCGGGTTAATGAAAGTTACTGCTTCACCTTTCGTATTTGCACGAGCTGTTCTACCAACACGGTGAACATAATCTTCGGCATCACGTGGGGCGTCGTAGTTGATAACCATGTTGATTTCTTTGATATCTATTCCTCTCGACATAACATCTGTCGCGACGAGAACACGCGTTCTTTTAGAACGAAATGTCAACAAAACCTCTTCCCGTTGTTCTTGGTCTAAATTAGATGAAATCCCTTTTGCTTTTATGCCATTTCGAGACAAATAACGTGCAATTTGAGAAACTTTATCCTTCGCTGAAGTGAAAACAATAATACTGTCATACTCCTTTCTTTCGTCGATTAAATATTTCAACAATTGTTCTTTTTGATTGTCAAAACACAAATGAACACCTTGTTTAATTCCTTCTGCTGGCTTTGATAAACTCAACACTATTTCCTCTGGGTTATGCAATATCTTTTTCGCTAAAACTTTAATTTTCGGCGCCATTGTCGCAGAAAACAAAAGATTTTGACGTTTTTCTGGCAAATAAGACATAATTTTCGTCAAATCATCGGTAAAACCCATGTCGAGCATTTTATCGGCTTCGTCAAGAATTAAGTGCTTCACATGCTTGAAATTCACATAACCCATGTTCAAATGCGAAATCAATTTTCCTGGCGTAGCAACAATGACATCTCTACCGTTTACGAGTGCATCTTTCTGTTCATTAAAGTTTGACCCATCACCTCCACCATAAATTGCCATGGAACCAACCGAAACAAAATAAGAAAGACCTTGAATTTCGTGTTCTATTTGTAGTGCCAACTCTCTGGTGGGCACGATAATTAATGTGTTAATATGACTATCTTTCTTGCCCACCATTTTATTTAAAATGGGTAAAATAAAAGCAGCGGTTTTTCCGGTGCCTGTTTGCGCACAAGCAATCAAATCGCGGTTTTCTAAAATAAGCGGAATAGCTTTCTCTTGTATTGGTGTTGCATCCGTGAAGCCCATGTGGTCAAGCGCTTCTAATAATTCAGATGATAAGTTGAGTTCTGTAAATTTCATTTAGCTGTAAAAGTAAGCAAAGTTAGGCGAATAAAGTATTTGTACTAGAAATTCGAGACCTCGACAATCCTCTACTTTTCACTGCTCTAACGTTCTTCTTCGTCTACCGAACAAGCGCCTGCCTTCTATGGGGAAAGTTCAAAAAAAAATGGACAACCAATCGGCCGTCCATTTCTTCGTAGTCTTCTCAAAATTTCTTGCTGCATATCGGGAGCTCGCTTTGAGAAGGGTAGGCGGAAGTGCTAAACGCTACCGTTCATGAGTAAAATGTTTCGCACTTCAATTTCTGTAACTTTTCTGACCAAGCCTTTTGGGCTTAAGTAAGTTCTATTCACCAAACGACCTTGGATGGTCAAGGGTTTTCCTTTGTCTCCATAATTTTCTATGATTTCAGCCATAGAGCCCCAAGCAAATATGCGGTGCCATTCTGTATCCTTTTTGACTTTTCCTTCTTCGCTGCGAAAATTTTTATCTGTAGCGAAAGAGAAGCGAGCTACTTTTGCTCCGTTTTCGAATTGGGTAATTTTCGCTTCGGAACCCATGTTTCCAACCAATGTGACGTTATTTTTTAACATAATATTTTGTTTTAAAGAATGATTAAATCGTTTACTTCCACTTCGGAAATACTTTGGCGTTTGCCTGTTTTGTCGTTGTAAAACCGTGTGATCAAACGCCCTTCAATAGCTAATTTTACACCTGGCTCTGCTAGTTCTTGAATTACAGGAATCCAATTTCCCCAAGCAGTGAGCTTATGCCAGTGGCTTTTGCTTTTTGGGTTTCCTTTTTCATCCAAAAAAGGTTCTTTGGTCGACATCGTGAAACTCGCCACGGTCCTTCCATTCTCTAGTTCGCGGAATTTCGGCGCTGACGCCATTTTTCCTATTAGGTTTACGTAGTTCATGATTTATTTTTTAGCCATTGATACTTCTGTTGTTTCCGCTTTCTCGATATTTTTCGGTGACAATAATAAAAAGTCTGTCATTTCGATGTCCGTTGAATATCTTTTCTCGCCATCTTTTTCATACGAGTGATTCACAATTCTACCTTCGAGCATGATCTCCTGACCTTTCGCGGCTATTTTGCTGATGCGCTCTGCCGATTTGCCCCAGGCAACTACATTGTGCCATTGTGTGTTCTCTACCCATTTACCTGTTTTGTCCTTGTAGTTTTCGTTCGTAGCCAGTGAAAACTTTACCAGTTGGCGATTGTCTCCTACTGTTTGCATTGTCGGTTCTTGTCCTAAGCGTCCGATCAAACTTACTTTGTTGCGTAGTGTGTTCATAATCTTGTGTTTTTAAAAAGTTTGATAATAATTGAATTGTAAACGTGCCGTCAGAACACCTTGCCTGACTTTCGACACCACAAAGATTAGATGACCTCGAAACTAGAAACGGTTATTATTCACTTACTGTCGAATATTAGTCGTTTGTAAGCAATTTTAAATGGATTTAATGTTGATTTTAAGCAGTTTATATTCAAAAAATAATTTTAAAAAATAATCGACATTTTTCCAACGGATACAGAACTAACTAAAAATTTGGGCTGTTTTTAAAATGGTGGATCTATATTATCGGAATTCAAATTGATAATTTCAGAGGATATATAGGCCTGAGCTCTCAACTGTTTCAATGACACAAACTTCCGATCAATTCTATAACCTTCCGTCACACCATTATTGAGTACTCGATTTAGTTTTCTAAATGCCCGTGTGTATTTGTGCTCACAACTTGGCAACTGATAAAACACTCCTTTCCCATCTGCAACGATGTATGGGAAGTTTTGAAAACGATATTTTATCAATAATTTGTCCATGATAATTGTGTAACATAAATTTACTATATTTAAACAAATAACAGAGGGTTTGTTACACATTTATGGTATATAGCCAATTGTTGGGGGCAAGTTTAAAAACCAAGACGGTCTGCGAAAGCCAAAGGGCTGACCACCCAAAGTGACAGAAAAGAAAAATAAAAAGTGGAGACCAGAACCCACTTTAAAAAACGGGGCGACACCGAAAAGCCATACGAGTAGGAAACAAATTAAAATCATAATAAAATGAAAAATTTAAAACATCTATTATTCAGTGGACTTGCTTTAATGCTTGTCCTTTCTTCTTGCACAATGGAAAAGCGGGTTTATATGTCTGGCTACCATATTGAATGGAACAAGTCAAAACAAAATCCCGACAGACAGGAATTAGTAAACAAAGACAACGGCAAGACAACAGAGCAGAATAAAATCGCAACAGTTGAGCAATCAGGCAATGAAGTAATCACGGCTGACAACTCTAACTCTACGACAGTAATTGAGCACAACATTACTGCATCGCTTGACAACTCTATTATTCTTCCATCGGACAAACCTGTTTCATTCAGCAAAAAAGTAAACACGGTTAGATCTCAAATCAATCCGACTTCTGAGACAAAAACAATTGTTAAAGAACAAAAAAAGCAGAACAAAAAAGCTACTAAACCAAATGGAGATGATGATATGTTAATTCCATTTCTTCTTTGTCTATTTTTGGGAGTTTTTGGGGTTCATCGCTTTTATCTAGGTTATATTGGTATGGGTGTTTTATATTTACTGACAGGTGGGTTGTGCGGTATAGGAGTATTGGTAGACCTGATTTTGATTTTAACTGGGGGCTTAAAACGTAAAAACTAAGACTTCTTATGCAAATTAAAAATTGCATTTGAAAAAAATATTTGTCATATATTTCAGCGGGTTATTATTGCTCCTCTTGCTCTAATAATTTTACCCGCTGACTTTTTTGACAGTGGACAATCTGTTTGTTTATCGGTCTTACTCTTTGACAGACAATGCTACGGTTGCGGAATGACAAGAGCGATACAGCATATAATTCATCTTGACTTTTCGACAGCGTACAGTTATAATAAAATATCCTTTATTGTTTTTCCTCTACTGACAGTTTTGTGGTTTGGAGAGGTAAAGAGGACATACAAAAAAATAAAAAACGCCCCATAACAGCACCTAAAAAAAATGGCAGGCGAAGTGCGAATACAAACATTGTGCAACTAATAAAGTTTGGTGGGTATAGACAGTTTTGTGTTCCAAAGCGGCCACTTCTTTTAGCTTCAAACCGTTACCTGCAATGGTGAGAAAACGAAATAACAAATAACAGGTTATAATGAATGACAGTTTAATAAATAAAGCAACGTCCCTAATCGACACTGGTGATATTAATGGAAGCATTAACTTATTGAATGAAATCCTACAAAATTATCCATCTGATTGGAAAGTTCATTTCAATTTAGCTTGTGCCTACAAAACAATTGGAAACTATGAAAGAGCAAAAGTTTCTTATATTAAAGCTACTGAATTAGACAGTGAGGGCTACTTATGTAATTTTTTAGGACTAAGTGAAGTTTATTTATTGGGTAGCGATTTTGAAAAAGGAATTGAGAACTTAAGGAAGGTGTTTTCATCAAAACATCAAATGAATGAAGGGGTTATAGAAATAGTAAACGGAATGGGTATTACATTTTATCAGAATAGTGAATTTGAAAAAGCAAAGGAAGTCTTTGAACAAGCAAGCAAAATACTTTGGGATGTTGTTTTTATTAAAATCAAGCAATCAAGTGACTATCCCAATAAATATATCATACACACTATTAATAATAATAGCACAATAGATTTAGACAAAGCCTTTAACGATTTTTTTAAAATGGAACATTTATGTTGTCAAATTAAAAATAACTTAGGTGCGAGTTTAGCAAAATTGGGTTTATTAGAAGAAGCGAAAGTCGCTTTTAAAGAATCAATGGAATACACACCTGAAGGATTTGATTATCAAGCACCAATTATTGCGTTGAAAGAAATTGAAGATATGCAAAAAGAAGAAAAAGAGATATTTAAAAGATTAGGATACAAAGAAGATGAGATTTTAGAATCAGGTAAATTGATAATTAAAAGTAACATAAAAGAAAATAAGGACCAATCAACTAACAAACCACATGCAGCTAACATATAAGGACTAAACCGCAATGTAGCGCAGCGGAATTTCGGTTTAGTTTGCTGTTGACAGTAGCTTTCGCTATGCCACGAATTCTTGTTATGGGGTTTTAATTTTTTTTGTTGCTTATTCTA
>Ga0209390_10007684_pt1 | contig 13685 bp, 10 predicted proteins | sample BON01_FD_187212 | JGI IMG/M metagenome (GOLD analysis project Ga0209390, IMG submission 187212) | Freshwater microbial communities from Lake Bonney liftoff mats and glacier meltwater in Antarctica - BON-01 (SPAdes) (version 2) | ecosystem: Environmental > Aquatic > Freshwater > Ice > Glacier... | reverse complement strand
CGCCTGGTAAGGGATTATGAAAAGACCGAATCCAGCGCCACCGGCTGGATTCAGCTCGCCATGATCGGCGTTCTGCTCCGCCGACTGGCCTGAAATCCGGGCTCCACCGATTTTTCGGACAGGCTCTAAGAGCGTGTTTTAAAAATGCCGGACCTTTTCCCTTATCGTTATCGTACAAGGATTTGAGTTAGTGTAGGGTATGAACCGGGGACATAGGTAACAGTTAAGCTGGGCGTGTGCCCTGGAAAACTGAATCACCTATGGAACAAAGACAACGGTTTGTCGCCCTAATAGAGAGCGGACATTTCACGATCAGCGAGCTCTGCCAGGAGTTTGGGATCTCGCGCAAGTCGGGTCATAAATGGCTCAGGCGTTATCAGGAAGATGGCGTCCAAGGTTTGGAGAACCGAAGCCGGGCCGCACTCACTGCGGGTGTTCGATTAATGAGGACCAGAATCGATCCGTATCCTTGGGGGAAGGTCGTTGCATGTTCATGAAAGACACAGTCCGACAGGGCCGGCTCGATCCGGCTTTTTTTGGAAATGTTGGGAAAATGGTCGGGGCGGGGAGATTCGAACTCCCGACCTTCTGAACCCCATTCAGACGCGCTACCAAGCTACGCTACGCCCCGACACGCGCGATGGTGTTCCACCGGACGCGAGAGAGATCATAGGGATTCGATTTCGGAATTCAACTGGTTTTGGTGACGAATAATTCCGCGCCGTGTTTCACTCTGCTCAGACTCCGACCAGACGGTTGCACCCGCGACAAACGAGGGATCACCTCCGCATGGACATCAGCGGACCGCGCGATGCGTCGCTCCCCATTACCTCCCGTTGCGAGAGGTGGCTTGACTAATCGCGAGGCAGGTGGCTGATTGGGCGCATGAAAATGAATCTGTTTTCCTTCATGTCAGCGCTGCTTCTCGGCACTGCATTTACAGTCATCGCCGATGACCGCAAGGATCTGGACAAAGAGGTCGCGGCGGCGATTGAATTGTTCAAAACGACGGATCCTGACATGAAGAAGTTGTTTGAAACAGCCTCTGGCTATGCGGTCTATCCGCGGGTTGCGAAGGGCGGCTTCGGCATTGGGGCAGCACGTGGAACGGGGCAACTCATTGAAAAAGGGAAGACCACCGGTGAGGCAAAGCTCACGCAGATCAGCATTGGTCTGCAGTTGGGCGGCCAGGTATACGGCGAAGTCATTTTCTTTGAGAACGACACGACGCTGTCCAACTTCAAGGAGGGCAAGCTCGAGTTCAGTGCTCAAGTCAGCGCAATTGCCGCTTCCGCAGGTGCGTCCAGTAATGCGAAATTCGAACACGGTGTCGCGGTGTTCACCCTTGCAGGGAGAGGTCTGATGTATGAAGCGAGCGTCGGCGGCCAGAAGTTCAAATTTGAAAAGTACGACTGAACCGGTTCCTGTTCAAGGGGACACGGCGAGGCGTTCCTCATTCTTCTCCTGCTTCATCAGCACACCGTGATCTTTGTACGGCTTGAGCATGAAGTGGGTGGCGGTTGACAAGACGCCGTCGATGGTGGCCAGTTTTTCGGCCACGAACATGGCGACCTCGTGCAGGCTGTGCCCCTCCACAACCACGAGCAGGTCATACCCGCCGGACATCAGGAAGCAGGATCGGACCTCGTCATACTTGGCGACCCTTTCGGCGACGCGGTTGAAGCCGCCATCGCGCTCGGGAGTAATCTTGACCTCAATGATAGCGCGCACGCGGTCGACACCGAGTTTCTCTTCATTCAGGATCGCCCGGTAGCCCAGAATGACGTTCTCGCGTTCGTATGACTTGATCTTCTCCTCCACCTCGAGTTCGGTAAGATTGAGCATTTTAGCGATCTGCCCGCGATTCAGCGCCGAGTCATCCCGCAACAGTTTAAGCAACGAATCCATGGCTGGAGTAGAGCAAAGCCGGACCGCGTTGAACATCGTTTTTTATGTCACTTACGGGAAGCTTCGCCGGTCATCGGGACAAACCGCACGGGGAGGATCGTCCTGCGGGAGACCGAATCGCAGGATTTTTCAAGCAACCAGAGATCCTGGCCGGACACGGGATCGCCCATCGGAAGAACCATTCGTCCGCCGGGTCTCAGTTGTTCGAGCCAGCTCAGTGGGACGTGGTCGGAGGCGCACGCTGCCAGAACCGCATCGAACGGTGCTTCCTCTGGCCAGCCGAGATATCCGTCGCCGGCCCGGATGGTGGCATTGGCCACACCGAGGCGATGGAGAGTCGCGGTTGCCTGTTTCGCGAGAGACTCGACGATCTCCATGCCGTAGACGCGCGCCGCCAGCCGGGAGAGCACCGCCGTCTGGTATCCGCAGCCGACGCCGATCTCGAGCACCCGGTCGGTTGGTTTGAGCCGCAGGGCCTGCGTCATGAAGGCGACGACGTAGGGCTGTGAAATGGTTTGTCCGAATCCAACTGGAAGCGGTGAATCGCCGTAGGCTTTTTCTCGCAAATTCTCCGGGACGAACTCGTGCCTCGGGACTTCAGTCATCGCGCGGATGACGCGTGAGTCCGCGATGTTTCGTCCGCGCCCGGTCAACTGCTGGAGCAGCGTCGCGACCTGAACTGCGTCGGGTGGGGAGACCGGCTGGTTGACCATGAGTTGGCGCGGGGTGAACATTGATTGAAATTAACTGTAAGATTTTCAGAGTTTAGAGCAATGAAAAGTATCGGCGCCGGGACGGACAACCGATTGACATTGGTCCCCGGGCAATTAACTTGCCGGACCTTTTAGATAGCCAGATTTGATGACGACGTGATGTATCCAAGACCAACCCCCCTCTCCTGGCGGCTGATGTCGAAACAGATTTCTGCGTTACTCGCTCTCGCCTCTTGGTTGTTTCTGGCCGAGCCCGGCTTCGGTGCGGCACCGACGATCAGCGGATTCAATCCGTTTTGGGGTGTTCCCGGTACGCAGATCACGATCACGGGCGCTGGATTCATCGGAGCCGGTCGGGTGGAGTTCGGGGACGAGCGCCCGGGCGATTTCCAAATCGTTTCCGACAGCAAATTGATCGCGGTGGTTCCGGCGGATGGTCTGACGGGGCCTCTGACGGTGACGGCGGCGTCCGGGCCAGGGATTTCGGGCGACCCATTTTATGTGTCGCCACGCATCGAAACATTTGATCCGACGCAGGGCACGGCGGGAACGACTGTGACGATCAACGGCGCCAATTTCCTACCAAACATGAATTCGATTCAAACTTGGGTGGTTTTCGGCACGGTTACGCAGCTCAATGTTAACGTAACGGCACCCACGCAACTACAGGTATCTGTTCCGGTGGGAGCGACCAATTCCATCCTGCACGTGTACACCGGCGCGGGGGGTGCCACGAGTGTGGTGGAGTTCATCGCGTCGCCGGCGCCGCTGATCCGTTCGGTCTCGCCGGAAAACGGGCTGCCGGGCCAGAATGTGCCGGTCGTCATCTACGGCGCGAATTTCCAGAGCGCAACCAATGTTTCGTTCGGCGGAACGAACGCACTGTTTTCGGACACCGCAGAAACACAGATTTCAACAAGCGTTCCGGCGGGGGCGAAGACGGGCAAAATCCGCGTTGGGACGACCACCGGCGAAGCGTTCAGCGACGTAGTCTTTGTTGTGGGTCCTACAATCGAAGAATTTCGACCGCTCGCCGGTCAGGTGGGCGATTCGATAGTAGTAGACGGCAATGATTTCAACGGGCTGACCAACGTTGCAATCAATGGTGTGCAGGTGGTGGAAAGCGCCCAGACCGCCAAAACGCAATTGTCGATTCGCGTGCCAGCTGGGGCAACGACGGGAAAGATCGTCATCGGCACGACCAATGGAATTGCCACGAGCACGCTCAATTTCACCGTGGGTCCGTTCATCTCCGGCTTCACTCCGACCAGCGGTCCGGTGGGATCCTGGGTACAGATCACTGGTGCCGGATTCGACCAGAACACCCGGGTCTTTTTCGGGAATGTGGAGTCGCTCAACCGAAACTCCCCCGCTCCAAATCTGCTCAATGCCACCGTCCCGACGGGAGCCACCAACGCGCGGATCTCCGTCGTCTCGACGACCGCCACCAACAGGACAGTGCGTTCGTTTCTGGTGACCGCCGGGCAGCCGGTGATCGAGTTTGTCGAGCCGGGCTTCGGCGTTCGCGGTGGGGTGATCACGCTGCGCGGCGCCAATTTCAACGGCACCACCGCAGTGACTTTCGGCGGCGTGCCGGCAGGTTTTCTGCCGCCAGCGGAACCGAATTCAATGAAAGTGGCCGTTCCTCCGGGGGCCTTGACCGGTCCGCTCCGGGTGACCAACGGCAGCGGGACCGGCGTGAGTCCGGGCGTGTTTTATCCGGCGCCGTGGACTACACAATTCTACCCGGCGGCGGCGACGGCGAACACGGTCATCGAACTGAACGGAACAAACTACGTCGGTGCGGCGGACATCTATTTCGGCGGGCAGCGCGGCCATCTCCTGCTCGTGGAGAAGGATCGAATTTATGCTACGGTCACGCAAAACGCCCGCACCGGACCGATTCAAATCAACACCCCAGGCGGAACGTTCATCACAAGTTCCAACTTCGTTGTGCTTCCCAAGATTCTGGATGTCGCACCTTTGATCGGCCCGGTCGGCACGCCGGTGGTTATTCTCGGCACCAGTTTTTTCAACGTCACCAACGTCGCGTTCAACGGGACGGCGGCAACGTTTACGACGGTGTCCCCCGAGGAGATTCACACCACCGTTCCGACCGGGGCGACGTCGGGACTGATCCGGGTGGGCACGACCGACGGCGAGTCCGTCTATCCCGCGCCGTTCACCGTGACGAAGCCGAGTGATTTGGCGGTGAGCGGGACTGTGTCCACCAATTTTGTTCCACCGGGAGGCAGCGTGACCTTCGTTTCGACCGTCACCAATCGAGGACCGTCGGCCGTGACCGGAGTAATGCTGACCAACACGTTCGTCGTTCCCGCCAATCTGCTTTCCGCAGTCTCAAGCCAAGGGGGCTGTGAGATTGACGGAACCGTGGTGCGTTGCGGACTTGGCGTGATGCAGACCAACTCCACGGCGACGGTGACCATCGTGGGCATGCTCCCGCTCAGCGGTCTTTACACAAACGCCGTCCGGGTAGGTTCGGTTGAGGGCGATCCCCAGACCGGCAACAACGTGGCCTCTACGGTCGTCGTCGTCGCTTCGCAGGCTGAACGCACGTTGGATATCGAACTCCTCTCCGCCTCCCATCAGGTGGTGATTTCATGGAAAGCCTCACAGGTACCCTTCCGGCTGCAGGCAATCCCGGAGCTGGGAAATACCAACGTGCATTGGTCCAACTATCTCAACGGCCCTTTCCCCTTCATCGGGACCAACCGGGTCACCAACGGAACGCCTTACCCGGAACGATACTATCGACTGGCGTATTGAGGGCGGGCGTCAGTCGACGCCCACGGAGAGTCCGCTGTGGGGAATGATCTCGACCTTCTCGAATCCCAATTGAAGAAACAGCATCTGCAGTTGATCGCGCGCGCGCGTCTCGGCCTCCTTGATGATTCCGTTCATCCGTGCCGCGCGGCGGATGTCCCTAATAGCCACGCGGCGGGCGTTCTGTTCAAGGTCCTTGTCAAACTCACGTAAAATTCCGGTCGTGCGTTCGATCACATGGGTCTTGTCCTCGTCGAGATAGGTGTCCGTGATGGTCGCAGGCGGCATGAAGACGCGGAGAGTATTGCCCTCGACTTCCACATCCTCCACCTGAAGCCGCCCCAGATCGATTCCCGCCTTCACGATCCCGTGGGCGACGAGCAGGACACGGCTTTCACCGTACCATTTCTCGTCCTCGATCACGACGACCTTTTCCACGATGTATTTGACCGTCACGAGCTGGGAAAGCCCCTGAATTTTCTGCACGATCGTCGATGTCTCCAGCACGCGGACCTCGCCGTCGGGAAGCGTGAACAGGGTGACCTTCGGAATCCAGACGCCGACCCCAATTCCAATCAGAAGGATTGAAAGCGCAATCCAACCGGCGATCTTGAGCTTCTTCGAAACGGCCATGCGCAGCAGTGTAGCCATTGGTGGGAACAAGCAAAGCGGGAAAGCGGATCGAGAATCGGCTTTGTGCAGATGCGGGCGGATGGCTAAGATCCAGCCATGAACTGGCTTTCATCCGCCTCATTCCCGGTCGCCCGCCCGCGACGGTTGCGTCAATCCCCGGCCATCCGTCGACTGGTCCGGGAAACCAGGTTGAGCGCCGATCAACTGGTCCTCCCGCTCTTCATTCGGCCCGGGCGCAGGATCCGCAAAGCCATCGGCGCGATGCCGGGAGTATTTCAATTGTCACTTGATCAACTGCTGGAAGAAGTCGAAACGGCGAAGCAGGCGGGCGTGAACGCGGTGCTCCTTTTCGGCATACCGGCAAGCAAGGACGCAACGGGAAAGGGTGCTTACGCCAAAAATGGAATTGTCCAACAAGCCGTCCGAAAACTGAAATCTGAGTTTCCCGACCTGCTCGTCATCACGGACGTCTGCCTCTGTGAATACACCAGTCACGGGCATTGCGGCGTCATCACGGACGGGCCATACGGGAAAACCGTGGCGAACGATCCGACGTTGAAGTTGCTGGCGAAATCAGCGTTGAGTCACGCGGAAGCGGGGGCGGACATCGTTGCTCCAAGCGACATGATGGACGGCCGGATTGCCGCGATTCGTTCCTCCCTAGACCACAATGGATTTCAGGAACTCCCGATCATGTCGTACGCCGCCAAATTCGCCTCGGCGTTTTACGGACCATTCCGCGAAGCGGCGGAATCAGCGCCGAAGTTTGGAGATCGCCGGAGCTATCAGATGGACGCAGCCAACGGCGACGAGGCGATTCGGGAGGTCGCACTCGATATCCGGGAGGGCGCAGATATCGTGATCGTCAAGCCAGGCATCGCGTATCTGGATATTTTGTATCGTGTAAAGGAGGCGTTCCAAATCCCAACCGCTGTTTACCAGGTCAGCGGCGAGCACTCGATGATCAAGGCGGCGGCGGCGAAGGGATGGATCGATGAACGAGGCGTGATTATGGAATCGCTGCTGTCCATGCGACGAGCGGGGGCGGATATTCTCATCACCTACTCGGCGGTCGACGCCGCGAAATGGTTGAAGGAGGGCTGACCAACCACGCGTTGCGGTGGGTGGTGTTCGAACTCCGAAAAAATCAGCGTGTGGGACCTTACTGCGTTTGCAGGAAGGCGATCCCAAGCAGCACGAGAATAATGGTGCCGAGGATGATGCTGACCGTGATGATAATCGTACCCACCTTGTTCGATTTCTTGGCAAAGGCGGGGTTGGTTCCGATGCTGGCAGGCCGGTGAGTGGTGTCCAGATCGTTGAACTTCACGCCGGCAGGGACAACCATGGTGCGGTCCTGTTTCTTGCTGGCTTCCTTGGGATCGCTGGTTTCCAAACGCAACTCCAACTGACCGAGTCGGAGGATTTGTCCTGCCTTGAGCGGGCTTTCACTGACCTTTTGCCCGTTTATGAAAGTACCGTTGGTGGAATCGAGATCCTTGACTACGACCTCGTCGCCGCGGAGAAGAATTTCACAGTGGTAGGAGGAGACGGACGGTTCAGCGATCTGAAAAGCATTGTCTTCCACGCGGCCGACAGTGGTTTTGTCCACCTTTAATTCATAGGTGCGTCCAGTAAACCCTTCGGTAAGCACAACAAGTCTGGCCATAATCAGGTGATTTGTGGCCCGATTATCTTCAGGGACCCTCTCAAGTCAAACCGTTTTATCACTTCCCTTCGAGTCGGCCCCCTGAGTTAACCTCTGATTTCCAGCGCGTTGGGCGAGTTGAGCCTGTCATGAAAGGCTGAAATGAAGATGGCTACCGCGCGCAAAGTCCAATGCGCTCGTTGAAAATTTGTTGAACCCGGACAAATCCATTCGGTCGCGATGTTTTTGGTTCCTGTAGACAAATGACAACTCGAACGGTCGAATCTTGAACTTCCCAACAATCTTTCGCTGTCATGTTGTTATCGAACCAATATAGTCAAACCATGTTCCACCGCCGTTTTATGTTGAGGCCAGCACTCGGTCGTTTTGTCGGCAGCAACAGCGTTCGTTTTCAGGCTGGATTGTTGTTCGCGCTCTTGTTGGTCGGGTTGAACCTCAATGACGGCGTTGCCGCGGACATCCAGTTCAACCGCGACATCCGGCCGATCCTTTCAGAGAACTGTCTCGCGTGTCACGGGCCCGATCCCGGTTCGCGCAAGGCCGGTCTTCGTCTCGACACCAAAGCCGGTCTGTTTGAACCGACGGAGAAACGCGGTCCCACCGTCGTTCCCGGTGATTTGGAAAAAAGTGAACTATGGTTCCGCGTTTCCACGGACGACAAGGACGACATGATGCCGCCGCCGGATTCGCACAAGGAACTCAAGCCCGCGCAAAAGCAGTTGCTGAAAGAATGGATTCTTGCCGGTGGTCAGTGGGAAGATCACTGGGCGTTTATCAAACCAGAGCCGCCGGAGGTTCCTGAAACCGGAAATCCGAATACCAGGGTCCGAAATCCGATCGACGCGTTTGTCGCGGACAAACTGGCAAAAAACGGGCTGCAAATGAACCCCGAAGCCGACCTCCGTACGCTGGCCCGTCGGCTCGCGCTCGACTTGACCGGGCTCCCGCCGACACCTGAACAGGTGGACGCCTTCGCGAACGATTCGTCGCCGGACTATTTCGAAAAATTCGTAAACCAGTTGATGGCTTCGGGGCAATGGGGCGAACACCGCGGGCGTTACTGGCTCGACGCCGCGCGTTATGCGGACACCCATGGTCTGCATTTCGACAACTACCGCGAGATGTGGCCCTACCGCGACTGGGTGATCAACGCTTTCAATCGGAATGAGCCGTTTGATCAATTTGTGGTCGAGCAGATCGCCGGTGACCTGTTGGAGAATCCGACTGACGAACAGCTCGTCGCCACCGGCCTGCAACGTTGCAACATCACCACCAACGAGGGCGGCACGATCGAGAAGGAAAACCTCGCGCTCTACGCCAACGACCGGGTCACGACCACCGGGTGGGTATTCCTCGGATTAACCACGAACTGTGCGGCCTGTCACGATCACAAGTTTGATCCGTTCACTCAGGATGATTTTTATTCGATGGCGGCCTTTTTCCGGAACACGAAACAGTCCGGTTTTGACAAGAACTGGCGCGAGGGCGACGGCGCGATCATTGTTCCTTCGACCGATCACGACCGCAATCGGTGGGCCGCGATTCCCCAGGAATTGAAGAAGGCCGAACTGAACGAAGCTCTGCGCACGCAGTACGCGGACACGGCATTCGATGATTGGAGAAAGCAAGTGGTCGAGGAAGATTCGTTCAGCACCTTGCTGAAGAGTCCCGTGTTTGGCGACGAGTACATTCGCGCGGAACTGTCCGGTGACCCCGGCGCGGAGGCACGCGTGTCAATCGGAGGTCTTCCGTTCAGCGTTCCTGTTTCGTCCGGGATGGACCGTTCGGATGACGGAATTCTCGGGCTCGCTCCGGTGATCACCAAGGAGCACAACATTGACCTGCAGAACGTGACGGATATCGATCAGGACGAGCCGTTGAGTTTTTCCGCCTGGGTGTATCTTCCAAAAGACTACAAGGGCAGTGGATCGATCATTGCCCAGATGGACGTCCCTGATCGGAACAACCGGGGATGGGACTTTATCGTGCAGGACAAGAAGTTCGGCATTCATCTCGTGCACAGCTGGCCGAAGGTCGCGATGAAGGCCCTCACCGAAGATGTGCTCGAAACCGAACGCTGGCAGTTGCTGACGGTGACCTACGACGGCGAGAGCCGTTCGTCCGGGGTGCAGTTGTTCCTTGATGGCAGGAAGGTGGCCACGCGTGGCGAACAGAACAGTTTGGAGGGAAGCATTCGCACCGACCTCGATGTTCACATCGGCCGGCGGGAGGCGGGTTCCGAACTTGAGAACGTCGCGTTGCAGGATGTTCGGGTTTACCGTCGTGTGCTGGACGATGCTGAAATCAAGTCGCTCGCCGCCGCACCCCGGTTGAAGGAGTTGTTCGCGCAGGCGGACGTTGTTCTTGAAGAACCCGCCAAACCGGAACTGCCCGACGACGCCACCGACGAGCTGAAGAAATCAACCGACGAGGCTCACGCGGCGGTGGTGAAGAAATGGCAGACATGGAAGGACGACCGTGAAGCCTTGCGTGATTATTTCGAACTGGTGGAGTTTGCGCCGACACAATTGGCCGCTCGTAAACGGTTGGCGTTGATCGCCGAACGCGACCAGATTCGGGCGCGCAGCCCCTACGCGCATATCCAGTCGGAGAAGATGGATTCACAACCGATGGCGAAGGTTTTAATGCGCGGGCAATACGACAACGAAGGCACGGAACTCGAAGCGCGTACTCCCGGATTCCTGCCGCCGATGCCTGAAGGCGCGCCGAAGAACCGGCTTGGGCTTGCCCAATGGATTGTTGATCCAGAAAACCCGCTGGCCGCACGCGTCGCGGTGAACCGTTTCTGGCAGGAGCTGTTTGGCGTTGGGCTCGTGGCAACGCCGGAGGACTTTGGCGTCGTTGGAGAACCTCCCGTCAACCAACCGTTGCTCGACTGGCTCGCCGTGGAATTCGTTGAGAGCGGCTGGGACGTGAAACACCTGTTCAAACTGATGGTGAGCTCCGCCGCGTATCGGCAGGACGCGACCGTCACCGAGGACAAGCTGCTGAAAGACCGCGACAACCGGTTGCTCAGCCGTGGTCCGCGTTTCCGGATGGACGCCGAAATGTTGCGGGACTACGCGCTCGCCACGGGCGGGTTGCTGGTTCCAAAGATCGGCGGTCCGAGCGTGAAGCCATATCAACCCGAAGGGGTTTGGGAAGCCGTCGCGATGCCCGAGAGCAACACGCGGTTTTACGAACAGGATCACGGTGACGCTTTGTATCGCCGCTCCCTCTACACTTTCTGGAAACGGGCTGCGATGCCGGCCTCGATGGACATTTTCAATGCGCCCAGCCGCGAGGTTTGTACTGTGAAACGTGAGCGCACCAACACGCCTCTACAGGCGTTGGTCACGTTGAACGATCCGACCTTTGTCGAAGCCGCCCGCAAGCTCGCCGAGCACGCGCTGCTCAATAACAGCGGAAACGAAGACGCCGCCATTAACGAAATGGCTGAACGCGTCTTGCTCCGCGAATTGACGGAGGCCGAGAGGCAGATCGTGATGAACACGCTGAAAGAAATGCGTGATTTCTATGAGAGTCAACCGGAGGCCGCGAAAGAGTTGCTCTCAATTGGTGAGTCGAAAATTGACGGAAACATTCCACCGGCCCGGCTTGCCGCGCTCGCAATGGTGGCGAACCAGCTGATGAACCTTGATGAAGCACTTACGAAGTAAAGCAGTGAACACCTCGACCTACTGATATGAGTTTATTTAACGAATACGTCCGCAACGAAACGCGCCGGCAGTTTTTTGCGCGCGGGAAAAATGCCCTTGGATTTGCCGCGCTGGCTTCGCTGATGGGGCCCAGTTTGGGGAAACTGTTTGGCGAGGAAAGCTCCGCCATCTCGGGCGCGATCCTGCCGCATTTTCCGGCCAAGGTGAAAAATGTCATTTACCTGCACATGGTTGGTGGGCCGTCGCAGATGGATCTGTTCGATTACAAGCCGGAGATGAAGGAGTGGTACGACAAGGACCTCCCGGACTCGGTGCGGATGGGTCAGCGGTTGACCACCATGACTTCCGGCCAGAAACGTTTTCCGATCGCGCCGACCAAGTTCAAATTCTCGCAGGTCGGCGATTCCGGCATGTGGATGAACACCGAGCTGCTGCCCATGACCGCGAAGTGCGCGAACGACATGGCGTTCATCCGGTCGATGCACACCGAGGCGATCAACCACGAGCCCGCGATTCTCCAGATGCAGACCGGCAGCATGGTGCCTGGCAAACCATGCATCGGCAGCTGGGTCAGTTACGGGCTCGGCTCGATGAACTCGGACCTGCCCACGTTCGTCGTGCTCATCGCGGAACCGACGAACAAGGAACAGATTCAGGCGATCAGTGCGCGGCTGTGGTCGAGCGGTTTTATCTCCGGTGAACACGCGGGTGTTTCCTTCCGCAGCAAGGGCGATCCGATTCTGTTCATCAACAATCCTCCGGGCGTGCCGAACTCATTGCGGCGATCCCAGCTGGACGGGTTGCGCGCGTTGAACGAACTGACCTACGCACAGGTTGGCGATCCCGAAACACACACCCGGATTCAGCAGTACGAGATGGCGTATCGCATGCAGAAAAGCGTGCCGGAACTGACTGCGGTCAAAAACGAACCAGAGTCCACTTACAGGCTCTATGGCGAGGAGGCGAGGAAGCCGGGAACCTACGCCTTCAATGCGCTGCTCGCCCGTCGGCTCGTCGAACGCGGTGTGCGTTTCGTCCAGCTTTACCTAAACAACTGGGATCATCACGCCAATGCGGCGGGCCGGTTGCCCATGCAGTGCCAGGACGTGGATCAGGCGACCTATGGTTTGATCCAGGACCTGAAATCGCGGGGGTTGTTTGATGAGACCTTGATCATCTGGGGTGGTGAGTTCGGAAGAACGATCTACAGCCAGGGCGGACTTTCGAACGACAACTACGGTCGCGACCATCACCCGAGATGTTTCACGATGTGGCTGGCTGGCGGTGGCATCAAGGGCGGCACCGTCCACGGCGAGACCGACGAATTCAGCTACAACATTGTGAAAGATCCGGTGCATGTCCGCGATCTGCACGCCACCATCTTGAATCAACTGGGCATGGATCCGAACCGGTTCACTTACAAATATCAGGGGCTCGACCAGAAACTTGTGGGAGTGGAAGGCGAAGCAAAAGTGGTGAGGGAAATTCTGGCGTGAAGCGGGACCGCGCTTCCAGCCTGTCTTTCTCGCTCGCTCAATGGCTTGTCCGTGCTGGACGAATTGATCTGTTCTGTTAGCATTCACGGTGATGACTGGCAAGCAGCCCATCTTCAGAATCAAGACGCCCTACAAAAAATGTCGGCACTGCGGGCATCGGGTGGTGAATCCAAACGACTCAGTCTGTCCGGAGTGTCAAGTGCCCAAGGGTCATGCGGACCATGCCGTGAGCACCGCGATCATCTGGGTCGGCATCGGGGCGCTGGTCATCGTGTTTCTCTTCCTCTGGCCGAGCATCCACGAAATCATCATGGAGATCATCGACTGACGCCCCGCTCCGGTCGCAAGGGAATTTCTCATGGAAACGTCATGTTGACCTGGCCGTTTATTCAGCGGGAACTGCGGGTGCATTTGCGCCAGGAACAACACGCGTTCAGTTCACGAAATATGCTGCTGGTTGCTCCAGCAGCCGGGACATCGCGGCAGAGCCGGCACCATCTTCCACGGACCCGCAGTTCGCGAAATGGGACCTCAAAGAACGACTGTCCGCCACACCCTAGTCACGTGTTCTCAGAGAACAGAAGTTGGCTTCCTTGACAGGTCCCTGTTGCCTCATAACTGAAGGACACCGAAGGGTTTCATGGATTGGGCTTCCATTGCCTCACAACCTGGACACCGTAGCCTTTTTGGTTTTGGGTGTTTTGATTCGTGGTTGAGTTGCTCTTGGAGCGGGTTCGGAGCGTAGCGGAGAACGCGCTCCAAGAGCAAGGCCCGCTTCCTCGGCTCGAAGCAGTGCGTTGCG
>Ga0209390_10007683_pt1 | contig 13687 bp, 3 predicted proteins | sample BON01_FD_187212 | JGI IMG/M metagenome (GOLD analysis project Ga0209390, IMG submission 187212) | Freshwater microbial communities from Lake Bonney liftoff mats and glacier meltwater in Antarctica - BON-01 (SPAdes) (version 2) | ecosystem: Environmental > Aquatic > Freshwater > Ice > Glacier... | reverse complement strand
GGTAGAGGTGTTTTGCGGTCCGCCGCAAAACAAATGTCCGTTCCCATTTCAACGCGAAACAATTCCTGGTCCGGTATGTCCATTCCCGTATCAAACGCATACTCCAAAATCTTGAGTCGATTTCCGGTCTTGAGAAAGGAGTAGTTCTTCCCAAGCCAGGGCACCACAAGCTGGACGACACCCGCACCATCCAGGTAACAGGCATACTGGCTGAGCGACTTGCCCTTGTACGAGTCCGTGCACCGCGCTTCATTGTCGAGTACATATCCGAGGTAGTCGGCGTCGGGCAGGTGTGCATTGCTTCGCGCAGATGCCGCGTAGAAGGGCAACACCCCGTCGATCCACGATACTTTGCTACTATTCGCAACGCGGGTGGAAATGGTCTCTCCCACGGCTACCATGGGGAGTTCCAAGCCAAATGTATCCCTATGCACCTGCTCGGTGAAAGACTTTATCCTGTCCACCGTGGAGCGTGTGATGTTGGCACCACACGATGTCTTTGACAGGTGGTCCTGGCCGTTGTCTTCCGCCATACATCCGTTGTCGAGATCGTTGCGAAATAGGATGGAATTATCAAATGCTTCACCGGCGTCGTAGACAGGAAACGCGCAATCGACATCCATCGCGCCGCCCTGCGCCGTCGTCGGTGTTGTACCCAACGGACACCCCTGTACTGCATAGCCCATGGATTTGCCAAGTCCAAACTCAGAAAATTGTGCAACAATCTTGGGATGCACCTGCGTGTTTTCGACAGACGCCGCGTTCCACCAGACCGCATTGTCGTGAATGAACAGTTTGTCGCCAAACACATGCAGCAGCCGCTGTTTCAACATGCTTTCTATGTGGGCCTCGTCATCAAAGATTCCGCCAAGTGCACTCACTACGTCGTCCATCAGAGCAGAGTAGGTTTGGTGGGTGGATGTCATGGGTCCACTCACTGTCCGCGTGGTGTCGTTTGTTTCGCGTCTGTATATGCCGCACCCGACCCGATGTTTGTGTAGCAGCGTGTTGGATGTGCTCCTGGGGTTTGTTAGAATGGGCCTTGTGCTCGAGAACTTGTTACAGGTTGCACATGTCCACAGAATATTCTCTTCACCGCGCGCTGGTTTTGGGTGCTGGTCGATTATGTTCGGGTCGTCGTTGCAATGTTGGACAAGACCTGCTTCGTCTATGATGAGTGGATCGCAGAAATAGTTGGGCTCGAACTGCACCGAATAGGAGCAAGCTCCTGAGCGATGCAATGATTTGCCCCACATGTTGTCAGACCAAATGTTGGTAGCAGCATCCCGGACACCGGCGGTCGTGCCTTGTCTCGGCTGTACTAGAATCGGATGGCAGTCCTCTGTTTCGATGGCGTTACACGCAATCAGATACTCTCCGGGAGAACCGTCGATTTCCGACCACAGTGACGGTTTCGTTATGCGACGCTTGTTCTTTTGCATGCTCTCGCAGATTCCGGGGGCCAAGTTGCTCAAAGCAGTTTGCCCACGACCTCCCGAGTATTTACACGCTGCAAACGAAAGCGTCGTTGGGCTTGCATCAGCGCCAAGCACACGCGCAAACCTTGTCGAGAGCAAAAGGTTCATATTCATGAGCTGCGTGAAGGCGTTGGTTGCCGCTAGATTGTTGTTCTCCGCAAATCGCTTGTAGTTATCGTTAGTATTGTCATTATCGTAATAATCGTGTGTACTTTTTGGGTCTGATATGTAGCGCATTTCGCGGCGCCAGGACATGGAGTCATATTCTCCATTGTCCGGCTTTCTGTACAGGTTATATTGGCCCCCTGAGAAAAAGTCCCCTATTTGTTCCAAGTCCCTTTCCGTGTTCCAGGTTTTGGTGTTGTGCACCCTCTTTTCCTTGTCGTCGAAAAACCCGATCATGGACATCATTTTGGTCGGCAGAGTCTCGAAGAGCAGGTCCAGGAAATAAAAGTTTGTGCTTCGATCGGCAAAATTCTGCACCATGTCACACACCGTGGACGACCACCACGGACGGATTGTACTCTGTTCGTATGCATCTTGTTCGTAGTATGCCGCGAGAGTGTATGCGTCCCACTTGGCATCATGCAATGGCAGTCTTGCATGTGTAAACTGGTCTTGCCAGGAATTTGTAGTAGGCGTCTTCTGCCAGTCTGCTGCAACACAGTTGCTACCCCCGTGCATACACTTTTGTTCGGATGTACAGTCGAGTGAAGTCACCTGTCGAGCAAAGCGACTCCGAACCGGTTTGAGTGCACATGTGTTTTGTATCAATGGAATATCAACGGGATTGGGTGGCTTGGACCCTGTCTTGGACGCTGTCCAGCGAAACAGAGAATTGAAAAACATTGCCGATCCCAACATGCCTGGAGCAGACACTTTGGAATCTTGCCAGAAGGCATAGTACTCTTCCAATATGTCCAAGGCCTTGGAAGTTGATCCCAAGAACGTTTTGGCGTTTTCCGACAAACTTGTTGTCAGAGGCTCGAAATTGGAATCCACGCCGATATTCTGGTTGAACCGGTGGTAGCGTTCGTACATGCGGGTTTTGCCGATGTCTTCGAAGTTGACCTTTTTGAACCTGTGGAGGTTGCCGTATGATTTCTTGTGGACCTCGTCATCACAATGCGACATGAGCGGGGTCGGTGAGGTTATCTGTTTACCGGCCATCTTATCGGAACCGCCACCAACAAAGTGGTGAGCATACAACTGCTGCTCCGTCCCATCCTCATAGCGGCGACGCTGCAACACACGGTCACTGTATATCACGTGAGAAAAGCTGACGTCGTCGCCAAGCGCATCTGAGTTCAGTACATATGGCTGGACGGCCAAGCCAACTGGCCATGTAATTTTACTCACCCGGCATTGCTCTTTCGGCTTTGGGTTGGTCTTGGCTGCCCAGATGTCGTCTGTGCTCGTCGTGAAAACACGTTCGATGTCCAGAGTTTGAGAGTGCATATCGCCGTACATCACCGTTGCTTCGGATGTTTTGAACTTTTCCGGTCGCGAGGAGATGGACTTTTCCCACATCCTGCCGTTGGCCTGAGTGTGCGCATTTGCTTCGAGACGATCATATCGGAGCTGGACCGGGTCGATTGGGAAAAGCTGATTTCTGCTGGCAAAGTCTGGCGTCACACATCCCGAGTCAATACGATGACAAAGTTTGTTGGTTGGGCGCACGGAGGGGCTCGAAACGTACTGATCTCCGACAAAATGGGCATTGTTGCCGCCTGTTGTGTCGACGAAAGGTTCGTCCAACAAGACAGGAGGTCCATCGTCCTCTGCCATTCCACATCCTGCGTCGTCAAGGGACATACCACCACCAAACATGAGTTTCCATTCCGCCAGATCGCTTGACTTGTGGGGGACAAAGTCGGAACCGGGTCCAATGTCTTCGTGCACCAAGTCTGCAAGACTACAGCGTCCACCCCCATACACAAATTGTGGCGACGATGCAGTGCCAGTGAGCGGATTGGTAAATCCAAAGAGAGTGTTGTCGTCTGTTTTCTTGCACATCTCGATACTGCGAAACGCTGCTGCTTCGTCTCCGGCGTACAGCTGCAGCACTGCCTCCAGTTTATTCCATCCCGACGACTTGCCCTGCGCCAGCAACGCATCTCTATTGTTGCGGTCGAAAATGCAGTGCTGTCTGATGTGCCCAACGCATGACTTCTGCTCCAGACACCCGGTTGAAAATGTGGGCCTGGCAGCTGTATCTGCCGCGGTCTGTGCGTCATGCGGCATAGAACTTGCGTCGTCTTCGAATATTTTATCATAGATGCCTAGATATTCGGCGGTGTAATCCTGGATGCGATTGGCACTCGACAGTGTTTGAAAAATCATGGCAAAGTTGAGGTCTAGGATCTTGATGCCCTTCACTGTATGGTTGTTAATAAACTGCACCGTGTGCTCCACTTGATCTTCGGGATGCTCCAATGGGTTGTACCGATCGACGTCGATCAGGTTGTCGAATGTCCTTTTCAGAAAGGTATTCATAAAACCATGCTCGTCGTCCAGCTGGTCAAAATCTGCCTCTGCAAACGACAATATCGAATCCAACCCGTCCTCGTCGGCAAGAAGATGTGCCTCCGAAAACTGCATGGCACTGGTGAGTGTTTTTGCATCCAGTTCTTGGTTTTGGTCGTGTCGCAGTCCACCCCACAATGGTACTTTGCTATATTTTGTGAAAATGTCGTCGAGCATTTTTTCGATCTTCCGGTTGTTATTGTGCTGGCGGTCGCTATGCTGGGCACTCACGCGGAGTCGTTCGATCTTGTGTTGGTCGGCTGAGAAATCAGACACACATCCCATGACAGCCGAGACTGTCATTACAGAGTCAATGTGTCTCGCTAGTTCTGCCACTACAAACGTGTGTGCGTCCGACCACAGCTTGAGCTCCTGTACATTGAGGCGGGACCAAAACTGACGCAGAGTGGTGTCGTCTGTAATGATGCCCTCGGGTACCACTTCGTTTGGCGCAATGCGGTTCTGGAACGCGTCGATGCGCAAAGGTCGAGGACTGCCGAGGCGCGTCGCTGTCACCTGCAGTGCGTCGCTGCTCCCAAACACCACCCGCGCGAGGGTGTATTTCAGCCACCAAAACAGTGGAAGCTCGTACGTGCCAAACTCGAGCATGATGTAGAGGCCTTGCACCCTTTGCGGTAGCGTATACAACGGGGGGAGGTCCTGGAGGAATTCTGCGATGCCCAGCACGCATGTGTGAATGTCAATGCCCATGAGAGCACGGTCGCCGGAAACCACCACTCTGTCTACCACAATGAATGAATTCAGCCAAACCTGCAAGCGGACATTCTCGGCACGACTGCCACCCGTATATAAAATATCACTGCCCATTGAGTTGAGACGCAGAGTAGAGCCGCTGTGCCAATTCAACCCAAACAGATCCAAGCATGCGTTGGCGTTGGACAGCAGTGGTGGTGATGCTGTGGCCGGTGGTGATAGACTTGCGGATACAGTCGCGTCTCGTAGCAGATACACGATTGGCGTCACAGCCCTGTCGAGAACACACTCGAGACCGATAGTACGCCGGGTCTGTGCATTCGTCTCGAGTTTATACCCCATGGGCCCACACTGGGTCATATCGCTGACCTTGACAGTCACGGAGTCCTGGTGCTTTTTCGAGGCGTCGGGCACAGGACCGACTTGGTTGGGTTTCATGCGATTGTGGTGTGTGCCGGCGGCGGTGAAGATCTCCGTCTGACATACACCTAGCGCAGCGCACTGCTGCACGGCCAGATTTTGAAGCACGGCGCCGGTGGCGTCTGTTTTATATTGCAGCATATCTGCATCAAGACCCATGAATCGCAACTTGTCGCGCGCTTCGACAAAAGGACCGGTGCGTCGTCGGATGTCGGCTTCCAATGGCTTCATCATGGAAAATTGGCTGTGCAGCGGGGCTGTTCGCATCCATCTTGCGGTCTGCGGCGGCGGCGGTGGTGGTGGTGCTGATGGAGTGTGATGCTGCAGCCCACACCAGCCAATGGAGTGCGAGTGCATATATTCACTGTCGCAAAGATGAGGTGCGATGTCAAACAGCCCATCATGCAGAATGCTGTGCGAAACATGGCCCTCGCGCATGTCAAATTGTCTGGCTGTCGGGTCCACGTCGTCGGGAAAAGGGATAAAATCTGGACGCTCTCGAACCCACGTCCAATTTACCATGCTCCGATCGCATGTCCAGTAATCCATATTGGTGTCTGGGTTCACATGTGTCGTGCATCCAGTTTCGGACGATGCCAGTTTTTCAAACATGTCGTTCATGCGCTCGTACGCCACCCTATTCGAGTGCGAGCACATGCCGTGCTGCTCGAGAATGTCCTGCATTCGCCGCCAAGGGCTGGCCCCAGAAAACGAGTCCTGATTGTGCACACAGCTAGGGCTGTTGAGTCCGATTTCTACGTTGGCAGACAGAAGAAGATTTTCAATATCAATTTCCATTTCCACACATTGCCCCATCACGTCACACACCTTGCCGTCCTGCACACATTCCTCGTTGTATGTACACTCGACCATTGGGTCTTCGTACTGGCGATTGCCATATGCCTCGAACCCATAGCATTGTTCGCGCACAATGTTGCCAATGTGATGTTCATCTTCTTCTTGCAAATCAATGTCAAGATCAAGGTCGACGAATTCCGCGAGCCCCAACATGGACATTTGCGAGAGCGCAGACGCATTGAAGTGGTAGCTCATGGAGTGGTCGCCGCCCGTCAGAAGAAATGCCCGCAGCAGGGGCCACAAATGCCCGATCGAATCACCCATGCCGCCGCCAATGCTGACCCGCCCACTGTCGGAGCAAGAACACGATTCTGTGTTGTTTGTTTCGCATTTGAAACTTTCGAATGTTTGCGCAGTGTTTGCGCCAGAGGTGGTTGTGGTCCTGTCAGATGGGTTCGAAGTGCACACGCCGTGTGTATTGGTGGGCGCCAGTGGCATGCCAAACGAATGCTCGCGACAGACACCGCTGGTACCATAAAAATTGCTGCTCATGTTTTCGAAGCGCAGGTGATCTGGGAGTAGCACGAGACGGTCCTGGCAAGACAGCTCGTCTACACAGTCGGGATCGGCCGTGAGCAGTGCCATGTAGTTGCCAAAGGCAGAGACGTGCTCGTGTGTGTCGTGAATGATTTCACCAAAAGGGGCTTGCCAGTGCTGCGGCCAATACGCAAATGCCTCGAAACACTGCGAGCTCGCACGGTTGTCCGGGCCGTATTGCGGATGCTGCTCAGTATTCTGCGATGGGAACAAGAAATCAGTGTTGCGGTGTGTACCCACAATCCCAGATCGTCGCACATTGAGCCTGTCTCTGCCTGCACTGTCGGCAGGGCCGGCTTCTTGCTGTGCTGGCATACCACTGAAGTCTCCGGGAGACACGAGCGAATGCACAAACTTCTCGCTCAGTGCTGGTAAGTCGACCACACCATTGTCTTCCTTGTCGAGCAGCGACAGCATCAACAGCGGGTTGAATACTTCGCAAGTGGCTGTGTATGTGCCATCCACATCATACCCTACGTCTACTTTCTGTAATATCGTAACTGCGCTCTCCGAGCCGCGCGTCTGCTGCTGCTGCTTCTGCCAGGGCTGTGCACGAGTAGTGGCACACAAATGTGGATCGCACAAAACCACCCCCTGCATAACATTGTCGTTGAAGATCAACAAACACGGGCCGTACATGATGCTGGCTATGGTCTTGAGCTCGGGCGAGAGCAAAAATGGACAGCTTGTACTGTGTTTGCGTCGACCTTCGTCCTCGAGGCTCTGTACATATTCAAGCGAAAATGCTGATTGGCCGTAGCACGTGGACAGTTTCTGAAGCTTTGCTGCACACTTGTCCTTCCACAGGGCAATGGATGCGGCGGCGTCAATGTGTAGGTCGACTATGCTGTCGACACTGTCGTCACGGAGTGGCATGAATTCGTCCAAGATGTCTTTCCAGGACACTTCCAACACGTATCGCACACAGTTCAACACCGCTGGTGACTCCGCCAGCATAGCCAGTACCGGAAAACCCAGTTTGGCGATTCGTTTCTCGCTGCGCGCATCCTGTTCACAGAGAACGTTGCGAGCGCTTGTCGAGGCGGACTGCTCGTCTGCCGCAGTTTCTTGGGCGAGCAAGACCTGCAAGCAAAGCGTCTCCACGGCGGTCAGAGGCACGACACACACACAACCATGACAGTTGACACACCCCACAACCATGACAGTTGACACACCCCACAATAAAAAAAAGTTTGAAAATAGGGGTATACGCACTTGACGGTCTCCGTCGGACAGCACGGTATGGACATGATCGACTACGTATTTGTAGTTGAGCATTGAAACGCCAGATTTTGGGTGTAGCATCATTCGTGTGACATCCAATTCGAGGTCGATGCTACTGTTCAGGTACTTGGCGGTATTCAATGGCGATATTGCGAGGCCCCACAGATCAGACGGCATCATTGTATAACACACAAAGCCATTACCCTTGAGCAGATTGTTGTATTTGTACAACAAAGTCCGCAGATATGCCCGGTGTTTGGCACGATATACAATGTCGGTACTGCCAGACCGGGCTTCGGCGGTGCAGCCTGCAAATACAGACGCAAAAAAATCTCGCTCGCTGCCAGTCTCGTATTTGGCGATGTCACAAATGCCAAAAGACACCACACAGTCTTGTGTCGTGGACGAATTCATAGCCACGGTGTCGGTGCTGTGCGCGACTGGTTGTGCACACGGACACAACACGTCGATGTTTCCCATCGTGCGGGCAGCCATACCAAACACAGGGAGGTGATACTTGTTGCCATGGACGTCGGGATCCATCATGTCTTCGACATGTACTTTGATCGGGTTCAGTGCGAATTGTGCTGCCTGTTCCGACACCGAATACGTCGTGGCCATTGTCAATTTCTGAGGACGCGTCGGGGGCTCGTTTGCATCCGTCTGGCAAAAGTGCGAGTCATGTGACACAAAACGCGAATCGTGCAAGATATTCAGCGGCATGTGCTGTGAGTATTCGTTGATGACGCGCACAATCTCTTTACGCGATAAATGAGCCTTCTCGCTCGAATTTGTGTCCATGTTGAGGGGTTTCCATTCCACCCCCTCTTGCACGTAATGCATGATCGCCTCCAGCGTAACAAGCTTTCGGCGTGATTTGGATGGGGTGTCTGTGGTTTCGGCACCGTCGCTGGGCTCTGCAACGTATGCCACCGGGTGCGAAAACGTTTTGGCCCGCATGATTGCATGGCACTGCTCGATGAGTGACAACGGGTCTGTTTCTCGTGTCAATGGGAAGTCATACTGTACATCTGCGTGATCGTGCATGGCTGAGTACGCAATCTCTCCGTCCACAGCGTAGGAAATGTCTTCGTGCTTGGCAAGGAATGTCATGCTGTTGTAATCGCGTATTCCTTGCAGCGTCTTGTTGGTCGCAAACTTGGTCAACACCTGCGCGTGCACAGTAACGATTTAATTTGAGATGGATTTGGACTGTATCACACTACAAAGGGTGTAGCTAGTTTTGTGCATCAAAAAACGCTCGTTATTTACACAGCTACCTTGCTAAAATATATAAGCGCCTGTCTCTATGTGCAGTGCATACAGCACATCGGACCAATTGGTCGAATATACTGGATGGCGTCGATGCTGCAGTTGGTTCGCAACAAGCACTACAAGCTTGTAGCCCAACGACAGCACAGTGGACAGCGTCTGCATGCACAGACGTATGCAGGGAGCATATGCCCCCCCGACGTGATGCCATTCGACCAGCACCTGGGGGTGGACAGCGTGCTATTGGCAAACATGACGCTGCTGCTAGACGCCATTTACGTCGAACTGTCACAGAGGAACACAACATTGAAAAAGACCAGCAGGCTCGAAATCATGAATCAACTGGAAGGAAGCGGCAGGGCATACGAGCATCCTATTTTCTGCGCACTCTGCGACGAGCTTTCGGCAAGCTCTATGCGCTCCCGTGTGTGAGCGTTCTGCGCTGATTTCGGATGTCCATTTTGCACGTATATCGATTTAGGCCCTACTGGGCTCGACTTTCTAAATCTACCACCACTACAATATAACACGTCCTATAATCTACGCTACACAGTGGCCCTGGCCCTGCACGCATGCTCAATGAGCAAGCGGCTGGCCAGAGAAACTGCCATTGACTAGTGATAGAAAACTATGTGCTGCAACATGTATTGGTGATCATATTATGTTTAAAATTTTAGAGCCTCACGAAGAAGGAAAGAGTATTGAATTGCCCCGAAAACGTGCAATTCTGGCAGATTGCACGGCCATGCAATGTGTTGCAGGGTGTTGCAATGTATTGCGACCATTGACTAGTGATAGAATGTGCTGCAACATGCATTGGTGATCATATTATGTTTAAAAATTTTAGGGCCTCACGAAGAAGGAAAGAGTATTGAATTACCCCGAAAACATGCAATTCTGGCAGATTGCACGGCCATGCAATGTGTTTGCAGGGTGTTGCAATGTATTGCGACCATTGACTAGTGATAGAATACCATGTACTGCAACATGCATTGGTGATCATATTATGTTTAAAATTTTAGAGCCTCACGAAGAAGGAAAGAGTATTGAATCCCCCCGAAAACATGCAATTCTGGCAGAATATACGACCATTGATTGATTCTAAAACAGTACATTCGTTCGCATTTCTCTCCGGTGGTGGAAGCAGGGCATATACGCCGAGTGGGGATAGGGTGGGGTAGGACCTTGCGCGTGGTAATGGTGTCGATTTCTATGCTTTTCATGGTCTCGGTGAGCGCCGTCATGATCGAAGCGATCGAGATGGTGGTGTCGAGTTCTGGCAGGTTGGATTCAAATGACGACTCTCCTGGTGTGCACTGCCCCGGAATCGCACAGCAATACTTCCACGAGGTCCCGAGACTTTGTCGAAAGAATATGTTTCCGGACTTGACAAAGTCGTCTTTGCGGAGGTCAGTGATTGCTGTGTTCAACCACTGCAATGTGGTCAGGGTGACGACTCGGGTGTCGGCCGTTGCGAGTGCGTTGCGCAATGCTGTGCTGTTGAGCTCTCGGCCGAAAGCTGGGGCTTCTGTGCCCGCTCTGTACCAGATCAGGCCCGTTGCTTGATCCAGACAGCCATAGTCTTGCACGTTTGCAAACGCAGAGGTGATGGAGGCGACCTTTTCAGTGATCAGTTGAGCGACAAGAGCATGAATGCCGCCGTTGTCCTTGTGCAGGATTTCTCGTGTGACATAGGCCATCACCGAGATGCGCGTATCAGTGCCGCAAGTTTTTTGTCGGAATGTCTCACTGTCCTGCCCGTTTTCCTGGCTGGAGACGTAGGATCCGGCGCAGGGGAGCTCAAACTCGCGACTGGTACCATTTACGTGCCGTGAATACATGAAATTCTCGAGTAGGCCTGCAGTGTCTGCCGGTGCCATAATCGTCTTTTTGTTAGCACCCATCATAATACAATCTACAAACTGGTGGATCAAGTCACCCTCACTTGTCACGAGGCTGAGATCAAGGGCATCTACTATGTCCCGAATGTTTGGCATGATTTCTTGCTCGACACTGCGCGCATAGTCCGATGTGCACGCCGCTATTGCACTGTGCTTGTTGTGCACTGTCTGGTCCATTTGCGCGATTTTCGCCGCATCGTAGACTGCCTCGTTGCTCACGCGAAACTCGTCGATGATGTTGGTCTGTATGGACTGTTCGTATGCCAGCGTCGACGTGCCGATGCGGCAGGTGTCATCACGCTCCAGCATAGTCATGCCGCATGCGTTGGCGTCTGGGCTGTCCATGACGGTATCCTCGCTTCTGCACTTGCGCACGTCTGTGTTTTTCAAAAACGATGGCGAAGAGAGATACTCGCAAGCATCTGGGTTGTCCAGGGGCATTGCGACGTCATACACGAAATACCCTGCAGTTGAGAAATCTCGCAACAACAACGCGTCTGAGCTCTGTTGTGTGTATCTCTGCTGTTGCTGTTGATTGTGGTGTGCAAACGTCAGCTGCATACAGGCCCCGATGCGGTTTTTGAGCGGTCCGGCCGCCAAACAGATCCCGATGATACCATTGGCAGCTTCGTTCAGGTAGCTGTCCACTTGGTTGCGCAACTCTTGCATTCTCGACAGAGACGACATTCCCGTACGGAGAATCTCGAATTGCAGGTCGGCATTGTACAGCCCGAAGACGCCCTCGTCCCAGGTTTTGCTGTTGTAGTTTTCACGACATTGTCCGAGAACGGCCAAGGGCGAGACCTTGTGTTTGTCAAAGTATGTGGCGTATTTGGCCAGGAACACGTTGGCCCGGGCGTCGGCACACGCTCCCTCGCTTTTGATGGCAATACAGTCTATGTAGACTTGTGCCGGTCGATGCAAGTCGGTCGAGAGCTGCTCGAGAGAAAATGGGTTGTCGACGTATACGATGTTTCCCTCTGCGTTGACCATTTTCAGCATTCCCGAGCACCACAGTGCACCATTCGAGGCAACCTGCCTGCGGTGGGTGCTGTGAATGACGTACGCAACGTCGCTGCACACACACTTTAGGACAGAGCTGAACTCCACGGGGCGTGCCCGACATTCGTCGCTTTCGACAACGCCTGCGATGCGCGAAAACCCGTACAGGATGCCGAGCATGGAGTCGAACGCGGCATTCACCCAGATGAGCCAAGTGATGTAGTTGTAGTTTTTGGCCCACACAATGGCTTTGGTCGTGTCGACTGTAAAAACACCCGCTCGGATTCTGCGGCCCGCAATCTTCACTTTGACGATATTGTTGTCCACGGCCCCGATGGCTACGCGGTTGTTGACAATCTCTTCGTCTGAGAAGGCACGCAGTCCGTCTGGTGCACCCAAGCGAGACATGCAATAGTCGATGGTCGACTCCTTTCCGAGCTCAACGTCGTGGTCTATCACGTCGATGTACCCCCCCGAAAACTCTGCAAACTTGTCCAATGTACACAGCATGAGCTTGGAGCTGGCGTCGCCGATGTGCAGCAGAATGAGGGCAAACTGGTAGATGGTCTGGGTAACAGAGGACACGATGGCCACATTTCGGAGTTGTGTGCCCGGTGAAAACAGCTGGCGCACCTTGCTCTCGCCGGGGTTCTCAATGTTGAGGATGGAATTCTGCTCTTTCTTGCCGGCCACGGCCACATACACAGAAAAGACGAAAGACGGCACCACGGCCGACAATGCAGCGTAGATGTCCTTGGTCTCACACAGCGCCACGTTCATGACGTTGGACACGCTCTCCAGCATGATAACGTCCCTGCTGCCACTGACCTTGGCGAGTTTCATGATGGACATTGCAATTTCCACTAGACCAAACCACATGGCGTCCACATTCGACAGGTATACCTCCAACACTTCCTTGACGAGGCTGCCCGCCACACACAGCACGTTGTTTGGATTGAGCACCGTTCCCACGCAATTGACAATTGCACAGCGTTGCGCCCCCTCGCACAAGCTTTTCAGCTGCCGCGTGCGGCACGCCTTACAATTCATGTAATCGCATACCTCCGCAACTTCGACCTCCATGGTGGTGGCAATGCCAGTTCCTGCACCCATTTCGAAGCGCAGTGGCGACGAATCTGGATCGGAGGCCGCGCCAGACCCATCAGCCGAGTGCATGAACGAGCCGTCGCCGTCACGGTCTTTGAAGACCGTTATGTCTGTCGCACTCGACAGCGAGATGACATATTCGCAGATGAAGCCCTGAATCTGTGAAGTCATGCTTATGCTGCATTCCTTGACAGTGTACACTATCCTGTTGCCTGGAATGGGTTTAGGATTCATGCTGTGAGCGGCGTCGTGGAGCTGGGTGCCCACAAAGGCCCCGATTGTGTTGTAGTCGAACCGACTGTATGTAGTGTGACGTTGTTTGTTGTTTGTGAGAAAAAGTGGGTTGAGTGTAATGTTGTCTCAGTGCACCACGGTGAACATGAGTCTTGGCGTGCCACTGCTGTCGTCCATGACAGCTTTGAGTGTCTGCAGTTTCCGTTGGCTTGAGGAAATCAAGACCAATGTGCCCAGCTCTGTTGTGCTGAGTAACACCTCCCTCTGCAGAAGCACGCGATTGTTCAGCAGCGAGAAGACTGTCATGTTGTTGACATTCACAGCAGTGTTGATTGGATGGTTGACGTGACACGTTGCAACATCCGCATCTAGTGCCAAACGACCATCGTGGCCGCGGCCACTGCGATACTGTGG
>Ga0209390_10007679_pt1 | contig 13696 bp, 14 predicted proteins | sample BON01_FD_187212 | JGI IMG/M metagenome (GOLD analysis project Ga0209390, IMG submission 187212) | Freshwater microbial communities from Lake Bonney liftoff mats and glacier meltwater in Antarctica - BON-01 (SPAdes) (version 2) | ecosystem: Environmental > Aquatic > Freshwater > Ice > Glacier... | reverse complement strand
GGGGGGGGGGGGGGGGGGGGGGGGGTCTGATCGTTCCTGCTTGCGGTGGTTTACTAGAAGCACTGCCGAATAGCCATAGGGCGAATGTGGGCACGAGCAGTGGCGTGGCTGACGTCGTGGGGTCGTGGTGGTGGTGCTGGGCTTACGCGGGGCCGGGGCTTGACTTGCATGACCGGCGCTGGCGCCCCCGGCGTCGAAGTAATACGTACACGACCATCGTGGTAATACGTGCACACGACGGCAGCTTCTCGCATACTTCTGCAAAGCCTTGTAAGGCGCTGATCTCTCTCTCGTCAGCACCCACCTTTACCCCACGTCTCACTCGCACACACCCCTTCCAAACCACCCACACACACCCCACAAATTAAGACGGCGGCCGCCAAGGCCAAGAAGGTGGTCAAGCCCGCGGCCCCTGAAAAGGCCTCCCCTGCGCCTAAGGAAGTGTCTCCTGCGCCCAAGAAGGCTTCTGCCCCCAAGAAGAAGGCTTCTCCTGCACCCAAAAAGCCCGCCGCTGCTGCTGCTGCTGCTCCTGCTCCTGCTGCTCCTGCTCCTGCTGCAAAGGCAGCAGCCGCCTCTCCGACCAAGAAAGCCGCTGGCGTCTCGACCATTATGGTGGAGGCGTGCAAGCAGTGCCAGTGTAAGAATTGAAAGGAGTTTAAAAAAGCTCTTCTTCCTTTTCTGATATTTAATTTTGTTAGAAGCAACGTTGTTATCTCATGCATTTCTCGCTCACACCACTCATTTGATTCATTTATCCTCTTCCACTTCACGTGGCAGGCTTCAAGAAGCGCTTCGAGATCCTCGAGAAGGCTACTAAGGCCCTCAAACCCGGCGTGAAGTTTGTGTTGAACGCGGAGAAGCCGACGAAGGGCGTGTTTATCGTGCGCACGGACAAGGGGGAGGTGCTTTGGTCTATGACTGGGCTTACTAGGCCTTTCCAGCCGCTCAAGGTACGAGGTTGTTGTGTGTGGCGATCGTGACGGAGAGGAGGGGAAGGTGGGGAGGAGTTTGTGGATAGGAGGGTAGATGAATGCAATTTGTATTTCTTCATTTTCGATGGGCGTAATAAGTAATCGTATTACTTATTGATCTACGCCAAAGTGAATTGTATTTCCTCTCTTCTGAGCAATTTCTACCCTCTTGCTAACCACTACCCCCCACGGTACAATACACAGGCGGTGGACTTCGAGGCGGTCGCTAAGGAGATGGCGGCCAAGCTTTGAGAACCTTGCTAGGGGACATCAAGGGCAGGCGAGAGAGAGAGAGAGAGCGAGGGCACCTTTCTTCCTGTTCTTACGCGCCTCTTTATCTGGGGGAATTGATTGCATCATTTGTAGCGGGGAAAGATACTGTATGTAGGACAGGCAAAAACGTGCTTACCTTGAGACGCACTGAACGTCCCGATTTGTAGCTGATGCGCTGGTGAAAAGGTTGATGCGTGAGTGAGGTGTGGGTTTTACTGTCCGGGAGGGGAAGAGGGGTGGGGAGGTCGGTGCCTAGGAGAAAGAGAGTCTATACACGGCCGAGAGAGAGAAAAAGGAAGCAAATCACGATATATCAGAAAAGAAAAATATGACAAGGCCTCTAAAAAAGTGTGCGCCTCTTATCTCGCTCGTCTCCTTTCGATTTACGCTGCCCGCGTTGTACAGAAAAGCGAAACTCGTTGCGCCCGTTAGGAAACATCCTCCCCCACCACAAACACAAAACTCCCCCAGCCCCAAGCAACGAAACGCTTGTCTTCACCAAGGGCGCTGGCCTGCTTGTCGGAAAACTCTTCACGCCAATGATCGTCTCCTTACCTGAGGCTGACTCCCACCCCTACCCTTTCCACATCCCCACCACACAGAGCCCACACGCCATCCTTCCACTTCAACCCTCGCACGACGATTTGAGGGTCGTCCCCTCTCCGCAAACTCCCTCCTGTGTCCCTTCCTGCATCCTCGGCCCCTTCCTGATCGAAAGCATGCCCTTCGGACGCACCGCACCACCCTCGGCGTCGGCACCAGTGTCGTCGCCAGCCTTGACGGACCCCGCCTTCCTTTGCGTCATTGCAGGCACTGCCATCGTGGGACTCGTCGTCATGTACTGCATGGTCAGCGGCCGACGGCGTGCGCGAGCTCTAAGTCCTTCCCCAGGTGTGATCCGAAGAAGGATGAGTTTTTGCTCGGCGGCCTGCGCGGATGGTCCCATGCCTGATCATGCTAAGATGAACCCAGTCGACCCTATTATCAATGCCGTGGTGCTTTTCGAGGGGGAGGCGCCTACGCGTGCGGCTGTGGAGTCGGCCATCTTGCCCCTGTTTGAATTTGAACGCTTTCGCTCCCGCAAGGTCAAGGTCCACGACGAGTGGTATTGGGAAGTGCTGCCTTCCTTTGACGCCAAGACGCACGTGATTGAAGACACTTTCAAAGGCAGCATCGATGACTTGTTCCTGCGCCTCGAGGTGTGGTCCCAGAAGCCTCTGCATGTGCCGGCTGACGGGCCCGCGTTTGAGTTTGCCTTGCTTCGGAACGAGGAGAAGAAGGGGCCTTCCGCTGTGATTTGTCGCATCAACCATGCCATTGGTGATGGTGTCTCGCTGGCTAGGTTGATCCCTCATGTGTTCAAAGACATCAACGGGCAGCCTTTGCCGATTGGGGAGAAGTTCCGCCGGCGCGAGGCGGGTTTCAAGCCGACTTTCCGCAATCCTTTTACGTTGCTGTCTTCGTTTTTTAAGGTCTTGGGCACGCCTATCACGGCGTTTGATACTGACATTGGGCTGACCATTCCTGATAAGAAAAATATTACTTTTACGGGGCGTCGGTGCATTGTCCGAATCCCGACGGTGAAGCTGTCGTTTATCAAAAGCATTAAAAATGCGGCGAATGTGACTGTGAATGACGTGGTGATGAGCGCGGTTGCTGGGGCTGTCCATCGTTTCCGGTGTGCGCGACAAGATCCTCTGATGCTCGATCCCTTATCTCACTGTAAGGTGCACACTCGCGCGTTGATGCCTGTGGCCTTGCCTCGGGAGGAGGGAGATCCGATCAAGGGTTTGAGGAATAAGTGGAGCTTTGCCTCTGTGGCGATGCCTGTGGGGGTGAAGGGGAGTTTGGAGCGCTTGCGCGCGGCGCATGCCACGATGAGTGCATTGAAAAATAGTCCGATTGTGATAGTCCAGAATATCGTGGAGGCTAATCTGGGGGCACGCTTGCCGTGGACGGTGGCGAAGCAGACGGCGTTTGACACTTTTGCGAGGCATACGTTTGTGTTCAGCAATGTGCCGGGGCCGACGATGCCTATTTCGTTTGCGGGGCGGGAGGTGTCGGGGTTGTATATGGCGTTTGCGAATCTGATTCCTCAGGTAATATTCTTCGGTTTTCTGTCTTCCATCTCTTCCTCTTCCTTCTGCTCTTCCTCCCTCCCATTTCTAACCTAACGCCACTTTACGTGGTGCTAGACGGCGATATCAACCCCTCACCCACCTTTTCCTCCTCCCCTCCCCTCCCCCCCTCCCTCCACAGGTGGGCGCTCTGTCCTTGAACGGCAAGATCTTCACCTGCTTGGTGCTCGACGACGAGGTCACACCAGGGGCACACGAACTAGGGGAGCATTTCATTGACGAGCTGATGGACTTGGCGCGAAGGACGGGGTTGGAAAATGTGAAGAAGGAGGATATTTGTGGGTGAGCCGAAGGGCAAGGGAGGGAGGGAGGGAGGCATAGGAGAGGAGGGGGGGGTTGTACATGTACGTATGTTGGTGGCTGCCGCGGCTATCATTGGTGAGGCGGTTGGTAGGGGGTTTTTTCAATAGATTCATAGGTAGACGAAAGAGAGCAGAAAGAGCAAAAGAAACAGAAAGAACAACAACAACAACAACAATAAGTGGGAATAATATTGAAGTGACTGAGTTTGAGCTCCTGCTTTATCTTGCTTGCTTGTGTCTTTAGTTTTTTGCTTCTTGTTCTTTACTGGTTTGTGGTTGCTAGAATTAGGTTGGGTGTTGCTTTTGATGTCTATTGTATTTCTGCTTGCTTTTTGGTGTTGCTGGCTGGCGGGCGGCTGAGCTTGTGGTTGTTTGACAGTTGAAAAATGATGTGACTACCCTTCTTCAAAACGATCACTGCCCAGTGCTCTTCCATATCTATCTACTACTATCCCCTCTATTGTCCTCTCTTGCTACTTTTTGATGCCTCTTCTTTTCTCTTCTTACTTCTTCTCCTCTTCCTTCTTCTCACTATCCCCGTCGTCCTTGATGCCCGTTGTGCCTGCTGCGACCTCTCCCTTCTTCAGCTTCAACTTCTTCAGCAATAGGTTCCCCGTGCCTTCCCCGGTCAAATAAGTCAGGCCCGAGCCGATCGTCGTCCCGCCAGTCAGCCAGCTGCATGGGCGAGGAAGAGAAGGAGAAGTGAGGACGGGTTGCAGAGCGTATGTGCCGCGTGGGAAAGAGAGAGAGAGTATGGGAAAAAACAACAACAAAACCCATCCCAATTCCCCTCCACTTTTCCCTCCCTCCCCCCCCTCCCCCCTCCAACCTACCAAAGCGGCTCAAACCAATCATCCAATCCCACGGGGATCGCATCCCCCCACAACGCCCGCGACAGAGCAAAAGTCAACACACCAAACTGCAAGGCCGTATTAACCTTACTCAACAAACTAGGCGTAATCTGAAAAGTAGCCGAAGAAGTAGTATCAAAAAACGGCGCCCCCGCCGGCCGGTTCCGCACACGCATCACAAACGACCCACCAATCAACAAAGCATCCCTCCCTACCACTACTACTACCAAAGGCATGGGCAAGAAGCCTTGCATGGCGAGTGGCACGGCCAATGCAGTCACTAGGACTTTGTCTGCAAAGGGGTCGAGGAAACTACCTAGGACCGAGGACTGATTATAGTTCTTGGCGATATGCCCATCCAACCAATCCGAGCCCGCGGCCACGGCGAGCCCGGCGACGGCATAAGCGTATTTGCCTTGGAGGATCAGGGCCGCGAGCAAGGGGGAGGAGGCGATGCGTGCCAAGGTGATGATGTTGGGTATTGTCCAATAGGTCTCTCGGGAGGATGGGGGGCGCGTGGGGGTGGGGTTGGCGGCGCTGGTACTGGTAGCGGCCAAGCCTTCTTCATTTTCTGCTTTGGTGGGCGTAGCAGGCTTGGCTGGTGTTGGGGGCGCGTGCAAGTGGCGGAAGAGGCGAGCATAGGCCTGCTGGTGGTGGTGGTACCCTCCCTCCTGCTGCTGCTGCTTTCGGACAAGGGTCAGGACAGAATTTCCTTCCACCCGCGGCCGTTGTCGTTGCCATGGAGGGGCTGGCGGTGGGGATGAAGAGTGGGATGGCAGCGCAGGGCTAGAAGTGGCGGCGTAGTTGCGAAGGACAACCGCTTGACGTGCCGTAGCAGCCTCCCCTCCCCCGGCAAGGCAGCGCCGCCGGCCTCCACTTATGACCCCTTGCACGGCCAAGCCCCGCAATCGATACATGCCCCTACGCCTACCCGTGTCCTTTGTCTCTGAACCTTTACGCTGCCTGTTTGGTTGTGTGTGGGGAGATGGCTGGGTTATGACGATGAAGTCTGTTACACTGCGCCCTCGCCGCACTCAACGCCGCGGCGAGAGTTTCGTAAGGACACGTTGCACCACGTCCGAGTCCCTAACCCACCCGCTCCCCACCCCTGCAGGTGCGCCACAAGCTGCTGTTTTTGGCCTCCGGCTGGCCCTTGCCTTGGTGGGACAAGCCGCCGTGGACAGCAACGCTCCTGACTCCCCTCATCCGGCGACGCCAACGCAAGTGCCCCGATCCCGTCTCCAACCCAAGCTCATTCACCCCGCCGCACCACTCCACACAATACACACACATATTGACCACACAGCTGACTGTCGCTTGACACTTGCCGCGCGCGCGCCCGCGGGTGTGGTGTGGGTACGCGCCCCGCGCCCTTTTATCTGACGCAAGGCAAGAGCTCTCGAAGCAATATGAACGTGGCCTGGTCTAACGGCGGCGTCGGCACCGCCAGCAGCACTGGGAACCCCAATGCGACGGTCTATCAGCGTAAGGTGGACCGGTACGACGGCCAAGTCATCTGGATCGAGGGCGAGGCGGGATTCGAAATGGGAAATTATCTGGGGGGGGGCATGGCGGGCGTGGTCTATGAAGCGGAAGACATACGCGCCGACCCCATCCTGCCGCACGTGGCCATCAAGATTCTTAATCCGGTGGGTTTTAAGCTTATGCCCAGCGGGCCGTTGCAGCGGTGCTTGGTGGCTGTCAAGGGGGCGGGAGTGCGTAGAGGACAGCCGTTACGAGAGGAACATGTCTGGTGGCTTGTCCATCCGCACAGCAAGCAAGTCGTGGCGGCGTACGAAGACCCCAAGTATGGAACACTGCGCGAAGTGCCCTTGCCGCGTTGCATTGAGATTTGGGGGTGGGATGGTCTAGGTGGAGGGGCGCCTTTCTTGGCGACGGGCACCTCGTCCTCGTCGGCGGGGCAGCAGCAGCACCACCACCACCATCAGCAGCAGCAACATCAGCCGCAGCACGCCCACCATTCCCATGCCTACCAACAAGACCACCAACCACGCGATTTTCACCCGCACTACCAACCACCCTATGCCTCCTCCTACCAGCAGCAACATCAACAGCAGCAGCACCACCACCACACCCAACAGCAGCAGCAAGAAAGCAAATACAGCGCTGCTGCTGCTACCGCCGGTGGCGGGCTCCCGGGCCTGCGAATGGCTCTCGGCTACGGCGGATGTGACGACGACGTGCTCGAAAAAGTATCGGCGCTCGGCCAGGAGGTAATGCTGGATGGCATGCCTGTACATATCCCGCGAGTACCCCCTAAATTTGTCAAGTGGCTTCGGAGCCGTCGATCGATCTATCGAGAAATCGCCAATATGGCGAAGCTCGGTGCCCATCCTAATGTCATAAAATTGTCGGAAGTCCTTGAATTAATCCAAGACTCGAAGAGTACCTTGTTTTTGGTGTTGGAGCTCGTGACGGGCGGGGAGCTATTTGATCGGATTAAGATTGGGTGTGGTACGACAGAGGAAGTAGGACGAAGATATTTCCGTCAGCTTTTGTCAGGGGTTGGGTGTTGCCATGCACGAGGGGTAGCACATCGGGATCTGAAACCCGAGAATTTGCTCTTGTCGGACGGAGGGGAGAGTGCCGTGTTGAAAATTGCAGATTTTGGGTTGTCTGCTGCGTTTGCAATTGCTGCGGGGGGAGGGGGGGATGTGGAGGTTTCGGAGGAGGAAGGGGTAGGGAAGGGTGGGGTAGGAGGGGGGGGAGGAAGTGGGGGTTTGGCGTCGCCGATGCAGCATCCGCAGCATGTACGGCGATTGAGGAGTGTGGTGGGGTCGCCGTTTTATTGCGCGCCGGAGGTGACGTGTGAGAGTACGCAGATGCAGGTTAGTCCATTCTTAACTCCCTCCCTCCTTCCTTCCCTTCCCCTCCCTCCCTCACCATCGTGTCAGTCTCGCCAAGCCCATCAAATCAATACCCAAATGTCCCTACTTCCAAAAACAAATAATCTGACCCCTCCCTCCCTTTCTCTCTCCCTCCTTCCCTCCCTCCCTCCTTAGGGGTATGATGGTCGAAAGGCGGATGCCTGGTCGGCGGGTGTTATTCTGTATGCCTTGCTGGTGGGAAATTTACCCTTTGGGAAGGAGTTGAGTCAGTGCCCACGATTCCAGCGGTTTAGACGGTGGTGGGTGACGGCGGCTGCCGTAGCGGTGAGGGCACGAGGGGTCGAGGGAGGGGGAGGAGGAGGGTTGAGTGGCGCGGGGGGGAGTAATGGGGGGTTGCCGGCGTTGGTGTTGGAGGGAGGAGGAGGAGGGGTGGGAAGCAGTAGTAGTAGTGGTAGTTTGGTCGGGGAAGGGGAGGCGGGGATGCTGGTGGAGGAGACGAGTATTGCTACAGCAGCAGCAGCAGCTGCCACCACCACAACTGCAACGACGACGACAGCAGCAGCAGCAGCAGCAGCAGCAGCAGCGCCGGTGCTGCCGTGGCTTTTCCCTTCCCACGTCTCGCCGGGGGCACGCGCTGTGATTATTGGCTTGTTGCATCCTGACCCTTCTCAGCGTTTGTCAATCGAAGCGGCGGCCCGTCATTGCTGGGTAACGGGCTCTCCTTCCTCTTCCCCCCGTGCCGACCAGCAGCAGCAGCAGCAGCAGCAACAGCAACAGCAGAATAGTGCGGGTGGTGGGGGAGGGGGGGCGGGAGGAGGGGGAGGGGCGAACGCCGGAGCGATGCACAGCATGATGCAGGCCCTTCGAAGCTTGGAGGTGGTGCAAGCACCAGGAGGGGTTGGAGGAGGGGGAGGAAGAGGAGGAGGAGGGGAGAGTGGTGGTGTGTTTATCCCTTCTTCGCGGCATGTGCAGCCGAGCCCGCCACCGCCGCCGATCGCGGAGGAAAAGCCGGGGGAGGAAGAGGTGGAGGTTGGGAGTGCGGGGAGTGTGGAGTCGGTGTTGTTGGGAAGTAGCCCGGCGAGTAGGACGTGGAATTGAGGGGAGTGAGGAGGAAGGCTTTGCTTTGGTGGGGCGACAGGATGATATCGATTTTTGTTTGGGTCTCCTGTCGGTTTGCTTGTGTGTGAATATTGCATATGATTTGGTGAAACCTGAAACAGAATAAAAACATCTGTATAACAACGAAAAAAACGAGCGCGCGCGCGATACGGGAGAGAGAATATGATAAGAGATAGGTAGGTGATGTAGGGATGAAAGACGGTTGACACATCTTTTTAATTCTTTCTCTTTGTGGGTATGGGTTATGCATCGATCAAGAGAAAGAAGTACTCAACGTCTCGAACGCATAAAACAAAAACAAAATAGGTAGAGTGATAAGTGATAGTGGAGTTTATATATACAGGAGCACTGGCGGGGAGAAGAAGGGAGAAAGAAAGGCGATTTAAGAACGAGGGAGATGAGATTGACTGGAAAAGACACACAATTTGATAACGACATAAAAAAAGGAATGAATAAAAAACCTTGTGCAGACCTTTTGCCAGCAGCAGCAGCAGCACCATTAGTTGTTTTGTGTTCAGTCGACGTACCACATTCAGTTGTGTGGTTCTTTCTTTCTTTGTTCCGTTCGTTCGTTCGTTAATTGACAAACACGCACTGCATGGCGCCTTTCTTCAACACACTCACACTCTCTCCAAACCTCTCTCCCTCTCTCACCCCGCACCACACATGCCACACACAGACACACACACACAAGCACTTAGAAAGCTACGCTAAAGAAACTCATATTCCTCTACCTTCCCTCCCATCCTCCCCTCCTCCTCCTCCTCCTCCTCCTCCTCCTCCTCCTCCTTTTCCTCCCTACACTATTTGCTTACGCACTATCCTTGTACCGAAGCAAGACCCCCTCCGAGCCCAACACAAAGCCTTTATCCCCAAAAAATTTGACCTTATACAAATTCCCCGGGATGTTATCCGCGCTCTTATTGAACGTGAACGTCTTCCCTCCATCCTTCGACACGAACATCGACCCCCCCCCTCCCACAGCCCACACCTCCTCCTCGTCCTTCCAACACACATCCAAAATACCATACCCCCCCGAGCGAATCTTACTATCCGCAAACTTGAACTGGTTATCTGACGACGACAGATCCTGGGCGGGCTCACTCACTTGCAGCAAGCCACCATTCAAGCTCATCCACACACCCTTAGCATTATCCCCCTTCACAAACCCCATATTTTGGATTCGACGGGACGTCCCTCGGTTATGGGGCACCCAGTAATCCTCCCCCGGGACCCAGGTCAAGAAGAAGTTACCACGGGAAGAGACAGCCAGATACGCACCAGTAATCTCATCACGCACAACAGAGATAATAGAGCCTGTGAAATAAGAAGCACCCTGCACACCCGAAGCGGAGATACGGTTCAGCGTCGCGTCGATCGTCTCCTTGACTTGCGCCTTCCAGTTACGCCCGGCATTGGTCGTCTTGTAAACAGCGCCGGTAGACGTGGTCATCTCCGCAGAGCTAGGGCCAGTGGCAAACACGGTAGAGGGCTCCCCGGGCAGCTTAGGGGAGAGGGGGATACGCTCCCAGCTCTTACCCGCATCCTGGGTGTGCAACAGAATGGGGGGCTTCCCAATAATCCACCCCTCGCCGTCCTTGAAGCTGACGCGCTCGAATCGGTAGGTCACTTCCTCATCCGGGTCCAGGTCGACGAAAGAGCGGGGCACCCACGTCTTGCCTGCGTCGGTCGTCTCCAAAAACGTACCCTTCGAGCCGACAATCCACCCGTGGTTTGGGTCCTTGGAATCAAAATCCATGTCGTACAAGGTAGCGCCCATCGGCAAATCCGTCACTTGCTCCCAGTTCGAGTTGGCGGCGGCCGCCGCGGGTTGGGCGGAGCCACCCATGACGCTCACGGCGGAAAGGGCCGCGGCCGCGACGGTGGTGGTCTTGACCAGATCCCGACGGGAGACACCGGCATCGCTGCTGCTACTGCTGCTGCTACTGTCTTCTGTGGCGGCGCTCATCTTGGTGGCGCTGTGTGAAAGGTTTGAAGTGGGTTGAAGGAGGGAGGAGGGTGGGTGGGGTTAGGATGATGTTTTGGTTGATTGCGTGGATAGGAACAAAAATTAAGCAGGCCTTTTTCAAAGTACTTCGCGCTGCACTCATAGGGCTTCCCTGGCTGCTTAAAGGGGTGGGGCACGGCAGGAGGTGGGTCTTGTCCATTTGAATAGCATCAAGCGAGGTGGCATGACGGGCAAGTCAACCAAGGCTCATCGTTGATGCGCTGCCTGTCCGCCCCCTCCCAGCCCCCTCCCAGCCCCCCACGGCATTGCGGCCCTCCTCTCAAACCTCACATGCTTGTACCAGAGACCACTCGCCTCCTCAAGCCACACAGTACCCCCACTCAATTCACCCCAACACAGCATCATCCCCCCACTTACCAAGACGGCCGAGCCGCAAAGGGCATGAACGCGGACGCTGGCGACGCCACCAGCATGGCTGCGCAGGCCACCACGACGGAAGTTATCTTCCCCATTGCCTAATCCTGTGTGTGGTGGTGGGTGGAGGCCAGGAAGGAGAGGGTGGGTGTGAGAATAGGAAGGTCAAGAATCAAGCCAAAGCTTCGAACGTCCAAGCCCGCGTGAAGTCGTGTTGCTTCCAGCAGACGGGTGTGTGGCTGGGAGCTGCGGCAGGGGAAAGGGAGGACGTCTCATGACCATCCGTTGCCCAATGCAACCCTGGATGCTTTGAGTGCCTTAGAAAGCAGCCACTCTCAGGAAATCAGGCCTTAAAGCCACCCTTGCCTGACGCATTGAGGTCGCAAGAAGGGCATGCGTAGGCGGAGGCCAGCACGCAATCTTCTTTTTGACCGTTCCCGCAATTTCTGCCAACGACGCCGCGGCCGCTCGCCGGAACGCACAGAAAACGAAGGGAAGGCTAGGCTTTAGCTTTAGCTTTTGAAGTGGGTACCCAAGCAAACAATAGGACCAAAAGCCGGCAGCTTTTAGGTTGTGGCTCGGGAGCTTCATTTTGTCTCACTGCCCCCACAATCCTTCACTCAAAAAGAGGGAGCGAAGCAAGCCAGGCCGCATAGAAGCAACAACACCCCCCCATGGATGCCGCGGGCACTTTGACGGCCGACACCAACACCATCGCTATGGACATGGACGTGCAAGTGGACCAGGAGCAGCAGCAGGAGGAGCAGCAGCAGCATCAGCCGCAGCAGGCGGAGGAGGAGGAGGAGGAGGAGTTGGAGATAGACGACGACGTTTTGCTGGAAGACGAGGAGGAGGAGGCTAGTAATGTTGCCGCCGCCCCTGCTGTCGATGCCTCTTCGGCAGCAGCAGCAGCAGCAGGAGAAGCCATGGAGGTAGTCGCCCAGCATGACGAGGGTGCAAACGGCGCGCCGTCCGCCTCGTCCTCCGCTGCAGCTTCCTCCTCTGCCTCCTCCTCCACCGCCCTGACCATCGCCGAAGCTAATGAGCTGCTTGAGACGGCACTCGCCTTGCCCGTGCCCGACCCGATGTGCTCGAAAGGGAAGCGAGACAAAGCGGTAGGCAAGTCTTTGGTGGCTTATGAAGCAGCACACGCGGCAGAGGGCGTGGAGGAGAACGCGGTTAAATTGCTGTATTTGCACCAGCAGGCTTGTGAGGTCATTACGGCTTGGCGGGCGACCTTGACGTTGGGCACGGACGTGGACGCTTGCTCCTTGCGGGATGATAACTGGTATGCAGGCACTTTGCTGGCGGAGCGATCGTTCTCCTCCTCCTCCTCTTCCTCTTCCTCGTCGTCGCCCAGCAAGAAGACTGCTGCTGCTGCTGCTGCTGCTGCTGGCAGCAAGAGTTGGGAGGTCAAATTCAAGCGCTTCGCCAACTCGCACAACGAGAAATTTGCGCAGACGGGGCCCGAGCTTTTGCGGCTTTATCCTTTGGGGACTTATACAGGGGCTAGGCCTGTGAGTCAACGTGTGTTAGCGGAGAAGAGGCAACGGGCTCAAAAAGCACAGGATAGGGAGGAGGCACGCCGGTTGCGAGAGGTGTCATTCGTGCAGCCGACGTTGCCGCCGGTGGTGGGGACGACCAGGTCAGGCCGCGCAGTGAGGTCGGAGAACGCCACGATTGTGACGGCGGCGCCCGTGGCCAAGAGAGCGAAGAAGGAGAAGAATGGGAAGGAGAAGGGATGTTGTGCCCATGGGGGTGGGAAGGAGGGAGGGAATGAGGGGGAGGAAGCGGAGGAGGGGGAGCAGCAGGGCAATCATATTGATACCGGTGGGAATGATCAAAATGACTGGGTGTGTGGTACGTGCGAAGAGATGGGAAAATCCGAAGGCGACCGTCTAGTGCTTTGCGATGGGTTGTGCAAGCGTTCTTTTCACCAGTCTTGCCTTGGTCTCTCCTCGGAAGAAGTAGAGGCGCTCGAGACTTGGTTCTGTGATCAATGTTTGGAGAAGGAACATACCTGCTTTGTGTGTGGGGATACGGGGAAGGATGATGGAGCGGTGGATGGCGTGCATAAGTGTATGAAGGCGAATTGTGGGAAATTTTACCATGCCCATTGTGTGTCCCAATTACCCAACGCGGTCGTCTCCAAGCAGCAGCAGCAGCAGCAGCAGGTGCAGGAAGGGGGGGAGGAAGCGGGGACGGGAGAGGTGAGGTTCAAGTTTGTGTGTCCTATGCATGTGTGTGATTTGTGTGGGAAGGGGAGGGGCGGGAGGGAGCTTTTTCCCTGTTGGATGTGTCCGAAGGCCTATCATTTGAATTGTATCCCTCCGTCGTGTAAATATCACGAGTATTTACTTTTATGTCCCGAGCACTCTGAAGAGATGGAATTGCCACGCTTGCCTGGGTGGGGGGAGGAGGAGTAATTTTTTAGGGGGACGCAAGGGAAATGAACTTTGCACAGGGATGACATATGCTACACATGTTTGTAATAACTTTGTCAAGCCTCCAACTTCTACAGAAAAGTACAAATATGATAAATGGGTAATCTGGCTATATTACAAACTAGCCCCAACATTCCAACAAACCTGAAACTCACCATTGTGTCATCATCAATAGACATTCCTTGCATCCTGGAGCCATGTAGTCATGTACCGGTCTGACTACTAAGCCCTAGCAAGTTTAATGCTCCCGATTTGAATTGTTACATGGTTTTACAGCAAGCTTGGGCAGACTACTTGATGAACATGTAACAAGGAAATGAAACAATAATATAAGGCCCTTTGCCAACTGGATTTTAGGTCTGAGCT
>Ga0209390_10007677_pt1 | contig 13699 bp, 5 predicted proteins | sample BON01_FD_187212 | JGI IMG/M metagenome (GOLD analysis project Ga0209390, IMG submission 187212) | Freshwater microbial communities from Lake Bonney liftoff mats and glacier meltwater in Antarctica - BON-01 (SPAdes) (version 2) | ecosystem: Environmental > Aquatic > Freshwater > Ice > Glacier... | reverse complement strand
GCGCAAATTCAAAATCGCCTGTTCCGCGATCAGGCGTTCTGCGGCAGTAAGGTCATCAAAATTCATCGTGTAGACTCCGTTCGATTCAGAAAAGACGACTACTACAATAATCCAGCTTGCCTATTCGCGCAACCGTTCTTGAGCGCACCCCTCTGAAAGGTACTTCACGTCCCAGCAACGCGTTGTGCGACAGAACACGCCCCCAAGGGAGCGACAAACAGGCTCACGACGAATATTAAATCGGCGGATGCTGTTCTGTGGGTTCTCTGGAAGAATAACGGAGAGCCTGCACCTGCGGTCGAATTAGCCTCAACAGAGTCTTGCAGTGAACTCACTGTTGGAACACACGACGACTTCACAAAAGACTTTCGCAGATGTTCCGTGTCAGTCAGTCGTGCCGCTAACGAACAGCGATGACGCAGTTCAAATCGCCCAATGAAACCAGACATGCGTGCAAAGCCAGCCACACTGACTGGTTCAGCCAGTGTGCAGTGACTTTTGCCCGGCCCCACTTCCATTCTGCTTACGGCACTTCGCTCTCGCCGCTTCGCTGCAGGCAATTCAGTGTATCGAATCGAAATCCATGAACTCAGGACTGAATGCCAGCTTTCCGATGTCGGTCGCAACAGAGTACGCGAATCGTAAGGATTGAGGACCTTAAGTCCTCTTCATTGGCTCTATTGCTTTAAATATGTTTCTGACGCAATCATTATGAAAAGTTTCGAATTGCACTGTTCATTCAGAACAGTGCAATTCTGCCAATCCGGGCCCCAAACGCAGCTCTTAGTATGTGGCATCGACGTAATCGTCAGCACTTTCAGCGATTGAAGTATTCATTATTTCAACGCTGATCAGGACGGTCGGATCTAAGGTAGAGTCAACCGAATTCCGCTTAACCGGATCAGAACTCACGCCGGCTGCAAATTGATTGCGGCATGATTATGGTTTTCCGGCAGCGGATTTGGCGTAATTGAAACAGTACTTAGCCCTAAAGCAAATCTGTCGTTCCCATCAGATAGCGATCCACTTCACGAGCACAGCCGCGACCTTCGTTAATGGCCCAGACAATCAAGCTTTGACCACGACGACAGTCGCCCGCGACGAACACATTTCTTACGTTGGTTGTGTATTTTTCATGGTCAGCCTTCAGCCATGACATTCCGCCACGCCCTTCAGTGACGTCGATGCCGAGTTGCTGCGCCGGTCCGTTTTCAGGACCTAGAAACCCAAGGGCGAGGAAGACAAGGTCCGCAGGATACTCTTTTTCAGTGCCAGCAATCGGCGTGAATGGAGCTCCACCTTCAGTTATTTTCTGCCAGTCAACCTGGCACGCTTTAACCGTCTTCAGGTTGCCGTTTTCATCGCCAATGAACTCAACCGTTGAAACGCTGAACTCACGAGGATCGTCGCCGAATTTGGCGGCCGCCTCTTCGTGTCCATAGTCAACGCGAAACACTCGCGGCCATTGCGGCCACGGATTATTTGACGGTCGGTCAAGAGGCGGCTTTTCGACAATCTCAAAGTTTACCAGGCTCTTACAGCCATGACGCATGGAAGTTCCAAGACAGTCGTTCCCTGTATCACCTCCGCCGATCACGACAACATTCTTACCCTTCGCGCTGATGAAGTTTCCATCCTGCAAATCCGAATCCAGCAGGCTTTTGGTATTTGGTCGAAGAAAATCCATCGCAAAATGAACGCCCTTTAGCTCTCGACCATCAACATGCAGATCGCGAGGCCGCGTTGAACCTGTGGCTAACACAACGACATCAAAGTCGGTTTTCAGCTTGTCGGCGGAAATGTCTTTGCCAATCTCTGTGTTGGTGACAAAGGTGATGCCTTCTTCCTTAAGCAGCCTGACTCGACGTTCGACGATCTCGGTCTTCTGCAGTTTCATGTTGGGGATGCCGTACATCAGCAGGCCGCCGATTCGGTCATCGCGTTCGTATACGGTAACTGTGTGGCCAGCTTTGTTAAGCTGAGCTGCACACGCCAGCCCGGCAGGACCGGAACCGACAACCGCGACAGTCTTGCCTGTTCGGACGGCCGGTGGTTCTGCAACAACCCAGCCTTCTGCGAAACCGTGATCAATGATTGAGCACTCAATGTTTTTAATTGTCACGGGAGGCTCATTGACGGCCAGACAGCAGGAACCTTCGCACGGTGCCGGGCAAACTCGCCCAGTGAACTCAGGAAAGTTATTAGTCTTATGCAGACGATCCAGAGCATCCTTCCAGCGACCGTTATAGACCAGGTCGTTCCATTCCGGGATAAGATTATTAACGGGACAGCCCGAAGCCATATTGGCCATCAGGTCACCGGTATGGCAAAACGGAACGCCACAATCCATGCAGCGAGCTCCCTGTGCCTGCAGCTCGTTGATCGGCATGTGATCGTGGAATTCGTTCCAGTCGAGAATTCGCAACAATGGCTCTCTGTCATGAGGAACCTGACGCTTGAATTCTTTGAAGCCAGTTGGCTTTCCCATCGTTTCTCTTTCGTCTTCGTCAAATCGTATCTATGAATGCATTACTTCAGGCAGAATGTCAGTGCTAACAGACTACGCCTGACTTTTGGCTTCTTCTTCCGCAATTTCAAGCAGCGCTCGTTTAAAATCAACGGGCATAACTTTAACAAACCTACCCAATGACAGATCCCAGTCGCTCAGGATCTGACGAGCTGTTTCCGAACCGGTAAACTGTTGGTGTCGTTCAATCAGTCCCTTCAATTCGATCACGTCTTCAACGGCTTCTACTTTCTCCAATGCCACTGTTTCCAGGTTGCAATTCACAAGCAATCTGTCATCAGGATCGAACACATAGGCAATGCCGCCGGACATGCCAGCTGCAAAGTTACGTCCGGTGCGTCCCAGAATGACCACCCGACCGCCGGTCATGTATTCGCAACCGTGATCACCGACACCTTCCACGACAGCCGTCGCGCCCGAATTTCTCACGCAGAACCGTTCCGCAGCGATGCCTCGGAAATAGGCTTCGCCGCTGGTGGCACCATACAAAGCCACGTTGCCAATGATCACGTTTTCGGCCGGAATAAACGTACTGTCTTTGGGTGGATAGACAATCAGTCGTGCGCCAGAAAGCCCCTTGCCCGCATAGTCATTTGCATCGCCTTCAACTTCGATCGTTACGCCTCTAACACTCCACGCACCAACGCTTTGCCCGGCCGAACCATTGGCTTTGATGTGTATCGTGTCCTCCGGAAGTCCGTCAGGGCCATGCACCTTGCTGACTTCGTTGCTTAGAATCGTCCCGAACGCCCGATCGATGTTTTCAATGTGCGTGTCGACATGAATTCTCTGCTTGCTTTCAATCGCCACCTTGAACTTTTCGAGCAGTTCTATGTCGCGAACGTTTTCCAGACCGTGCTTCTGGTCGACGGTGCAATAAGTCTGAACACCGTCGTGTGGCTTCAGAGCGGGCGTTAGGATTGGCGACAGATCGATGCTTTTGGCTTTCCAGTGAGCAACGTCTCGATCCAGTTCCATCATGTCGCAACGGCCCACCATTTCGTTGATAGTGCGGAACCCAAGTTCGGCCATGATTTCCCGAGTTTCCTCAGCCACCATAAATAGATAGTTAACAACGTGCTCAGGCTTGCCGTTGAACTTCTTGCGAAGTTCCGGATCCTGAGTCGCGATGCCGACAGGACACGTGTTGAGGTGGCACTTCCGCATCATGATGCAACCGAGGGCGATCAATGGAGCCGTTGCAAAACCGTACTCTTCTGCTCCCAGCAAAGTTGCGATAACAACGTCACGACCGGTCTTCAACTGGCCGTCCGTTTGCAGGCGAACGCGGCTACGCAGATCGTTCATCACAAGTGTCTGATGAGTTTCTGCGATTCCCAACTCCCATGGCAAACCTGCATGTTTGATGCTGGTTAGCGGAGATGCGCCTGTGCCGCCTTCGCTGCCGGAAATCAGAATGTTGTCAGCGTGCCCTTTTGCCACACCGGAAGCAACCGTACCTACACCAACTTCAGAAACCAGTTTCACACTGATTCTGGCAGCCCGGTTCGCATTTTTCAGGTCGTAGATCAGCTGCGACAGGTCTTCAATAGAATAGATGTCATGATGTGGAGGAGGGCTGATTAGACCTACTCCACGAGTTGACAATCGAGTTTCCGCGATCACCTTGTCGACTTTGTGACCAGGCAGTTCGCCACCTTCACCAGGCTTGGCTCCCTGTGAAATCTTGATCTGAATTTCGTCCGCATTCGTTAGGTACCACGATGTGACACCAAACCGACCGCTGGCTACCTGCTTGATGGCAGATCGTCGCAGGTCGCCGTTTTCATCAGCTGTGAAGCGAGCATAGCGTTCTCCACCTTCGCCCGTATTACTTTTTCCGCCGATGCGGTTCAGGGCGATGGCCATCGTTTCGTGAGACTCGGCACTGATCGACCCAAAACTCATCGCACCCGAGCAAAATCGCTTCAAGATTTCCGCTGCGGATTCGACCTCTTCTATAGGTATCGGAGTTCCCTGCTTGAACTTCAGCAGACCCCGCAAATGGCAGGCCCGCGTGGTTTCGCTGTTAACCAGATTGCTGAAGTCCTTGTACGCGTTCTTATCTCCGGAACGCGCCGCCTGCTGAATGCGGCCAATCGTGTGAGGATTCCAGGCATGCTTTTCGCCCGTGCGTCGCCAGTGAAACAGCCCGGTGTTGGGCAGTTCGTGGCTGATGCTATCCGGATTTTCCGGGTAACCTATGTGATGGCGCATCTTCGCCTCTTCGGCTAACAGTTCGAAACCGACGCCCTTGATGCGACTGGCGGTCCCGGCAAAGCACATGTCAACCACATCATTGGACAGGCCCACGGCTTCAAAGATCTGAGCACCTTTATAGCTTTGCAGCGTACTGATACCCATTTTAGCCATCACTTTGAGCATGCCCTTTGCCACGCCCATTCGGTAGACCTGAACGATCTTCAGGTTGGTGTACTCTTCAGTGATCTTTCCGTCTTCGCGTGCCTGCCGCAGAGCGTACAGGGCTATATATGGATTGACGGCGTCGGCACCGTATCCAATCAAAAGACAGAAGTGATGCACTTCACGAGCCTCACCGGATTCAACCAGAATCCCGATCCGAGTTCGTTCTTCGTGTCGCACAAGATGATGGTGCACAGCACCGGTTGCCAGCAAAGAACTGACAGGAATTCGGTCTGGGCCGATCGCTCGGTCGGACAGCACAATCAGGCTGAAACCTTCCTTGATGGCCAGGCGTGCTTCGGCACAAATGCGTTCCAAAGCGGGCTTCAGTCCGCTCACGCCTGCAACCTTTGGATAAGTGATGTCAATGACTTTCGACTTCCAGCCTCGATAGTCCATGTCCTTCAGATTAGCCATCTGCTGGTTGCTGAGAATCGGATGTGGCAAGGACAGTCTGTGACATTGTTTGTCCGTTGTGTCCAGCAAATTTCCTTCCGGCCCGATAAAGCACTCCAGCGACATGATGACTTCTTCGCGAATCGAATCGATTGGCGGGTTTGTCACCTGAGCAAATAGCTGTCGGAAGTAGTCGTACGGCATGCGAGCCTGATCGCTTAGACACGCCAGGGCTGCGTCGTTACCCATCGACCCAATGGGATCCTTCTTCGACAGCAGCAGAGGAATCAGCATGAACTGCATCGTTTCGGTTGTGTAACCGAAAGCCTGCATGCGGTTCATCAGTTCCTGATCTTTATAGTAAGCCGGCTTATTGCCTTCCGGAATTTCCGACAACCTGATGCGTTCCGCTTCAAGCCATTCGCCGTACGGGCGACGAGCGGCAACGTCAGACTTCAACTCGCCATCGTCGATGATACGTCCCTGTTCGAAGTCAACAAGAAACATGCGGCCTGGCTGCAAACGTCCTTTGTAAGCGACATTTTCCGGTTCGATATCCAGCACGCCGACTTCACTGGCCATGACGACGCGATCGTCTTTGGTTACGTAATAGCGGCTGGGACGCAGACCGTTACGGTCAAGAGTCGCACCAATAATGTGACCATCAGTAAACGAAACGGATGCCGGCCCGTCCCATGGTTCCTGCAAAGCACTGTGGTATTCGTAAAATGCCTGCTTGTCTTCGGGCATCGTGCTGTGGTTCTGCCATGCTTCAGGAATCATCATCATGACAACTTCCTGCAACGTGCGTCCACTGTGGTACAGCATTTCCAAAGCGTTGTCGAAACGCCCTGAGTCCGAAGTGTGTGGCTCAACAATCGGGAAAAGTTTCTCCAGATCTTTACCCCACAGCGTGCTATCCATTACACCCTGACGAGCATGCATCCAGTTGCTGTTACCCTGGACGGTATTAATTTCCCCGTTGTGAGACATGAACCGCAATGGTTGAGCTCGGTCCCAGCTTGGAAACGTATTTGTTGCAAAGCGACTGTGAACCATGGCCAGATGACTGGTGTAGTCTTCGGCCTGAAGGTCTTTGAAGAATGGCAGCACCTGAAACGACGTCAGCATCCCTTTGTAGATGATGACCTTCGTTGACAAAGAACATACATAGAATGCCAGGGCCTGTGACAAATCGCCGTTACGCAGCTTATGACTGGCCAACTTACGAATAACAAACAGTTGACGTTCCAGCGCTTCCTGGTCCAGACCATCTGCGGCACCAACAAACAGCATTTCCATGTGTGGTGCAAAGTCTCGAGCCGTTTTGCCGATGTCAGCACCATCAAAGTCAACAGGCAGAGTACGCCATCCCAGTAACTTTTGCCCCTGCTGATTGATCAGTTCCTCGACAGTCTTTTTGCACGAATCACGCTGGGCAACATCCTGTGGTAGAAAAACAATACCCGCCCCGTAGCTACCGGGTTTCGGCAGATCGATTCCCATGTCTTCTTGGGCGACGCGTTTTAGAAATTCCTCAGGCAGGGCCGTCAACATTCCGGCACCGTCACCTGTGTTTTCTTCACAACCACATGCACCACGATGGTCAAGGTGGCGAAGAATCCGGTCAGCGTCAATCAGGATCGAATGAGACCGCTGGCCTTTAATATGAGCGACAAAGCCCAATCCGCAGTTTTCCGTTTCGTTCGCGGGATCGTAAAGCCCATGAGCCTCGGGCGCGCCAAATGAAGGTCGCATTGCAAGCGGATACTGATTGCCTCGAATATCTTCCATTTTTACTTCTCTCAAATGCTAAACCGCCGTGTGTTGGCGGGTGCCTTGCGGCAGTCCCGGGAAAAGCCCCGGAGTTTTTTTTGCAGACGTGTCAGGAACGACACAGAGCGAGCCCAGACCTACTCACCCGAAGCCGATTGCCACACGTCTAATATGTTTGGACGACGGTGACTCAGTTGACTTCGGGGGCTGTCGCGGGTTTCGCGACAACGGTGCAGGGTTTGGAGGTGAACACGTACTTTCGACCGCATGACGCCATCACCAACGCAAACGCGGTCGAGCGATTCTGCGAGATGACGTCCTGGTTGTTTGGTTTGCGATCGGTCTGGTTCATTCTTGATTCCAGCCTCGACTTCCCGGGAAACATATCCCCGCCGAGATTGAATGGAGTTGGCGACAGCATCGTCGTCGGCTTCCAAGCCATATCGCCACAGCAATTCCATTGCTACGCGTAGTTTCTCATTCTTCTGTACTCAAAACAAGGGTGTCAACAAAACCACCGCACGTGAGAATGCCGCGTTTTTGCTGGCCATCGGTACATTTTATCTAATTTTATGTGCCAGGGCACCCATTGTTAACCTTACTTTAACAGGAGTGCCCAAACGTTCACCACTAATTAAGTCCGTGAACGCAAATCGGCTTTCGCCTGTTCAAGCCTCTGGCTACTGGCGCGTTGAATCGACGTAGTCCTCTACTGGTATAATCTTCGGCTGCGATCGGACTGCTGCTTCTGAAGCCATTGCTCATCGTCTCGAAAGCCGAACTTCAACAACCTCGCATGGTATCTAAAACAAGTTACGGGAAGGAGCGGTCACTGTTAGCGAAGATCGCCAACACTTTAGACCGTGTGGTTTCACCGGCTGAAACTTTACACAAGTTTTGCTACGTACTTTCAGAAAACGCTGTAACACACGGGTGTGAATTTTCCTCAACGCGGCGGCAGTCTTTGCTAAATATGGCTGCTTTCTGTCGCCTCCGCTCTAACTTCGAACAGCTACAAAGAACAGAGTTCCTCCCAATATTGTCCGTGACTGCTGTCGAGATTCGCCAATTGAGGCGTCGAACTGTTCGGTCCGGTTGACGGTTTCAACTTCCGGGCTACCTTCTGTGACATTACGAAACAAGAATCCAAGTCCCACGGAACCTCACAATGACACTCGACGAACTACAGAAGATGATCGACACGATGTATTCGCGAAAGGACGAAGCTCGTGGAGTCGAAGGGACGTTCATGTGGTTGATGGAAGAAGTCGGCGAACTTGCTTCAGCACTGCGTGGCTCGTCTAAACAAGAACTTGCCAAGGAATTCGCCGACGTACTTGCCTGGCTGGCCACCATTGCCAATGTGGCCGGAATCAACCTGACAGAAGCCATGCAGCTGAAATACGGAAAAGGCTGTCCTGGTTGCTCGAAGATGGTCTGCGAGTGTTCGGATTCCGAGAAACCCTGATACAGACCCAAAGTCCCCGACGCCAATCCGTTAGCTGACGTCTTTCAGTTTCTTTGTCGACTTATTGGAATGCGTCTTGGGGGACGCCTTTAAGTTAGCTGCCTGTTGTCCGGCAGTCTTCGTGTGATCGGCTGTAAATTTGGCTGCTGCAAGACTCACGGTCTGAGGCTGTTTAGTTTCATCAGCTGGTTCTGTGTAGACAGCGTTGCGAATAAGATTGCCCAACAACCCGCCCAGCAACGCTGGCAGAAAGACGATATCTGCCAATAAAGCTGTAAAAATAAGAGCCGCCATGATCCAGCCAAACCGGCTGACAAGCAGCAAATCTGCCGGCAAGAGTGCCAGCATTCCCAGACCAACGACTGCACTGGTTTGCCACATCGCCGGACCACAGTTTTCCAACGCACGGCCGACGGCCTGTTCAACTGGCATGCCGCGTCGGACAAGTTCCTGAAACCACGTCAGTAGGTGCAGAGTTCCGTCGACCGCGATGCCCAACGCAACGGACGCGGTAATCATTGTGCCGATGTCGACTTTCAGTCGCATCCATGACAAAACACCAAACACCAGAACAACAGGCATTAGGTTAGGCAACATGGTGTAAATACCTGCCACCGGACTTCTCAAAACCACCATCATCACAATGGCGATGACCACAAACGCCAAGCCGAAGCTTTTGATTAGGCTTTCAAGAACAGCTTGTTGAGTTCGCAAAAATACGGGTATCAAACCAGTCACAACGTGTCCCGTATTGGGGCTGCCGATTAACGAAAGATGTCGACTGGCAATATGGTTCATATCGAAAATCAGTACTTCCATATCCAGATCTGACAACGCTGATGTCTGAGCCGTAATTCGCCAGACTTCATCACCCTCGCGATTTAGAAGCTGATCACCGGTAGCTTTCCAGTCAGTAGAATAGTCGGGCAGTGCCATCATGGAACTAATGTCAGAATCAGAATCGGATTCTCCCTTCTTCTGAATCATCTCGTGGATTTTCTTTCCCCACGACCGCTGCCCCAATTGAATTTTTCTTTTAGCCGCAAACGACAGACCTTCTGTATTTGCTTCTCGAAGATCAAGGAACGATGCGAGCGAAAGTACGCCGCTGATTTCAGGATGCAGTCGAATTTCTGACTGCATTGCCATGACTACACGAGCACGATCAGCAAACGTCATTTTATCCTGAGTCGCTTTATCAAACTTCACGATTGTATCGATGGATATAACGCCGGAAAGCCTGTCCTCAAGAAACGCGTAGTCCTGCACAAGTCGTGAATGCTGAGGGAAGTAGCGAATCACTTTTGTTTCGGTCTTGAACTGCCAAAGTCCCCAGCCTGCAGCAGCCGTCACGACAACGCAAAGAATCCCGATCAGATGACGGTTTCTGGCAACCCACACGCCAAACGTGTTCCAGTGCCCGGTATTTAATTCCTCCGAGGCGGGTGGCGATTTAGGCCAATACATCATCAACGATGGCAGCAGGTACAGGACAACGAGAAACGAAATCAAACAGCCAACGGCTGAATAGATTCCAAAGTCCCGAACGGGAACAAGGTTGCTGGTCATCAAAGAAGCCATACCAATAGCCGTGGTACCGCTGGCCAAAGCGCACGGCAACCAAGCCGTGCGACAGGCAGTGAAAACTGAAGTCGTGGGATCGGCTTGTCCTGAATGTTTCCAGTAGTTGGACAAATGTATGGCCGCTGATGTCGTCAGCACTGCCAACAATGTCGGCATCACAACAAGCACCATATTCATGGTACCGCCGGTCATTGGCACAAAAGCAACGGAAAACAGCACAGCAAGAAACGACACAAGTTGCACAAGAGTGGCCAGTCGCAGACTTCGCAGCATGATGAACGAAAAGAAAATACTGATCAGCGCTGAAAGCAATATGGGCGAACGATGCGCCAGATCCCAAGCGGGATGATCTGTATTCCAGCCGGCATCTGCAACGGCCTGATTCAACGCGACGTTAACAACTGGCTGTCCTCCGAGTCTCACAATATCCGCAGAGACTCCGACCTTTTCAACGGCTGCGCGAACGGCTGCGATGGACGCCGCTTTGTCGGCGATACCCGCTTCAGACAAAGAAACAGAAACTGCTGCCAGCGATCCATCGATTACAAAGCACTCTTCGACACATAACTTGCCTGCGGTCTGAGTGCCGGACGCCGGAGCCTCAGTTTCCAAAAGCGCTTTTTGAAACGCCTGCATCTCTTCATGCTTCTTATGCATCTCCGGCCACGACAGCTGCAGGTCGTACAACGGTTGCTGCTGGACATACGCAGTAAGTTCGTCGTGCAGCTTCCACGCCTTTATGTCTTCCAACTGGATATCTGCAGAAGAAGGCAGTGGCAGGTCGCCCTGCACATATTCAGCAGACAGTTTGAATTCTTCATTTGCCAGACGCAGTATCTCTTTTTGAAAATACTCGCCCCGCGAGCGACCTGTGTCCGTTAAACGAATTCGCAGCGGTCCCTTGCCGATCAGGATACCATCCAGTTGTTTCATCGCTGTCGCAAACGGAACGTCTCGAGCAATCATCCGGGTCAACACTTCGGACGGAAGCGTCACATCGGAAACGAATGGCGAGCCGCCTTCGGTTCTGTTGTTTACCTTCTGAGTGCCCTCAAGGATTGTCTGGAGCTGCGTCAGCCGAGGATCTGTGACAGACGCGCCGTCCCACGACACCAGAATACGATCTTCTGATGGAAACATGCGCTGATACCACGACAGGATTTTTGCCTGCGGGTCGTCCTTCGGAAGCCATCCCGCCACGTCGTTATGCATTCGAATGTCGCGCAGCGCCCAGAGCATTAGGGGCATCAGGAAAACAACAATCACGATGATCCACAGCGGAGCGCCATGACCCCAGCGATCTTTGCGTTGTAGTAGTGGCGTCTTCCCTGATTTGCTCACGAAGTGCTTTCGAAGTCGACAGACTATTGATGGGCGATTGGGATAGGATGTGGCCTGTGTAAAGATAATATGTCAACGTCTACCGGGATTTGGCAGCGTTGAAGCCGTTTCTTATGTCGAACGACCAATGATTATCGAAACGTCGGTAATCCTCTCAAGGCTCACAGCTGCGGAATCGTGCCGGTGTTGTAAGAAATCGTCAACAGAACGAACACACAGATACGTGGATTCGCTTTGTTCTGTCGTGTTTGCGTTCAATCGTAATAAGTGAACGGGTTAGCAATTCTGTGGAAAATAGGGGATCTCGATAGCCGTTGACGGCTACCGAAAAACGTTTTTTAAATAAGATGCAAATTCTGGGGCCTAATCTGGCGAATAAATCACCTCAAAGCTTGCCAGCTACCCAAACTGCTGCCGTTTTGAACCACAAGCACAAAACATCCCCGAATCGCAATCAACATCAGCAAACCAAACATTAAGTGCTGGTCGACTTAATATCTGTCAGCGGCTTACAATTCCAAGGGAACGGATGTGGTCGGTGACCGAGTTGAGTGATTTATACGAGACAACAGAGAATCAGATCGGCCCGCCGTTTGGCATCAACAACGCCTCACAACAACGCCTGAAATATATTGGATACAGGCATTGCCCGGAAATCCGAGCGGAACGTTCTGCCCAAAGTCACTTCGGAGGAGTAGGAATATTCCAACAGGTTTGTGATGTTTGTATTCAGCGGGCACAATGATAGACCAGCGGTTGTACAAAGTTACGTGCACTCCGGAGCCTGATTTCGTCCGGTTGCGATTCTTCGCAGACTGGACTGTGGCCTGAAGGATCACGAGTTTTCGAATGACAATAAATCTCGAACGGAAGAGCAAGCAGCCACCGCCGATTCCGAATCCATTGTCGGATCCGGCTTCAAACGCTGCGCGCCTAGACTCTGCGGTCGAGCTTGCCGTTTCGGATGATACTGAAGTTCAACACTTGTCGACGCGTCGACTGCTGCTGGGAGCTGCGGCCAGCGGCTACTATTTATCGTTAGTCCTGCACGTGATCGGCTACGCGACTGCCGCTGGGCTGTTTGTTTACTTCGGCCGCCATCTTGTAGAAGAAGACGATCTCCGTGTGTCGGTGCGAGCAACGCTGAGTGATAAAGACATGCTCGATAAGCTGCCAAAATTAGAAATTGTGCAGGACATCAGCATGTCCCCGCCGAATGGTCTGTCGCAGGCGCAACAGCTATCCAGCATCATTACCGAGGCCGATAATGGCACGGTCAGCAAGTCGCCGTTTGATATGCAGACAATGAACACAGCCAAAGTAGAAGAAAAGACTGAGGACGCCACCGGAGATTTCCTGTTTCGACTGCCGGAATCCGGCATGGCCGTGACTAAAGGCAGTTTCACCGCCTGGACCAGCCCTGAATCGCCGTCTCCCGGCCAACGCTACAACATCATCATTATTATTCGATTACCCGACACCGTGAAGGCTTATCGCGTCAGTGATATGAATGGAACCGTGATTGGCAGCGATGGTTTCAGGCAGAAACTTCCGTTCGATAGTGCTCGAATGTCAGCTTCTTTTTACACCGACGAAAACAACAAGCTGCAGCCGATTACCGGCCGCGAGACAATCACTGTCCGCAATAATCAGGTTCAATTAGTGATTTCCATTCCAGGAGCAGAACGGCTTACTCGTGACGTGATCAAAGTCAGCTCAAAACGTCTGCGAGAACGTCAGGAACTGGAACTAGTGTTCGGCGGCGCAAAGAATATTGCAGAGTAATTCACAAACAGCCAACATCGCCGACTGTTTGCAACGCGGCCAATTCATTGTATGGGCCTTAAGTCCCAGCCCTTTGAAGGTGTGAAAATGTTATTTAGGAACTGGTGTATGAGCATTGGCGGAGGTGAGAGAAGATAGCGGGCTGATCGAGATCGAGATCGTGATCCTGATCGTGATCGTGCAAATTTTTGACGAGGGGGACATGGATGTTACTCAACGGCCCGTTTGAACGCTTTGTCGAAGCCAGTCCCGTGAGCGTCATGATGCGCGCCGTCATTGAGAATCTGTTTCACCCCGAACGACTGGAGCGGCTGTTCGACGAAACAGCCGTCACGCAGTAGACGCGGAAGCTTCCGTTCGCCACGGTGGCCGAAGTCATGGGCGAGGTCGTGTTTAAT
>Ga0209390_10007675_pt1 | contig 13701 bp, 10 predicted proteins | sample BON01_FD_187212 | JGI IMG/M metagenome (GOLD analysis project Ga0209390, IMG submission 187212) | Freshwater microbial communities from Lake Bonney liftoff mats and glacier meltwater in Antarctica - BON-01 (SPAdes) (version 2) | ecosystem: Environmental > Aquatic > Freshwater > Ice > Glacier... | reverse complement strand
GGCCTTGCCAATTTTACAGAAGCGTTGGTTGCCATACATGGCATTCTGATATTTAGTACATGCAAATTCCTTATACACTGTTAGGTTTACTTATTTTCGGAAAGCAAACGAGTCAACTGTTGCAACCTTCCGGAAACTTAATTCATCATGGAGATGAAACGGTCAGGTCCGAAAGAGAATGACGAGGAGACGATGGAGGAGTTTGAGGATCATGAGGAGTTTTTTTTTCAGATGTCGTGGAAAGCTCAGGCTCGGGCTTCTGTTTCCTCGACGCCGCTTGCAACAATTCCTCCTTCACTCGAATAGCTTCGCGAACAATGTCGCTGTCCATGTCTGACGCCCTCATGATCTCCAGAGCCACGTACTGTGTGGAAACGCCGCGGTGCAGCTTGTATTCTGACGTAATCGCTCCTGTTTGTTTGTCTACCTTCACGGGCATCTTGAAGGCCCTGTAGCAAGGTTCGGGACCGCGTGCCAATTTAGCCAAGTGAGTAAAGTGCGTGCTGACGATGTTGATAGCGTTATCGAAAGAGCCGATCTTGGAGGCCGTAGCTACAGCCCCCGCTATGCCCTCGACAGGATTTGTGCTGCTGAATATCTCGTCAATCACAACGAGACACGTGAGACCTCTTTTCCTGGCCTGTTCAATAGAGAGCACGCACCGCTTGGCGCGGTTCATCTCTGCCTGGAAGAGGGACTCCCCGCGGACGTGGCTGTCAGGGACGTTGATGTGGCTGCACAGCGCTCCGAAAGGCCTAATCTGCATGCTCTTGCAAGGTACAAACGATAATGTCTGTGCCATTAGCACAGATAACAATGTGCTCTTCATTAGAGTGCTCTTGCCTCCCGCGTTGGGACCCGTCAAGATAGCGTTTCGCTCAGACGGTGAGAACGACCAATCGTTAGGAACCGCGCCCTTCACACCGGGGTGCCATAGACCGGTCATCTTCAGCTCAGGAGAAGGGGAATGCAAGAATTCTACGGGGGCGAGAGAGAGGGACCCGACCATGCGCATGACGGCCCCCAATGCGTCCATCACGTACGCGCGCCTCAACACGCACGAGATGGCCTCGCGGCTACCGATGACGGACCGCTGGAAGAACTCGAGGTCGCCTCCGTACCGGTTGATCAGTTGTCCCTGGGAGACACTTGTCGCCAACGCACGTTCGCACGGAAGCACATCAGGATCGCACCAAGCGAATTGGGGTCCCGTCCAGCAAGCAGCGGCCTCCGCCCACGAGGACGCGTCGCCTATGCCCTCCCAGGCCTCTAGGGTATTTCGGGCGAACAGACGAATGGCTGAAACACGCTGCGTCACACCTGAACACACGCCGTGAAGCATTCGCGACACCTGCATGCTTGAGAACACGCCCTGGAAGTAAAAGACCAGCGAGACGCCGATGGACACGTACTGCGTTATGTGTTGCCGAGCACCACTAAGGTTTCGCAGCTGGGCAGAGACGATCGAGTACATCATCTTCAAAAATGCGGTCAGGCCGATGCGGATCTTGAACTTGAAACGCAACATGATGTAAGGAACGATCACATACAGCAAAGGAGTTAGTGCGCCGATCACTGGAGCCGCGTATATGCGGTACATGTTGTTGGCAGCGATGCATGCAGATGACTTGTTCAGCCAATTTCCGATCAGCCAACTGGAGAAGTATGCAGAGCGGTGTAGAGCCACAACGTCCTCGTCGGGGGAGGTGATAAACCTCCACGCCCACAGCATATCTGCCTCGGCATTGATTACAGAGGCGTCGTGAATAGTCACTAGACGCTTCGCTTTACTTAGAAGCCATCGTTGGCGTCGCTCTAGGAGGGTTGCGTCTCCCGAAGGGGTAGCTATCATTTCCTTAAGGAGAGCCATAGGAGCTCCGCATGAGCGCATGGAAATGTGGGGGGTCGCCATTCCACTAAAGAGGCCATCTTCGTTGTCTTGGTCCCTGGAATTAGAGAAAAGCTCCAGGTCGCGCAACAACTCGGAGACGTCCGATAGTGACGAAGTTGCGTCCCCGCATGATCGCACAGTCTTTTCTGACGAAGTGGTGGTACCGTCTAGAAGCAGACTAGGGAGCATGGACTTTGCATCCCCGTAGGTATCATCGACTGGATGATGGTCGTTTGCGTGATCTACTCCTGCCATTTAATAGTGTAAATAAAAATACAATTTGTAACTTGTAAAGAAAGGTGGTGAGACGCAATGAACGCGAACCCTATATATCTTGGGCGCCATGCTTCACGCTTTGCAATTTCACCAAATACGCCAAGACGAATCAATAAGTGTGCTGCGTCATCGATGATGCAGACATTGATCGAGTGCGAAGTAGCTGTAATGCCAGCGTACGCAATTGCGATCGTCGCATTGAATATGTACAAGAAAAAGTTAGAGATTTCCGTTAACTTCATTGAATTAACGGAAGAGATTACAGTCGACGGAATACCAAAATGAAACCTCCTCGTGTACGGCACACCTTACGGTGTAACCTAATGGTTTAGCAACCCACGGGGAAGTACTGTACTGTACTGTATTGTATTCGGTGGTTGTAAAAAAATTGATTGGAATATGACGACAGAACTGACTAACATACATACATTCACAATGGATCAATATTACTCTCACATGCTGGAGACGCTGGTTGACATATTCAATCCACAACTTGCGCACCTAATTTTGTGCAAGAGCATCAAAACCGTGGGTAACTCCACATTGTGTATGGATTACGATAGTGTGACGCATCGTGTCGACATTGAGTGCAGTCGCGAAGGCTACTATGCTTTCGAAGCTATCGATTCCCTCTGTGCGATGGCCAACGCTCCTCCTATCCTGTATGTGAAGGCTTGGATTCTGATGACAGGACGATGCAGTACCAACGGAGAATATTGGCAGTCTGAAAGCATCGTGGACGATTCCGATCTTGAAGATTTCCTTGACGGATGGCCTGTTCAAAAGACTGTCCTGGATTACTCTGGATTGTTCCAAGATGTAAACCATCGTGGACGATTCCGATCTTCAAGATTTCCTTGACGGATGGCCTGTTCAAAAGACTGTCCTGGATTACTCTGGATTGTTCCAAGATGTAAACCATCGTAGACGATTCCGATCTTGAAGATTTCATTGACGGATGGCCTGTTCACAAGACTGTCATGTACTCTGGATTGTTCCAAGTTTCCAGTTTATTTTTTTTAATCCCACCTGTGACTCCGACTGTAACGTATATTTCAGTGACTCGGTACAAGTGTCCAACAGGCTCACTACACAGATGGGTCAATGCTGATCAGGCTGGTAAAAGTAAGCTTTTAAAACGAAAAAGGAAAGAATTGTCCATGCTTTTACGTTCCACGAATATTGCAGAGAATTTATTGGTCTGTTGACTTTTAACACAGAGATGAAACTACGTTCTTCATAATGTTCATGACAGTGTCAACGTTGACCATTCCATCTTTCCCGCATGATCCGTCAATGATGGTGTTGACCATATTTTTAATCTTCTCGATTACTGCAACCTCAACCTGTCCACCCAAAGCCTTAACAATTTCTTGTCCGAAAATGGACTTCGAAAGAACACAAGTGAGTGGTACTTCGCCAAGTATCTCCCCTGAATGTTTAATCAATGACATAATCTCATTCATGGAGGTTCGGCACCCCTCCTTCGTCATCGCATCAGCAATTCCATTTGCACTGATCAATATTCTTCGGGTGAGTTCGTTATTCGTTGTGTAAGAAATACCGACGATGTCATTTTGATATTTTACATTTGCATCAGAGACTTCACATATCGATGCAACTACGTTCTTCACAATGGTCATCATCATGTCAGCGTCGACCATGCCATCTTTTCCGCACGATCCGTCAATGATAATTTTGACCAGATCATGAACCTTGTTCAATATTGAAGCTGGAAACTGTCCTTGCAAACTATTAATTTCCTCTACGGACACAGAGGTCACCAGACCACAAGGAAGTGGTTTTTCACCGAGAATTTCCCCTATATTTGTAATCGCCCCCATTATCTCTTTCATGGAGGATTGGCACCCATCCTTCTGCACCAAATCGATTATGTCCTGAGCATTGATCATTATTTTATGTGTTACATTACTATTCATCTTGTATGAAATACCCACACGACCATATTTCATATCCAAAACAGTGTCCTGGGATTTTTTACTATCAAGAGCTTTGGTAGCGGACTCCTGCTTATTAATAATGTCATTTTGAATGTCTTTTAGACGAGAAAGCTCAATAGCTTTGGCAGCGGACTCCTTACAGTCGTCAAAATTCGTTGTTATTGAATCGAGATCCTTTTTTAAGGAGTGGCGTGTAAAAACTAAGTAAATTATAGCAGCGATTGCCACCATGTACATCAACACAAAAAAAACGAATATGAATATCATACGGTATATATTTGATATTGAGGCACATTTTATTTACGAATCCGTGCGTATTTTGACTGATTTTGGAGCATTCCGCTTAGTTATTTTCAAGAAACGAATTCAATAGTGACCAAGTATTATAATTGCACACGCGCGGTGGTCTCCATTCACATTTTTTGTTCTTATCCAGAAAAGAAAACATCATGCAACGCGAGGAAACACAACAAGGTAGGGCTTCGTCCCAGGGAGAAGGTCCCATCATACAAAGTGTGATGTTAGTGCACGCCCCCAGTCTGTTGCGCAAAACACGCGCAGCGTCCGTGCAACTCCTGTCCACCGCGCTAGGCCCCCTAAGCACAAACAACACCATCGAGATGATAGACGACCATGACCCGACAGAGCAACTCAAACGCATTCTACTGACATGCAAGGACCAATACGTGGACATCAACTCGAACAATATCCCCGAAAAGTTCAGGTCATTCACGCCCCCTGCAATCAACCTGCGACAAGTCTCTAATACTCTGAAACACAGAGCCGCACTCACACGCATAGGCGCACAACGACATCACAACACACAGAACCGGAGGTTCTCGCTCGTCGTGGAAGATGACACGCTATTCACCCAGAACCTTCGCCCGCTTCTCACGCGCATTACACAGGAGGCGCCTGAGGACGCCGATGTCGTGTTCATCAGCCTACCATCCCCCCCAACGGAGGACCTCAGTTTCCCAGAACTGGACACGCTTTTCCGCACCCCTCCCGCATGCGACGCTTACCTAGTGACACCAAAGGCCGCGGAGGCGATGGCAAGGGCTATGCTTCCGGTCCGCCTCCCCACGCCCATACACTTGCACTACGTCGCCAACACCCTGGGGCTACGCATGTACGTCTCCTCGCACAACGTATTCGTGGACGGGTCAAAGATTGGGGCCGCGGTGTCCACCATTCAGTCCAACAACCTGCTGATATGGAACCAGCCATTCTGCAAGCTATTCGACGCACGCAAAAACTCAGAAGGCAAACCGGAAGCTCTAAATACCGCAATCAACGAGTTTGTCTTGTCTTTATCTAGTAGCCCGAACGGTGCCCAGTTCGCGGCGCACCCCGACGTCTGGGCAATGCACGCGCGGTGTCTCGGAAGTCTTGGCAAACACGAGGAGGCGCGAGTGCTTTATGAAAAGGCTTACGCCGCATACGTGGAAGGGGAGGCCATACTAGACATATCGTCAGGCTTCCTCAGAGAGTACATGGCGTTGTACGAGCACCTTCAAAACAGCCACAACGATACTACAGTTGTTCTCAAATAAAGTGGGACATCGCTCACCCTCAAAGACTTGGTTGAGTGGAAGTTTTCAATACACCAAAGTCGGCAACCATTTTTCTAACGGCGATGCACATTTATTTCCATATGATAATATGTTTAACTTCACTGTCCCACAGACAGTATCATCAATATCCCCACAAAAAAATGATGGAACTTACCAGCGGTTCCAGTCCAGACACAGGTAACCTGTACGAAATATATAACGATCCGCAATCCGTCGAGGAACAACAATATTCACAAAATGTGGGAACTGTAGAGCCACCACAACTACAGCAGAAAGAGCAACAGAAACAAGAGTACCAAACCGTTATTGAGAAACACGACGCCAAGAAACTGACCAAACAACTAGAGAACGAAGTGCATCTTAACATGCAACAACAACAACATTTGGAGCAACAACAACAAACACAACAACAACAACAAACACAGTTGCAGCAGCAGCAGCAGCAGCAGCATGTCCATGAACAACAACGAATTATGCAAAATCAGATCCAAGTTCAAGGAATCCACCAACAACATAATCATCAGGCTCCTCATCATAGGTCGGATGCAGTATCAAAGTTGGGCAAGTTGGAGGAGCAATTCGCTGAAATGGAGCAGCGAACGTACCAACCTGAACATGGTGTTGCGGGTAATTCTTCGGGATACCTTGCGATGTTTTGGGATCGGCGTAGCAGTGTTGGAAAGCTCATCATTTTGTCTCTGGCCATACTGTTCGCGGTTTCATTGCACCACACTGCTTGTTTTTACTTGAAGGTCGCATCAGATCGGGTAAAGATGTCGCGGAATTTTAAGTGGTGGCAAGATGTTCTGATCCGCATTGCATACCCATTGATCATCCTGATTATCCTTTGGCATGCAAAGATGGTTGTGAAAACCGGGTAATTCACGATTGTTTAATTCACCCCTCTCTTTGCCCGGGCCCCGATGAATTGCGATATTGTGAAAAGCGACATCATAACGATGACAACTGAAATCGTGAACATCATGACGCTGCACGTTTGCTTGAATATCTCGGCTGTTCCGGGCGAGGAATTACCGATGTATTCGTCATCCTTCATCGATGGGTCCTCGATATCGGAGCAAAATGATTTGTTAGATGTTGAGTTGACAAGATCACTAGTAGAGCAGAAGGCGTCCTTGCAAAGCGATCGCAACGTGTCTTCTTCGTCAGGTGTGGTCGCCGTCTGCGAAGGATCCAAGCACACGTGTTTCACAATGTAGTTGTAGTCCGAGAAAACGTCCGTACATTTTTTGTTCCACATGACTTTGGTCTTCCAGCTGTCGCGAACGAATTTCCGCTTCGTCTCGGGGTGGTGCATCTTGTATTGATCCGATGACCGGAACCTGTCGAACACGGTAGGTCCCAAGGTAAACCCAGACATAAGTTTGTTGCCCGAAAACATCTTGTATATTAGTTGGTGTGGGCAGTAGTCGGGCATGTCAGGTCTCATCCGTTCGCAAAATACGCCAACGGGCCGGAATCGGCGAGTACACGGTTTCATGACCAATCCAATGTAAGCGATCGATCGCTCGTAGTAGTTGTCGTAAATGTAGTTCGCGTTGTCAACCCACTCGGATGGAAGTGTTTCGCACGCGAATAACCTTATCAAAGCGCCTCCGAGCATCAGGTCAATTATGAACAATAAAAAGAATGGGACAACAAATATTATGCTCAACAACAGGTAAAATAGTACCATTGCAACAGGTACTACAAGGGCCCAAGCCCAGGCGACCATGAATGCAATTACATATGCCAGTCCCAATATCGTGAATATAGCGTACACAATGATGAGGATGAGTCCTACGACGACACCGATTATAATGCACAATAAACCTATGATAGTTCCTACAGGGTCTTTTGGGAAGTTGGCAAACAACGATGCGATCGCCATGGCTACGTCCACCAAAGAAGTGAAAAAGTCTGCGATCGATTTTAGGAAACCGATGAACCCTTCCCTGATCTCCTCGTCATCATCATCATCACCAGAATCCTTCGCTTTGGAACCCTGAAATCCTTCGCAGTGTTTCTTTCGTTCTGCATCATCCAGGTAGGAAACATTGCAAGGGATTTTAGCAAGACTCTGGCCAAGTGATTGCCACTTCTCTAGCATTAGTTTGAGCGTATCCATGAAACGCGTGGGGAACTCTTTGAATGAGTTAGGGACGTTTACCCGCCACCAATCCTCAATCAAATTGCCGTAACGTACTAACCACTGTATTGCCAAACCAGACCCCTTGGAGCGCATGCTCGAGATGACCTTCAAGCGAGGTAAGTATGACCCTTGTAGTTTTAGGTTGTGGACGTGCGATCGGAACACGTACGTCTTTTTGACGGTGGAAGGGTCTTCGTGTGTGCGCATATTTTCCTCGAAGTGTTCAGAGAAACTCTTGGACGCATCGAATATAGCATCAACAGGGTCCCCTACATTCTTTAAAAACTCATCCACAAGACTCTTGTCCACAAGCCCGTCGGTGGTGAATCTATCGGTGTTGTACAATATATCAGCTTTTCCGGCCAAAGTTAGCATACGGAGGGAATTCTCAAATCTAAAGTAAGTGTTCAGATCACTCCGAACCTCATCGACACTCCTTGACCCCATTAAACTGGAAATAGAACTAGATAGTTTCGATGCGTTCACGCTGAGAGCACCCGCAACATCGGGATCCGATAGCTGCGTTTGGATCTGCTCTATAGATGTCAAAACATCGGTGCTATACTTGAAACTAAAATCTTCAAAGTTGACGGATCGGTATAACTGAAACATACGTAAATGACGTTTATTCACCATGTAATAAATCAAGTATACCACCAACACTGCGACAACAATGAACAAGAGAGATTTCAGAACTTCACATAAAGAGTGCAACAATTCGCCTTTTTTTTCCCACACTTTTAAAAAAATGTTTTTAATTGCAACAAGACAATATATTACGCGACTAGAAGCGTTGTCGTAAACTTCATTAATTATACCACCATTATCGCCACCGCCATTATCTCCACCGCCACCATCGCCACCAAACATTCCTCCTAATCCTCCCAAACTCATCCCATTCTTCATTTTTCCATCACCTTTCTCCCCTTTTTCATTCATTTTTCCATCACCTTTCTCCCCTTTTTCATTCATTTTTCCATCACCTTTTTTCCCTTTTCCATCACCTTTCTTCCCTTTTTTATTACGGAACATATTTTTAAACTTTTCGAGTCTTTTAGGTTTGACACCGTTTTGTACACCCATTAGTTGCAGGTGTCCTTTCTTCCCTTTTTTGACACCGTTTTGTACACCCATTAGTTGCGGGTGTCGCGATTTGGACAATATTGAACTGCTTGAAACAACATTTTAATTTCGCATGTCGAGCGCGTTCAAGATGTTATTTATCTCCTTTTACAATCAACGGAATACTTAAATGAAACCGCTTCGTGTACGGCATGTTGTCGCGACCACCGGAGGGGGACCGAGTGGCGCCTTACCTGTGACTATTGAACCATTTCGTTCCGCCGACTGTAAATGGGCGTTCCTGCCTCCCGGCCGATTTTTTTACATTTCTAATCAGGATTTAGAGCCTCCTGAACGACTCGCTATCTTGAGACATCAGCACCAAGGAATCACAAATCCGCTTCATACCATGTTTCGCAACCAGTCGAAATCGGCCGGGAGGCAGGAACGCCCATTTGTAGTTGTTGTTCTCAAACGTGCGAATGTACAAATTTTAAAATTGTAACGAGAAATAAAAGGTAGAAATGGGTTTGTTTGCGCGTCCTATGGCTATTCTACGCGAGATTCATAGGCAGCTAAACGAGGATCTTCGAGATTTGGACCTTTATTCTCTAAGGTACGAAACACTTAACAACCCTGACGACGAGCTCACAAAGTCGCGTTGGGTACGGCTTTTGAACAATATCGCCCCCCAGTTGGTGGTTTTGGGAAAGGAGGTGAAAAAAGCAGAGTCTTACGTCAATGCGCAAAAATCGGATATTCAATCCACTATGGGTATGATCTCAATCGTTCTTCTTTCAGTGACGATCATTCTATCATTTCTCTTGTGCAAAGGTATCGACAACTCTATAAACATCATAGGAATACTGGAAAAGATTTTCCACATCATTATCCTGGTAGCCGTGACATCTTTGCTCACAAAGGTAGTCATGATCACCATGGGAGAACGAGTACGACAATACGAATTCGAGGTGAACGAACCGACGCACACCCTTCTTAGTTTCTATCGCACAGAACTAAGCGACAATCCATTGATAAAGCTCGCCGCACTCAAAATCACAGGACAAGATATTGACAATGTTCTGGATGAAGTATTCCCACGCTCTGAAATCTCATCAACGAAGACGCTTGCTCTTTCATGCAACCAAGACAAACAGGGAACAGCTCCGCCCATTGTAACTCTCGTGGAAAAATCGTGTTCTGCAGACAAAGAGGGGGTGCTCGTGGCGTTGCAACAAATCAAAAAAAATTACGATCGTTTCGATCGGCTCACCGTATGGACAGAGATACACTCCAAATTCTCCGCATTGCGGAGCTTCTTCGAGAAACAAACTGCCGACAACCAAGTCACCAAATCTACGGTCCCAGGTATCGTTCGAGAAGAAATCGGGAAATTGTTCATCCCCAAAGTGTTGGAATTCATCCATATGCGATTACGCGACGAATTTATACCAAAGGATCTACAACAAGGCGCTTTTCTAGAGCAACCGTTAAAACAGTGGCTAATTAGCCCTCCGGTGAGATGCGAAACCAAAGCTGCGGCGTGGAGAATGTTCGCAGCGGCTGCAGAAGATAATTGTATTGTCGCCGTTTTCGCTTGCTCACCTCAATCGCCTGAGGGGTACTTGTTTAAAATTAAGTCGTATGCGGCTATAGAAGAGTGCTTCATCACGGAACAAAACAAAAATGAAATCGGCTCCATATTTGTGGCGATGAGGAAACCTCCTAAGAACACGATAGAACGGCTGTTCATTGGAGGATATGTACCCACTACTGCTAACTTGACAAATATGGGGTTCGAGATAAAGAGCAATGTCGTCATTTCCAATCTCAAGAGGGATGTGTTTCAACAATACAGAAACGCCTTAGAATGCGACGCGGTCTTCGAAAACAAAGCGTTAAAGTCTTCCAACGAAATATCCGTGCTTTCGTTTTTCATGCAGTTCCCTCTGACTGGCGGGGAACGAGTTGGAGATGACGTGAAAGAATTCTACCTTCGCGTGGACGTCAGCACGTTGTTTGAACAGATGGCTAAGAACGCGCGCTCGTGCGCGTTTTTATTGCTCGACCAGCGAGACTACATCGCCAGTGATATCTCCGACGTCATGCACAAGTACGGGTTTGCGTTTGACTTGCTAGAGTTCCGGAAGGTCATTGAGGGGCAGTTAATTAAGGCGTACTCGTTGGAGGACTTCGATAGGCACATAAGACGGATTATGCTCGACACACTAAGGGTCGCAGATACCAAAATATTGGCAATGAAAAAATCGCCGTTGGTGTCGCTCATCTCCGACTACGGGTTGCGTAGGAAGGTTCAAGACATGACAGATACAAAGTGGATCGCGTTTCTTAGGAACGTCGTTCCGATTATCGAAAAAATGCGCGACCAAAAAAATATCTTTCCGCGTTACATGCCTGCTAAAGATAAGCTCACACGCTTAGCGATCCTAGGGCACATCGTCCCAATCGTCTTGTTCATCCTGCTTTCGAGCTTCTTGGTCATCATAGACTCGTTCATAAGGAACCTAGAGCAGCCTTACTGGGAGACGGTGTTGTTCACGGTATTTCTGACATCTTTAGCGATCACGGTTGTGGGAATCACAGAAGTTATGTTCAAGAAAAGCATAGCGATATTGGACCGTCAGTCTCACGTCGTTGACGTTAACAGCTTCGATCTCATAAACGCAACAACCCGAACCATAGAGTATTTGGTTAACATTAGACGAATTGACGTTGAAGGTACTAGCACAGGCAGACCGGAGGAAACAACTACGGGTGACACGTCTATGCAAGATGCGAAACTCGCAATCAAATATTTTTACGAGGCACAGACGAACCACAAACGTTGCAACTATCTCAATACAGACTCGCGGTTCTCTTCCATGCCGGAGATTGTCATGTACCTAATGATAATGCTTGTGTTCGTGATTGTGGCAATATACGTGACGGTGAAGATGGATCCCATGGCATCTATAGAAAACGTCAAACGCCTGGGTTCAGTCATTACGCTCATCAAAAGCGGGGAGCTGGACAAGAGCATGTTCTCTGAGGCATTCGATACATCGTCTTGCTTGGTCCCTGTAGCACCATTGCCTTTGATACTCAAGTTATTCGCAACAATCTTGTTCCTCATATTGACACTATGGCTTCTGACAATAAACCAAAACATCGAGAACCAATATGTGCGTCACCTAGAAGAGCTTAGAGATTGCAGCGAAATCAAACATTCCTAACGAAACCAATGTTCGACATGACCATGCGGGCGATGCGTTGATGCAACATGTCGAACATGCGAAGGCGGGTGGTGTTCTCTTGTCGTATGCGTCGACGCACGTCATTTTCGTTAAACCATTCCACGCGCCGAATCTCGTGTTCACACCCATACCACCATTTTCTGGTGGCGAAGGAATCCTCTTTACAAGAAGATTTGATCGAATCGGGTGCACATATTTTTGAAGAAGATGATTCGGACAGGGTTGTTGCATCGGAGTATACGCATCCTCCTCCATGTACAGGTATGGACGCAACGTAGTAAATGTGGCGGTAATTGACACGGTTCATACCGAAGAATGTTTCCTCAACCGGCTTGATATTTTGGAGAAAGATAATGTCAGAGGTGTCCATCGCTGTCTCCTCCATGAACTCACGTTTAGCGCACTCGATGTCACTCTCGTTGATGTTCCGACGTCCCTTCGGAAACCCCCATTCAGGTTCGATGTAAGCGGCGTGTGTGTCAAGAATCGCTGACTCTAGGTTAAAAAACCTTAGTTTAGTTTCTGGAGGTTCGCCTGTGCGCAACCAGTAGCCTTTGCTAAGCTGTCCGTACAGGTACGATGACTTGTTGAATTCCCTTACAAAGCACGACGCGATCACGTCATCGGATTCTGTGTGCCAGAAAGTGTTCCAGATATGCGTGAACGGACCATCCAACAACATGTCCCGCTCCTCGTCCGTCATGTTAGACACTAATTTGAGGATGTATGTGCGGTTTTGGAGCATGTAGTTGCCTCGAACGAACTCAACAAAGCAGAGGGAGTACTTTCGTTGCACCATCAGGTATTCGAGTCGTCTGTTGTGAACCCTGAAGCAAATGATTCCAAATGAACTCACGGGATGCTTACAAAACTTATAGACATGCCCAGTGCGGCCACAGTTAGCGCATTGCACCGAACATCGACCGCCACCAACTCTATTTTTTGTCGCTACACGACGGGTTGATTCGAGTGGGTATTCCATCCAAGTTAACTAATGGAAAAAAAGTACCTGTTGGTAAACAACATTCATTTTTCTTTATGTTGAACTTAATGGGCGTTCCTTCATCCCGGTGGATTTTTTAAAATTTCTACTCAGATTTTAGAGCATCCGGAACGACTCGCTAGCCTGAGATATAAGCACCGAGGAATCACAATTCCGCTCCAAATCATGTTTCGCAACCATTACAAAAATTACAAAAATTACAAAAATTACAAAAATTACAAAAATTACAAAAATTACAAAAAATTAAACTAACTATATTTTAAACTAACTAACTAACTCAAATCAAGTCGCTCCGGACCTCTCTAGATGTGATAATTCGCCTAAAAGATAATAATAATTCGCCTAAAAGATGTGATAATTCGCCTCGATACGGAAGGTACCAAGACGGACATTCAAACGATGTGATAATTCGCCTCGATACGGAAGGTACCAAGACGGACATTCAAACGATGTGATAATTCGCCTCGATACGGAAGGTACCAAGACGGACATTCAAACGATGTGATAATTCGCCTCGATACGGAA
>Ga0209390_10007666_pt1 | contig 13717 bp, 7 predicted proteins | sample BON01_FD_187212 | JGI IMG/M metagenome (GOLD analysis project Ga0209390, IMG submission 187212) | Freshwater microbial communities from Lake Bonney liftoff mats and glacier meltwater in Antarctica - BON-01 (SPAdes) (version 2) | ecosystem: Environmental > Aquatic > Freshwater > Ice > Glacier... | reverse complement strand
TGGCGGCGGCCGCCTTGTAGTGCTCGTGCGCCAGGGACTTGACGATGATCTTGTCCAAGAAGGCGTGGACGCGGGAGAAGGGTGTCGCCATCGGGAACAGGTTGTAATCCCGGCCCCAAAAGATGCCCACCTCCTCCTGCTCTTTCAGCACGGCCGCGAGGTGCGAGGCGGCGGCCTCGTAGGCGGCCCAGGCGGCGGCCGCCGCGGGGGGCACGGCCGCGGCCGAGGCGGCGGCGGCGGTGGCGGCGGCGATGGCGGCGCCGGCCGCGGGGGGCACGGCCGTGGCCGAGGCCGAGGCGGCGCCGGCCGCGGGGGGCACGGCCGAGGCGGCGCCGGCCGCGGGGGGCACGGCCGCGGCCGAGGCGGCGGCGGCGGCGGCGGCCGAGGCGACGCCGGCGGCCGCGGGGGGCACGGCCGCAACCGAGGCGGCGCCGGCAGCGGGGGGCACGGCGGCAGCGGCCGAGGCGGCGCGGTCGGCGTCCTGGGCGGCGCGCTCGGCCGCCGTGACGGCCGCCCGGGCGTCCGACAGCTTTGCCGACAGCCGCTGCTGCCGCCCCTTGCGCGCCGACGCGCACGCCCACGCGTACGCAAAGACCGTCATGTCCATGGCGTTGACCTCGTCGCGCTTGGTCGAGGAGGCCTGGAGGACGCTGGGGTACTCGCGATCGCCGGGGGTGCCGGTGGCGGCGGCGCGCGTGCCGTCGTCCTGGATGCCAAAGCACTCGCGCCAGTGGAGCGCAAGGGGCCGGGCGACATCGTCGCCGCTTAGGCAGTCCAGCACGCCGATGCAGCCCGCGCGCACGTACCGCCAGGGGCCCAGGTTGCCGCGGCGGCCCGGGCACTCGTAGGCGATGTGGCGGACCAGCGCGCCCCACGCGCGCGTGCGAATGTAGCCCTTGGCCTCCCCGATGAACTCGTTCGCCATGCGCCCGGCGACGCCGGAGCGCCCGGCGCCGGTGGCGTGGGGCAGCCACTGCTCGAGCTCGTCCTTCGTCGGCCCAAGATAGGCCGTGGCCTCCACGTCGTCTGGGTGGACCTTGGCCGCCGCGCGCTGTCGCGGCTTGGGAGCTTGGGAGACCAGCGCGGCGCACCGACGAAGAAGGGAAAAGAGGGTCGCCGCTTCTCCGCTTTCGCTTGCTCGCGGGACGGAAAGCCAAAACGCGGCGGCGGCGCGCTGGCATATATTGTGCGATCGACAGCTCCCTCTCGCGCACACACACACAAGGAACCAAACACACTCATTCCTGCCGCAGCTTCAAACACAGAGCGTGCGCGAAGCGTCCAACGACACCACCCACCCCTCTCCAAAACAAAAAAGAGCAAAGAAAAGGACTCTCGCCGTTTTCCCTCTCGCCCGCCGAAAAACAACACGCGAGCACTCGTCGCCGCCGCCGCCGTCACCTCTTTTCGTCTGCGCCTTTGCGTTGCTGCGCCCACCACATTCCAGCTGCGCAACTGCCTCCAGCTCGTACTGGAACGCACAAATCAAGATAAAGCAACAACAAGCAGGCGCAATGTCGATGTCGGCGGCCGGCGGCGCTCCTTTTGGCGCCGACGACCGCGTCTACCGCGCTGTCGCGGCCGGCGGGAGCCTCGACGAGGTGCGGCGCGCGATCGAGCGCAATCGCTCGTCAGAGGGCGTCAACCAGGCGAGTGCAAACGGGGAGACGCCGCTGCGCGCCGCGCGCCGGCTGCAGCGCTACGACCTGTTCTGCCTTTTGGTCGAGAACGGCGCCGAGGCGGGGGACGGCGATTGGTATTGGGCCGTCTGCTGGTGCGTGCGAGGCAACGACCTCGCGGGACTGCGGCGGCTGATCGAGCGGGGCGTCTCGGTCAACACGACCGATCAAAATGGTTGGACGCCCTTGATGGAAGCTTGCAGTCGTTTGTCCCACCCCAACTGCCGCGACGTGACGCTCGAGATCTTTCGTCGCTCGTCCGCCGAGACGCGGCGGGCCGTCAACAAATTCGGCTGGAGCGCGATCGACCGCATGATCCCGATCGAGTCCATCATCTTGTCGGGTTCCTATCAGATCCAGCCATGGCATGTCGAAGCGATCGGCGAACTGCTGTCGGCGGGTTGCCCCGTGCGGCACTACTTCGCGCGCTACGTGGTGCCGACCGCGGCTGCGCGCGCCGCGCGGCGCGAGGCCGAGCTGGCCGCGTTTCCCCGCTTGGCGCACGACTGGCGCGCGCACGAGGCCTTTGTAGGCCAGGCGCTGGACGTGCGCGAGATGCGGGAGGCCGAGCGGGAGTTGCTGGGGAGGCGCGCGCGCCTGGAGGCGCTCGAGCGGGAGGTGGGCGGCGGGACGGGCAGCGAGAGCGAGAGCGAGAGCGAGAGCGAGGAGGGCGGGGTCGGGCAGCGGCGGCGGACGGAAGTGAGGGTCGCACAAAGGTGGTCGCTTGACGGGTGCAACGCATAACAATCGGCACGCTCTCTCTCTCTCGACCGCTTTACTACGCACAAGCATGTTTCGTAGAGTTGGTAATCGTGTTTCGCCCCATTGCGCCGTCGCCGTCGTTTGCTTCCCTCGCCAAGCGCGCGCTGCCCCACGCTCTCTCCCCTCCATCAAGACCAAAAACATCCTCCCGACGCCCCGCCTTCCAAGTCATCCGAACGAGCCCACATCCGCCATCATCCCCATCACTCGACCAAGCCTAGCCCGTTCCCTAGCCCCCCTCGCCCCGCGCGCGCCGCCCCACTCTCTCCCCACTTGAATCAGGCATTCTCACGGAAACAAAAACCACTTGTTGCGCGCGGCCAAGGGCGTCAGGGCCTCCCGCGCCCGTGACGATGTCGCTGATCGTGCTGCGGCCGCTGCCGCTTCCCTCGGGCGGCTCCAGCGGCGGCGGCGGGCCCGACAGCGGAGGCGGCGGAGGCGGCGCGGGCGCAGGAGGAGGCGCGAGCGGCGCCGCGACGCTCGGCACGACCGCCGCCACGTCGGCGCCGTCGCCCAACCCGGCCTTTGTGCTGACGCGCGCCTCTGGCGAGGGCGCGATCTCGGTCGGGCGCCCGAACAAGGGCGGGGACGCGGGGGCCGCCGACATCGTCCTGCGCGGCGACAGCTCCGTCAGCAAGCTGCACGCGGAGCTGCGCGTGGTGGTCGCGCCGCCGCCGCCGCCGCCGCCGCCGCCCGCGGGCGCCGGCCGGCCGAAAAAGCGCGACCACCCCGCGGGCCAGCCGCTGCCGTCCGAAGCCGCGGCGGCGGCGGCGGCGGCGGCGGCGGCGGCCACGCACCTGACCGTCACCGACTCGAGCAAGTTCGGCACGTACGTCGACGGCGAGGCCGTACCCCACGGGGCCACCGTCGCCGTCCGGCCCGGCCAGCAGCTGCGCTTCGGCTACAAGTCGGCGTTCCGCGTCGAGGCGGCGCCGCTGCTGTCACTGCTGGTGGCCGAGGACGGCGGCGGCGGCGGCAACTCGGCGACGGGCGAGGCCGACGCAGCGGCGGCGGACGCAGAGGCGCGCTTCCGCGAGCTCGAGGCGGCGGCGCGCGCGGCGGGCGGGGGCCAGGTCTTCCGGCTGCTGGGGCCGCCAGCTAGCCAGGGCGGCGGGCGCAACAGGGGGGCGGCGGCGGCGGCGGCGGCGGCGGCGGTTGTTCCGCGCTGGCCCGGCGAGGCCGAGGAGGAGGCCGAGGAGGAGGCGAGGAGGGAGAGGGGCGCGCCGCCGCCGCTGCCGCCGCGTCTACCGCTCACGCACGTGCTGCTGGGCGGCGAGGAGGCCGCCGCCGCGGTGGCCGCCGGCGCCCCCGTGCGCGCGACCCCCACGCTCGCCGCGGGCCTGCTGCTCGGCCTCCCGATCGTCGCGCCGTCGTGGCTGGAGGAGGTGCGCTCGCGGCCGGCCTGGCCCGGCGGGTCGCTGCCAGACGCGGACGGCGGCGGCGGCGGCCAGGGCGGCGGCGGCAGCGGGCAGCGCCACGGCCTGCGGCGCCTGGCGCTGGCGCCCTCGTCCGCGTCCGCGGCGGCGTTCATCGACCTGGACGCGCCCTGGGCGCCGCCGCCCCGCGACCTCCTGCGCGCCTACGCGTTTGCCGTGGACGCGCGCGCGTGGCCGGGCGGCGGCGCGGCGGCGGCGGCGACGGCGCTGCGCGCGCTCGGCGCGGCCGCCGCATTCGTTTGGGACGGCGGCGGCGACGGCGGGCGCGGCGCCGCGGTGGCCAAGGGCCTGGGCGCGGTCTTGAAGCGCGCCTCCGCCCAGGCCGCCGGCGGGCGCGCGAGAGGGGCCGCGGCGGCCCAGCAGCAGCAGCAGCAGCAGCAGGCGCCAGTCGCCGCCGTCGTCGGCGTCGTCGCCCGGAGCGGCGGCGGCGGCGGCGGCGCGCGCCGGGCGCAGGCGCTCCAGTCAGACCTGGCCTCGGCCGTCGAGGGCGGCCCCTCGGCGCCGACCGCCTGCCTGCTAGACGCCGGAGACCTGCTCCCGCTGCTGCTCCTCGGAAACGCGGCGCCGCTCGAGGCCGCGGTGGCCGCCGCTGCTGCGGCTGCTGCGGCTGCTGCGGCGGCGGCCGCCAAGCAGCCGGCCCGGGCGCAGGGGCGCGGCGGCGCAGCGGCGGCGGCGGCCGGCGCAGGGGACGGCTCGACCACCGAGCTCTCTGAGGACCTGGGCGGGGAGCCGGAGGCGCAGGACGCGGACGCGGGCCTCGGCCGCATCGCGGGAGCCTTCATCCCCACGCTGGGCGGGAGCGAGGACGAGGACGGCGACCACCTGGTCTCGCCGACGCTGGCGCCGCCGCGGCTGCAGGCGGGCGGCGGCGGCGGCCGCCGCTCAAAGCGCAAGCGCGGCGGCGGCGGCGAGGACGGCGACTCGGCGGAGGACGGAACGCCCGCAGCGGCGGGGGCCCCGGCAGCTCTTGATCAGCCCGCCACCAGCCCCAGGCGCGGCGCGCGGCGCGGTGATGGTGGTGGTGGTGCTGCTGCTGCTGCCGCTGCTGCTCCTGCTGCTGCTGCTGCCGACCCAGGGGCGGCTGAACACGACGAGCAGCAGCAGCAGACGGGGCGCGGCGGCCGCAAGCCCCTGTCGCCCGCTCCTACGCGCGGCGGCAAGCGCCCGGCGCCCGGCGGCTCGCTGCTGCTCGAGCCGAGCCAGGGCGGCGACGGCGACGGCGACGGCGACGGCGACGGCGGCGCGCTCGGCCTGCGCCTGCCGCCGGCCGCCGCCGCTGCGCGCGCCCGCCGCCCGGCCGCCGCGCCCGCCGCGCCACCGCAGCAGCTCCCGCTTGGCCCCACGCTCGCGGCCCTCGGGTTCGTGAGCAAGCGCCAGAAGCAGGCCGCGCGCGCCGAGCTGCTGCAGCAGCAGCAGCACCAGGGCGCGTCTGGGGGCCGCGCGGGCGCCGCGCAGGCGGCGGCGGCCCCGCGCCGGCCGGCGGCGCCGCCGCTGCCGCTGCCGCCGCAAAACACGATCGGCACGCGCTACGTCGCGCTGGTGGTCGCGGCGGACGCGGCCGACGCGGACCAGCAGGTTCAGCAGCAGCAGCAGCAGGGGGCCAACGGCGCTGCCGCCGCCGCGCACCCGCTGCCCAACTACAAGCGCTTCCGCCGCAAGCAGCCCCCGGCCGGCGCGGACGGCCGCGGCGGCGACGAGCACGAACACGGCGGCGGCGGCGGCGGCGCGGGCACGGCGGCGGCGCCCCCTCCGCACGTGGTCCTGGCCCTGCTCGACACGGACAACGAGATCCCCGCCGAGGCGCAGGCCGCCGAGGCGCACGAGCGCGAGCGGGAGCACCGCGCGGACCAGCAGCGCCTGAAGGACCTGCTGTTTGAGGGCGGGCGGGCGGGCAGGGGGGCCAAGGCGGGCAAGGCGGGCGGGAGGGGGTGAGGGGCCCGAGGGGGGGGAGGGAGCGAGGCGTCGTGGGCTCACGGCTTCACTGTCAAATTTGTTCGTTAGTCCAGTCGCATTTTAACTCGTTCAATCGCCCGAGGAACATTCAAGAACGTTTCAGCCACTCGACGAAGGGTCAGGGGGGACGTTTCAGCCACGCGACCTTCGACTGGCGAGCGAGGCCCGCGGCCGTCTGCAGACGGCCGCCCCTTGAAACAAAGAGGCGCGGCAATCTCCGTCCACGCCGAAATGATTCTGTATCTCCGCAATGGCTAGCGGTTGCAGGAATCCGCCCTCGTATCTCCGGCGATCTCCCCCTGTACAGGCTCAGCCGGGCCGGGGGCCGGGAGGGGCGAGCGACGAGCGGCGAGCGGAGAGCGGCGAGCGACGAGCGCCGACAGACCGAGCGACCGAGCGACGAGCGACGAGCGTTGCTCGGGAAGTTTTAGGCAGGCTCTCCTTGCCGCACTCCTCCAAATAATCACGCCGGGTTTCCGCACAACAATAGCATCGTTCGTCGACAGTGATCGATTTTCCTCGAGCCAACCTCGACCTTACCCAACGCCGATGGCGACGCTGCGGCCGCCCGCCGCCAAGCCCAAGCGGCAAAGCGTGGTGGGTTTTTGCGTCGCCCGTGAGCGTCGCGTGCGCCCTCACGCTCCGCGTGCGCAGCATGATGGTACAGCGCAAGCTGATCTCTCGATGTTCAGGTCGTGGGTTTCCCCGACGCGTCAGCCGCGCGCTATGTTTCTGTTGTGTTTCTTTTGTGTTTTGACGGTTGTGAGCCACGCGACAGAGAAGCGCCCGCGGCAACGAAGTGCATGCGCCTCCCGAGCGCGTCGCGGCAAAACCCACGACCGGGCGCGCCCGTGGCGTTCGAAGTGGATGCGTCGTGCTCACACGGGAGCTTCTGGGTTGTTTCTCATTTCATCCAGTGCCGCCGTTTCGCGTTTGACGACACCGCCACTGCCCGATCGGGCGCCGCTCACCACGCGAACTCCGCTCGCCTTTTGCCTCTGACCAAAAAACCCACATCGCCAAACCACACAGCTGACGATTGAGAGCTATATGTCCCTCGCCGAGCTGGGTCTGACGCCTGCCCCGCCGCTCACTGGCGCAGGAGCGCTCGTCCCCGCGCCCGCCCGCCCTGCTTCCTCCCCCTCCGCCGCCGCCCCGTTCCAACCGCTCGCCGCCGTCCGCGTGCTGCCGGCCATCACCGCCGCCCTGCTGCCCGGCTGCGCGCGTGAGCCTACGATCACGGCGGGTTGTCGGTACTCGGCGGCGGAGTACGGCGCCGCCGTCGTCGCGGTGACGCAGGGGATGACCGAGGAGGGCGGCCTGTCGGCGCCGCCGACCGGCTTGGCCGCTTCTGAGGCCTTTTGGGGGAAAGCGGTCCGCCGCGTGAAGCTGCTCCTGTTGCCTGTGCTATGGGAGCGCTCGTACGAGGGCCTTGTCCACCTCTACCACCAGTACATCGCCGGGACCGACGGAGGGCGCACAGGCCAGGGGCTCCCGCCTATGCCCCCCAACATGACGCGCGCGGTCGAGCTGCGCCGCGCCACCATGGAGGCCGCCGCCGGCAGCGTGGGCGGCCCTCTCGCCGCCGACTCGCGCGCGCGCCTGGCCCCCCTGTTTGCCGCCGAGCGCGAAGGCCTGGACGCGCACCAGCAGCTGCTGCAGGAGTGCGTCGGGCCCGACGAGCCGATCGGCCCCGCACTCGAGGCCGCGGCAAAGTCGCGGGACGCCGTTTGGTCGCACCCGGCGATGGGGGCGGCGGCCGCCGCGGCGCTGGTCGGGACGCAGGCGGCCCTGGACTTCATGCATCAGCACTCGCGAGGCTGCGGCGGTGGTGCAGGGCTGTAGGAGGGGACGGGGTTGCCCGGAGGCCTGGCGCGCCCGTTTCCACCAGCGGCCAGCTGTCCAAGTGCGGGCTGGGCCGACACCCTGGTGGACAAGGAGGAGGAGCGGCCCACCTTGTCGCGTGCCGAGCTGCGGTCGCTGTTCGCGGTGGCGCCCGAGGCGGTGTGCGAGACGGCTCGGCGGCGGCGGCGGCGGCCAAGCGCGCGCGGGCAGAGGCCCTGGCGGCGGAGGGCGGCGGAGGAGGCGGCAAGAAGGGAGGAGGCAGGCTGTCGCCCGTGGGGGGCGCGAGGCGATGGAGGGGGACAAGGCGGCGGCCGCCGCCGCGCCGCCGCCGCCGCCGCCGCCGCCCGACGCGGCCTGCGTCGGCGCGTGGGCGCACTATGCGAGCGCGCGCGACAACGAGGCGGACCCGGTGTGGCGCGCCGCGCCCGCGGGGGCGGTGGACGCGTACGTGAGCTTCTTGTTCAGCGACCACGCGGTCAACGACGCGTGGTGGCGACACAAGCGCGCGGAGCAGCGGCGCGCGCGGCAGGCGGCAGCGAGGACGAGGAGGACGACGAGGCGGGAGCGGCGGCGGCGGCGGCGGCAGCGGCAGCGGCCCAGGCCGAGGCGCCCGCGCCGCGGCAGCCCAAGGCCCGGCGCAAGACCGGCAGCGGCAGCGGGGACGACGACGACGACGACGAGGAGTACGACGGCGCCTGCGCGCCCGGCGACGACGAGTGGTGATTTTTTTTTTTTTTCTGAGCCCTTTTTGCTTTCCGCGACGACGAGAGACGAGAGACGAAAGAGAGAGAGAGCCGATCGCACGACACCCCACCCCCACCCCCGTCCCTTCCCCCGAGAATGGACGATCTGAATCGACACGCGAGAGAACGATGCCAGAAGAAGCACTGTCTGCCATCCAAGAAGCACATTGAAACAGGTTTCCACTAAAAAAAGGGACGACGCTCCCGAAACGCGCGCCCGTCTTTTTTCCGGATTAAACAAATCTTCTCTCTCCCTCTCTTCCCTGCACTTGTAGTCGGGCTTGTCCGGCAGCGTGCACCCGGAGCGGATCACCACCCCCGCCGCGTAGGGGGTGAGGGGCCCGAGGGGGGGGGAGGGAGCGAGGAGGAGGCGCGCGTCATCCCGAGCGCCGACGAGCGACGCGACCCCGGCGGCCGCCGAATCATTCCGCATTTTTTTACAACATCGACACCCCCACGAAAGGCATGTTGGGTGTTCGTACGCGAGTAACGATGAAACATTCTCACGACCCGCGTGATCATCCGGGGGCGCGCTCAACCCTGGGCACGGGCGAAAAGGGCGTCGCGCGCCCTCCGCCCTCCGCCCCCCGCCCCCCGCAAGACCCTACCTCTTGCCGCCCTTGCCCCCTGCCCCCGCCCCCCGCCGGCCCCCCTCCCCCTCCCCCTCCTCCTCGTCCTCGTCGTACGCCGGCCGGTCGTGCGCCGACGTCCCCCGCGCCGCGCCGTGGATCCGGCCCCGCAGCACCGCGTCGCGGTACCGCGCGCCGTCGCGGTCCGACTTGGCGTCCTGGATGACGTGGCGCAGGTGCGCGCGCGTGGCGCGCGCGGCCGCGCGCGAGCCGAGGGGCAGGTCGGCGGCCGCGTCGCCCGACGCGCCCTGCTCCCGGTAGCCTGGATTTGTGGCCTCGGCCGCGAGCTCGGACGCCTGCGAGGCGGCGTACAGCAGCGCGGCCGTCGAGCCGGCGAACAGCCAGGGGTTGCGGCGGCTGGCCTCGACGAAGCGGCGGTAGCTGGGCGAGTTGATGTAGATCCAGTGGCCGGACATCGTGGGTTTGTTGTTGTTGTAGTTCCGGGGCACCAGGGGCGAGAGGTTTTTTAGTGTCTCGTGTGTGCTTTGTTGTCAAGGGCGCCGCCGCGCCGGAGCGGCGCCGGCGGCGGTTGCGGGGCCTCTTTGCTCGGCGCGCCGGCCTGCTGGCACCCCCCGTCTGCCTCGCGCGCGTTTCGGCGGCGAAAGAGGAAGACTCCGAGAGCCGAGCCACCAGAGTCGACACGTGACGTCGAGGCGCGCGTGCAACAATCGACTGCGCTCTTGCTGGGCGGTTTCGGGATGCGGCGGCCAGAGGAGGGAGAGAGGCGCGCGGGCGCGCGGGTGTGTGTGTGGCGGAGAGGAAGGGAGGGGGGGAGAAGGGCGCTATGGCTCGCGAATGAATCGCGCCTGAATTGAAAAGTCTTGATGCTTGGTTGAAGCGTTGGATGAAGTGTGGAGGAGAGCGGGGAGCAGACGTCCGGGGGCGAATAAGCCGATCTGCTTGCTCGCCGGCGCAAGGACGCCGCGACCTCGACCGCTCCGCCCGCCGCTCGAAAACCCGCGCGACGCGGGCAAAGACGTTGACCATTCCCCGCCAAAACAAAACAGACCAAACTAAAACAAACGATTGCGACATGACCGACGACGCGCCGCGCCAAGCCCTGCGGGGCGCGCCCGTCAAACACCCCGCGCTTCCGGTCGCCGCCCCGGCGCCCCCGCTCGTGGCCGACGGCGAGGAAGGCGGCGACTGCTCGGCGCCCGTCGCGTCCTCGGCGCCCGTCGCGGCCGGCGCCCCTGCTCCGCCGCCCCCTCTGTCTACTACTGCCTCGCCGGCCTGCCCCGCTCCCACGCTGACGCCCGCCGTCCCAGCCCCTCGTCCTCCGACGCCGCCGCCGGCCGCCGCAATCGCAGCGCCCGAGCCCGCGCCCGGGCCCGCGCCCGCCCCCGCGCTCGCGCCCGCGCCCGCGCCCGCGCCTGCGCCCGCGCCCGCGCCCGCCAAGCAGCCCCGCGCCGCCCCGCGCCCCGGCCCCGGCGTCGTGGCTCTCGAGCGGGAGCGATCGCGCGCCGACGCCCTCGCCCGCGAGCTCGAGGCCGCCCAGAGGCGCGCCGGCCAGCTCGAGCGCGGCGAGGAGAGGCAGCAGCTGCTGCGCGCGGCCGAGTCGGCGCGGCGCGCGGCGGCCGGGCACCGCGCCGCCGCGCAGCAGCAGCTCGCGCGCACCGAGGCGCTCGAACAGCGGTCGCGCCTGCTCGAGGCGGACCTGCGCCGGGCGCGGCAGCTGTTGGCGCGCGAGCTAGGGCCCGCCGCCGCGGAGGCGGGCGCGGCTTGCGACGGCGGTCAGCGCGCCGCCTCGACCGCGGCCTCTGCGGCGGCTGCTGCTGCCGCCGCAGCCTCGGCCGCCGCCGCCGCCGCCGCCGCCGCCGCCGCGCGCAAGAGCGCCCCCGCCCCGGTGCCCAACCTCGCCCACGGCACCCCGGGCGCGGCGCGCGACTGGCGCAAGCTGGCCGCCGCGCTGAGGGCGCAGGTGGCCGAGCTGCGGGTGTCGCTCGCGCAGGCGCGCGCCGCCGCGCAGGGCCCGGGGGAAGAGCAGGCGCGCGAGGCCGAGAATGAGCGGGCGGCGGCGCCCCAGGCGGCGGGCGGCGCCGGCCCCAACATCGTCAGCAGCAGCAGCAGCAGCAGCGCCAGGAATGGCGGCGGCGGCGGCGGCGGCGGCGCTGTCATCAGCTGCCCTAGCGCCAGCGCCAACGGCGGCGACCCGCACGACGCCGGGCACCGCCTGTCGATCCAGCGGGCCGTGGCGCGGCGCGAGGCGCGCTCGTCGGCGACCGAGGGCGCGCTGGCGGCCGCGCGCCGCGAGGCGGCCGACGAGCGCCTGCGCGCGGGCGCCGCCGCCGCGCGCCGCGGCTTCGTCGAGCGCGAGCTGGCCGCCGCGCGCCAAAAGCTGGCCGTCGTCCTGGCCAAGTCGGCCAACGACGACGCGCTGATCTCGGCGCTGCGCGAGGGCCTGGCCGGCGCGGCGGCGGCCGTGGCCGCGGCGTCGGCCGAGGTGGCGGCGGCGGCGGCGGCGGCGCCCGAGGGGAAGGTCAAGGGGCCCGCCGAGTGCTCCTCCGTGTGGCTCGAGATGGGCGACCTCCTGCCGCCGTACGCGTCGTCGTCGTCGACGCTCGGCGATGGTGGTAATGGCGTTGATGGTGGTGGCAGCGTGAGCGGAGAGGGCGCGGCGCCGTCGTCGGCGGCGTTGCTGGCAGGAGCGGCGTCGGCGTCGGCAGCGTCGGCGCTCGAGGCGTGACGCCCATCGCGCGCTCTTGTTTACTGAGCGACGCCGCGCGAGCTTCCCTCCCTTGTCCTCCTCCCAATTGACCCACCTGCCCTCTTGATCCCTCGTCCTTTCAAAATCTGCAACGTGACAAAGCAGCGCGCGACTCCCTCTTTTCCAAACAAAACCACGAACAGGACAAACGTTCAAAACAGCAGACGTCCGAGGCCTCTCCCTCCCTCTTTCCGCGTCGCGCGATCGATGCCAAGCAAGAGGCCGACGCATCTCCCGGCTCGTCCTCTGCTCCCGCCCGTTGTCCTCGAGTGGCCATGAGCGCCGCCGGTGGCGCGGCGCGGCGCGCGGGCCTCAATGTGTTGCTGCTCAGCAGCAGGAGAGCAGCAGCGGCACCACCCGCGGATGAAGCAGCAGCAGCGACGCACTGGCTGCGGTGGCGCGGTGACGAGGATGATGAGGAGCATCGGCGGCAGCAGCGGGCCCGACAGCAACTGGTCAATCCTCCTACCCGGATCGCGGCATCAGAGCCGCCGGCGCCGGCGCCAGCGCTGTCGTCGTTTGCGCTGACGGCGCAACGGCCGCCGACGCTCGGCCTCGCGTCTTTGGTCCTGCTCGCCGAAAAGCAGCGGCAGCAGCACCACCACCACCACTGCCATCACCGCTACCGGCGCGCCCTGGCCACCTCGGCCGCGCCGCGCGAACAAAGCGGCAGCAGCAGCAGCAGCAGCAGCGGCGGCAACGGCGGCGGCAGCCCCGCCGCCGCCGAGCAGCAAGAACAACAACCACGACAGCAGCAACCGCTGCCGCCGCCGCCGCCGCCGCCGCCGCAGCCGCACTCGCTCTCCGACGTGCAGGGCCTCCTCGACAGCCTCTCGGCCCTCCGCCTCCGCGAGGAGCTCGCCGCCGCCAGCGGCGCCACCCCCTACGTGCCCCACGCGCGCCTGCTCGAGATGGTGCGCGAAATGGGCGCCGCGGACACGGCCGCCGAGGCCGAGCGCGTCGCCGACGCGCTCGTGCGCGCGGGCGTGGTGCTGCGCCTCGGCGGGGTGGTCTACCTGCGCCCGCACGAGGTGGCCGAGATGGTGCTGGCCAGCGTCCCGAGCGACGGCTCCGCCGCCGCCCAGCGCCTGGGCGAGATCGAGCGCGACCTCGAGCGCCTCGACCGCGCGCACGCCGACATTGTCGCGCAGGCGCGCCGCTGGCCGCGCTTCTGGCTCGGCGCCGGGTGCGCGGCCTTTGCGGCGCAGCTGGCCGGCTTCATCTACCTGTGCTACTGGGAGCTGTCTTGGGACGTGGTCGAGCCGCTCGCCTGCTTCGTCTCCATGGGATGGACGCTCGTCGCGTGGCTCTACTTCCTCGCGCGCGGGTCGGCGCTGGACTACGACGCCTTTGACTCGCACTGGACGCAAACGGGGCTGGAGAAGCGCATGGCGGCGCGCGGGTTCGACCCGGAGCGGCACGAGCAGCTGGCGCTGGCGCGGGACCGGTACCGGCGGTACCTGACGGCGCAGCGGGCGGCGGCGCTGGCCGAGGGGGTGCCGGCGGGCGGGCCCGTGTCGCGCGCGGCGACCGCGTCGGCAGGGGCGCCCGCGGGGGGGGGCGGCGGCGGCGAGTGAGGACGCCCGCCCGATCGGCCGGCGTCGCTTGCTCTCTCGCTTGTCTTTGCTCTCGTTCCTTTCTATGTTCTGCATGACCACGCTCCTATGACCACTTAAAACCAAACCATTTCTGCTTGTACTTGAACAATTCCTCCAGCAAATCGATCCGCGCTTCGTCGGGCGCGGCGTTTTCGGGAGCGAGAGGGACTTTCCGTTCCTTGTCTTTGTGTTCCGCGATCGTCGTTTGCGTTACCAGAGTACTCAGCAAAGCGTGCGCGCTGATCTGTGCACCCTAACGAGGAAGCGGGGGCGGGCACAGGGAAAGAGAGGGGAGACGGAGTGTGGGAAAACATGCGCCCCCGCCCCGGCCCCCCTTCCCCCCCCGCCTCAGCCTTCCCCCCCCC
>Ga0209390_10007664_pt1 | contig 13719 bp, 12 predicted proteins | sample BON01_FD_187212 | JGI IMG/M metagenome (GOLD analysis project Ga0209390, IMG submission 187212) | Freshwater microbial communities from Lake Bonney liftoff mats and glacier meltwater in Antarctica - BON-01 (SPAdes) (version 2) | ecosystem: Environmental > Aquatic > Freshwater > Ice > Glacier... | reverse complement strand
GGCGAGATCCTCCGCGGCGCCGAGGTGCCCTTCGCCATCAAGCCCTGGCCAGTGCCCAATGCGGCGGCCCAGGCGCTGCTCGGGGTGCTGAACCTCGCGCTGCCGGCCCATGGCGCCGGGTTGGCGTATCTCACGCTGTATTTGGCGGGTTTCGCCTGGCTGGCGTGGCGGCTGGCGCATCGGCAGGGCGGGTTCGAGCCGGCGACCTTCCTGCTGATCGTGCTGGTGGGCGTGCTGAACTCGCCGTACTGGGACGGCTACGCCAATTACCAGCTTGGTTTGGCGCTGCTGCTGCTGCACGTGTTTTGGCAGCGCCGCGGCACCGGGGCGTGGACCGACCTGGCGATGGGGATCGCGATCTTCTTCTGCCACGCCGTGGTGCTGGCGGTGTTCGCCCTGCTGGTGGGGTGGCGGGCGCTGCTGCAACGGCATCTGCTGCGCGGCGCGCTGGTGTTGGCGCCGCCGCTGGCGATGCTCGGCTGGTATGTGATGGCGGATGACAATTACGGTGAATACATTCCGCCGTTCGGCAACACGCTGCGCGAGTTCGTCGCCTACAAGGCTTACACCCTGGCCAAGTCCGGCCCCTACCAGAACATGGTGATCGGCGGCATCGGCGATGCGGCGCGGGCGCCGTGGCTGTACTACGCCGGGGTGGCGGCCAACCTGGCCTTCGTGCTGGCCGCGATGGTGCCGCTGGCGTTGGCGGTGGCGTGGGATGCCTGGCGCGGCGGGCGGCGCTCGCCCGAGGTGCTGACCGCGCTGTGCTGCCTCGCCGGATTCGCGGTGCTGCCGAGTGCCATGTTCGGCGTGGTGAACATCGGCGAGCGGCTGCTGCTGCCCGGGGTGCTGATCGCCCTGGCCGCCTGCACCGACCCGTGGCGGCTGCGGCGCTTCGGCGCGGCGGTGGCGATGCTGGCGCCGGCGGCGGTGCTGCATTTCCATCTGGTCATCCCGCCGGTGCCGCCGGCCGGGGAGATCCGGCATCTGGCCGCGCATGATCCCGCGCAGCGCTACGCCCTGCTGTTCTGGCACCGGCCCTTCCAGTTCCGCGACCAGATCGCCGCGGCTCGGCGCGGGGAGGCGGTCGGGCTGGGCTTCACCACCAGCTTGCTGCGGCCGGCCTGCTGCGGCCAGCCTGCGGCGGCCAACCTGCTGCGAAGGGAGGCCCCGGTTGCGCGATGAGCGGTTTGGGGGGAAGCTTTTGCCCACAAGTCCAGGAGCAAACCCCATGAACGACGCCCCCGCCCGCACCTACACGCCGCCGCTGCATGTCAGCGCCAACTGGCACTTCACCAAGCCCTCGGCCAACGGCAAGCGCGGCATCGTCGTCTCGCAGGTGCGCTCGGCGGCCGAGGCCGGGGTGGCGGTGCTGGAGGCCGGCGGCAACGCCATCGACGCGGCGGTGGCAACGGCGTTCGCGCTGACCAGCCAGGAGCCCTGGAACTCCGGCATCGGCGGCATCGGCTTCGCGGTGGTGCACCGCGCCGGGCAGAAGGACGCCGAGGTGGTAAATTTTGGCCCCGTGGCGCCGCGCCACCTCAGCCCGGCCAATTTCAAGCTGACCGGCCGGATGTCCACCGAGGGCTTCAAGTGGCCCGAAGTGGAAGGCGACACGAATATCCACGGCCCGCTGTCGGTCGCGGTGCCGTCCTCGGTGGCCGGCTATGAGAAGCTGCACGCCACCTGGGGCAAGCTGCCGATCGCCGAGGTGCTCGCCCCGGCCGTGGCGCTGGCCAAGCGGGGCTTGCCGCAGGACTGGGTGACGACACTGAAGGTCGCCGGCTCCGCCGCGGTGCTGCGCCGCTATGCCGAAAGCAACCGCGTCTACCTGCGCGACGGCCTGCCGCCGACGGCGCCGTCCGAGGGCGAGCCCGGCTTCATCGTGCAGGGCAATCTGCCGAACACGCTGGAGCGCCTGCAGCATGCCGGGCTGCGCGACTACTACGAGGGTGATATCGCCAGCGCCTTCGTGCGCGACCAGAAGGCGGTGGGCGGCGTGATCGATGCCGAGGACCTCAAGTCCTGCCAGGCGCTGATCGTGCCGGCCATGCAGGTGCCGTGGCGCAACGGCCGCACGCTGCAGCTCGCCACCGGGCTCACGGCGGCCCCCACGCTGAAGGACGTGCTGGCTGGCATGGTCGGCGCCCCGTACGGACAGCGCCCCGACGCCGCCTGGTTCCGCAAGCTGTCGGCCGAGATGCGTGCCGCCTACCACACTCGCCTGACCAGCCTGGGTGCCGAGGAGGCGCCGGAGCCGAAGGGGGCGGAGACCTGCACCACCCACATCACGGTGTGCGACGCCGAGGGCACCATGGTGTCGATGACCACTACGCTGATGTCCGGCTTCGGCAGCCGCGTGGTGCTGCCGGAGACCGGTATCCTGCTGAACAACGGCGTGATGTGGTTCGACCCGCGCCCGGGGCAGCCGAACTCGATCGCGCCGGGCAAGCGGCCGCTGACCAACATGTGCCCGCTGATCCTCAAGGAGGGCGACAAGCCGGTGATGGCGGTGGGTGCCTCGGGCGGGCGGCGCATCATGGCATCGGTGTTCCAGCTGATGACCTACGTGGCCGATTTCGGCATGGACCCGGAGGAAGCCGCGCACTACCCGCGCATCGATGTCTCCGGTACCGACATGGTGACCGCCGATCGCCGCCTGGGCCAGGAGATCATCGCCGGGCTGTCCGCCGATGCGCCGACCGAGGTGGTGACGTCCAGCGTGATGCCGATCAACTTCGCCTGCCCCAACCTGGTCGTGCAGCGCCCCGACGGCACGCGCACCGGCATCAGCGACTGGGTGTCGCCGCTGTCCCTGGCGGTGGCGCAGTAGCCGGCGGCAACGGCGCCCGGGGCGTGGGTGCGGCCACGCTCCGGGCCATTGACGGCAGGGTACCGCGCGCAGGGGGGTTGTCATGAAGTTCAGCTTTTCGCAGGAGCAGGAGGAATTCCGCTCCAACCTCCGCCGTTTCCTGGTGGACCGCTCGCCGACCGGCGAGGTGCGGCGCCTGATGGAAACCGATGCGGGCTGGGAGCGCGCGGCGTGGCAGCGCATCAACGAGGCGCAGGGGCTGACCGCGCTGCGCATTCCCGAGGCCCATGGCGGCCACGGCTTCGGCTTCGGCGAACTGGGCATCGTGCTGGAGGAGATGGGCCGGGTGCTGCTCTGCGCGCCGTATTTCGCCACCGCGGTGCTCGCCACCGGCGCCATCCTGAACGGCGGGACGGCGGCCGACCATGCCGCCCTGCTGCCTGGCATCGCCGACGGCAGGGTGATCGCCACGCTGGCCAGCGCCGAGGATGGCGGCGGCTGGGATGGTGCTGCCACGACGCTCACCGCCACCCCGGCCGGCGGCGGCTGGCGGCTGAACGGGCACAAGAACTTCGTGCTGGACGGCCATACCGCCGACCTGATCGTGGTGCTGGCACGCGCGCCGGGGTCTGCCGGGGAGGACGGGCTGTCGCTGTTCACCGTGCCTGGCGATGCAGCGGGGCTGGGGCGGCGCAAGCTGGCCACACTCGACCCGACGCGCAAGTTGGCGCGGCTTGAGTTCCGCGACGTGGCCGCCACCCTGTTGGGCACCGAGGGCGCGGCCGCCGCCCCCTTCGCGCGCACCATGGCCGAGGCGGCAGCGTGCCTGGCCAACGAGATGGTGGGCGGGGCGGAGCGGCTGCGCGAGGATGCGCTCGCCTATGCGATGATGCGCATGCAGTTCGGCCGCCCGATCGCCAGCTTCCAGTCGATGAAGCACAAGGCCGCGGACATGCTGCTGGAGGTGGAACTCGCCAAATCCGCCGCCTACTACGCCGCCGCCGCCCTGGATGACGGCGACGCCGATGCCGCCGCCACCGCCTCGCTCGCCAAGGCCTGCGCCAGCGACGCCTACACCCAGACGGCGGTGCATGCCGTGCAAATACATGGCGGCATTGGCTTCACCTGGGACAACGACACGCATCTGTGGTTCAAGCGGGCGAAGGCATCCGAGGTATTGTTCGGCGACGCCCACCACCACCGCGAGGCGATGATGCGACATATGGCCGCCGCCGGCTCGCCGGTGGACGCGGCGTAGGGGGGCGGGAACGATGAGCGACATTGACGAGGCTTCCGTCCGCGCCGAGGTCACCGCCTGGCTGCAGGCCAACTGGAACCCCGAACTCGGCCTGGTGGAGTGGCGCACGAAGCTCGCGCATGCCGGCTGGGGCGTGCCGCACTGGCCGACCCGCTGGTACGGTCGCGACCTGCCGGCGGGGCTGGTGCCGGTGGTGGACGAGGCGTTCGAGCGCATCGGCGCGATCGGCGTGGCCAAGGCCGGCATCCGCACCCTGGCGGCGGCCACCATCCTGGCGCACGGCACCGACCTGCAGAAGGAGAAGTTCCTGCTGCCCATCCTGACCGGCGAGGACACCTGGTGCCAGTTGTTCAGCGAGCCCGGCAGCGGCTCGGACGTGGCCGGTGCGGTCACCCGCGCGGAGTTCCGCGGCAACCAATGGATCGTCAACGGCCAGAAGGTCTGGACCACCAGCGCCCACAAGGCGCATTGGGGCCTGTTGCTGGCGCGCACCGACTGGGACCAGCCGAAGCACAAGGGCTTGTCGTATTTCGTGATCGACATGAAGCAGCCCGGTGTGACGGTGCAACCGCTGCGCCAAATGAACGGCTATGCCTCGTTCAACCAGGTGTTCCTGACCGACGCGGTGGTGCCGCCGGAAATGATCGTGTCCACCGTCGGCGACGGCTGGACGGTGACCACGACCACGCTGATGCACGAGCGGCGCGGTGCGGACGGGCTGCGCAGCTGGGCGGGCGGCTCGGACCGGCCCGGCCGCGCCTATGACGAGGAACGCGCCGAGATCGCCACGACCATGGAGCCCTATCGCTGGTATCCGCAGCGCGCCGGGCGCGTGGACCTGGTGATGCCGCGGGCGCTGGAAACCGGGGCAATCGCCGACCCAGTGGCGCGCCAGGAAGTGGCCAAGCTGCTGGTGATGGCAAAGGCGGCGGAATGGACGGCGCGGCGCGCGCGTACGGCGCAGGAACAGGGGAGGCCGCAGGGGCCCGAAGGCTCGCTGGGCAAGCTCGCCTCCAGCAACGTCGCCCGGGCGGCGGCACGGGTGCACACGCAGCTTTCCGGCGCACACGCCCTGCTGGCCGGCGAGGATGGGCCGGCGGAGGGGATCGTGGCCGAGGTCCTGCTATCGGTGCCAGCCACCTCGATCGCCGGCGGCACCGACGAGATACAGCGCAACATCATCGCCGAGCGGGTGCTGAAGATGCCGCGCGAGCCGAGCGAGGACACGAAGCGGCCATTCCGCGACGTGCCCCGCAACACGGTTTCCTGAAGCGCTGCTTGCCGGGCGCGGAGCGCCCCTATTCGGCGGCGCGGCGCGGAGCGCCCCTATTCGGCGGTGCGGCGCGCCGGGATGGCTGCCAGGGCGGCGGCGATGCGCGCACCGCGGGCGGGGTCCGCCGGGCGGAACGGCGCGCGCACGCTGCGCCACGCGGCATCGCCGGTCTGGGCGGCGAGCACGGCCTTCATCGTCGGGATGAACGGCGCCTCCAGGGTGGCGCAGGCGGCCTGCATCGCCTCGGTGCCGGCGTGGCCCTCCATCATGGCGCGCACCAGGTGGGGCACGAGGTTGACCATGCCGCAGATGGTGCCGACGCCGCCTGCGTCGCGGGCGCGGGCGATCAGCACTTCGGCGCCGACCAGCGCGCCGATCTCGGGGGCCTCACGGCGGAAGGCGAGGAAGCTGTCGAAGTCGCCGGTGCTGTCCTTCACGCCGGCCATGATCCTGCCGTAGCGGCGGCGCAGGCGGCCCAGGGCGGCGGCGGGCACGGCCACGCCCGAGACCTGCGGGATGTGGTAGGCGCACAGGCGCAGGCGATCGGAGCCGACGCCGTCGATGATCTGGGCGAAGGCGTCCTCGATGCCCTGCTCGCTGACGTCGCGATAGTAGTAGGGCGGCAGGATCATTGCGTGCACCAGGCCGAGGCCCATGGCGTCGCGGGTGAGACTGATAGTGTCGGGGATGGCGGGGCATCCGGTGCCCAGGGCGACGCGGTCGCTCGGCACGCCGGAATTCAGCAGCGCCTCGACGGCGGCGAGTTTCTCGCGCGCGGAGAACGCGGTGCCCTCGCCGGTGGTGCCGAAGGGCACCAGGCCGTCGCAGCCATTGGCGGTGAGGAACTGGCCGTGGCGGACCAGGGCGGGGTGGTCCACGTTGCCCTCGGCATCGAGCGGCGTGGCCATGGCGGCCCACAGGCCGGTGATCATGTCGGACATGGTTGTTCTCCCATCGGTGGCACGAACGTCGCACTGTTGCGGGTGCACGGGAAGGGTATTCGGCGGGCCCGCGGGGCGGTACTGTCGCGGAAAATGAGCCGTCGGAGGGAACATGTTGATCGGTCTTGACCCGTTGCTGTCGCCCGACCTGTTGCACGCGCTCGCCGCGATGGGGCATGGCGAGCGGATCGCGCTGGTGGACGCCAACTACCCCGCCACGCGCGGGCGGCGCCTGATCGCCCTGCCCGGCATCGGCGTGGCGCGGACGCTGCGCGCGGTGCTGTCGGTGCTGCCGGCGGACAGCTTCGTGCCCGATCCGGCGGCGGTGATGCAGGTGGTGGGCGAGCCCGGCGCGGTGCCGGCGGTGGTGCGCGAGATGAGCGCGGAACTGACCGCACAGGGCTGGCCGACGGCGGTGGGCATGGAGCGGCATGCATTCTATGCGGCGGCCGAGGCGGCCTATGCCATCGTGCAGACCGGCGAGCGGCGCTTCTACGGCAATATCCTGCTGACCAAGGGGGTGATCCCGCCGCCGGAGGCCATGTCATGACCGGCTACATCCCGCATGGCCCGCTCGGCATGGGCACGGCGCCGCTGGGCAACCTGATCACCGAGGTGGCGCAGGCTGACGCAAGCGCCTGCCTGCGCGCGGCCTGGACGGCGGGCGTGCGGCATTTCGACACGGCGCCGCATTACGGCGCGGGGCTGGCCGAGCACCGGCTTGGCGACATGCTGCGTGGGCGGGCGCGCGACGAGTACACGCTGTCCACCAAGGTCGGGCGCCTGCTGCACGCGGCCGATGGCGTGCCGGCGCTGAGCGAGAACTTCCGCAACGCCCTGCCGTTCATGCGCAGCATCGATTATTCGGCGGCGGGCACGATCCGCTCGCTGGAGGACAGCCAGCAGCGGATGGGGCTGACGCGGTTCGATATCGTCTATATCCACGACTGCTCGGAGGATTGGCACGGCCCGGCCTGGCGCGAGCGTTTCGCCGAGGCGATGGCCGGTGCCGCGCTTGTGCTGGACGCGATGCGCGACCGGGGCGATATCCGTGCCTGGGGCATGGGGCTGAACATGGTGGAGCCGGCGCTGGCCTGCCTGGAAGCGGCGCGGCCGGACATATTCCTGATCGCCGGGCGCTATACGCTGATCGACCACACCGCGCTGGGCGCGCTGTTCCCTGCTTGCGCGGCGCGCGGGGTGAAGGTGGTGCTGGGCGGGCCGTACAATTCCGGGCTGCTGGCCGGCGGCACCACGTTCAACTACGCGCCGGCCGAGGCGGCGGTGGTGGCGCGGGCGCAGGCGGTGGGCGCGGTATGCGCGCGGCACGGCGTGGATATCCGTGCCGCCGCCTTGCAGTTCTGTGCGGCGCATCCGGTGGTGGCGGCGGTGATACCAGGGCCGCGCACAGCGACCGAGGTGGAGCAGAACGCGGCGCTGATGGCAGCGGAGATCCCCGGTGCGCTGTGGGCCGACCTGCGTGCTGCCGGCCTGTTGCCGGACGCAGCGCCCACGCCGGAGCGGTGATGCAGGTCGACGCGCACCAGCACGTCTGGCAGGTCGCGCGCGGCGACTATCACTGGATGTCGCCCGGCCTACCAATCGCGCGCGACCATGGCCTTGACGACCTGCGGCCACTACTCGGCAAGGTGACGGCCACGGTGCTGGTGCAGGCGGCCCAGACGGCGGCGGAGACCGATTTTCTGCTGGCGGTGGCGCACGGCTCGGCGGGGCTGGTCCGTGGCGTCGTGGGCTGGGTGGACCTGGCGGCGGAGGACGCGCCGGCGCAGGTACGGCCCGCGCGGGCGACAAGCTGCTGAAGGGCCTGCGGCCGATGCTGCAGGATATCGACGACACGCTGTGGATCCTGCGCCCGTCGGTGCAGCCGGGGCTGGCGGCGATGGCGGCGTGCGGGTTGCGGCTGGATCTGCTGATCAAGCCGCACCACCTGCCGGAGATCGGCGAACTCGCCGGGCGGCATCCCTTGCTGGCGGTGGTGGTGGACCACGCCGCCAAGCCGGACATCGAAGGCGGCGGCTTCCAGCCCTGGGCGGATTGGATAAAGCGTCTGGCGGACGAGACCGGCTGGTACTGCAAGCTGTCCGGCCTGGTGACCGAGGCGGGGGCGGAGTGGGACGCGGCACGGCTGCGCCCTTATGTCGACCACCTGATGGCGTGCTTCGGCCCGGCGCGGTTGATGTGGGGCAGCGACTGGCCGGTGGTGGATCTGGCGGGGGGCTATGTGCGGTGGCGGGCCGCGGCCGAGGCGCTGGTGCCGGATGAAGCTCGCGCCGCCGTGTTCGGGGGGACGGCGGCGCGGTTCTACGGGCTGTAGGCTATTCGGTTGGTTCGAACGTCATGGCGATGCCGTTCATGCAATAGCGCAGGCCGCTCGGCGGCGGGCCATCCTCGAAGACATGGCCCAGATGGCCTTCGCACTTGGCGCAATGCACCTCGGTGCGGGTCATGAACCACGAGCGGTCGGTGGTGGTGGCGATGGCATCGTCCAGCGGCTCCCAGAAGCTCGGCCAGCCGGTGCCGCTCTCGAACTTGGTCTGCGACGAGAACACCGGGTTGCCGCAGCCGGCGCAGCAGAAGGTGCCGCGGCGCTTCTCCTGGTTCAGCGGGCTGGAGCCAGCGCGCTCGGTGCCGTGCTTGCGCAGCACCTTGTACTGCTCCGGCGCGAGCAGTTGCTGCCACTCGGCGTCGGTGCGGGTGCGGGTATCGATGTCCATGGCCTGCTCCCAGGATTTGTTCAGCCCTACGATGTGGTGACGCGGGCGCGGCGGTCAATAAGGGGCCGGTTTCGCGTTGCGGGATCCTGTTCTACGACCGTCGCCGGTGGCGCGATGACGCCCGGGAGATTCCTGCTTGGCGAACCGTTCGGCCGATTCCGCGCTGCACCTGCTGCGGCGTCGCGATTTCATGGCCGCCATCGTGCTGGCGGGACTGGCCGAGAGCGCGCTGGCGGTGCTGCTGGGGGTGACGGTCTACGAGATCACCCGCGACCCGCTGGCGCTGGGCTGGCTGGGGCTGATCGAGGCGACGCCGGCGATCGGGCTGGTGCTGTTCGGCGGCCATGTGGCGGACCGCTTCCCGCGCAAGCGCACCGTAGTGGGATGCCGGCTGGCGCTGGCGGTGCTGGCGGGCGGCGTGGCGTTCGCGGCGCTGCTGCCGGACGAGGATTTCCTGCCGCTGCTGTTCGCGCTGGCCTTCTGCATCGGCGCGGTGCGGGCCTTCACTGATCCGGCGCAATCGGGGCTGGAGGCGCAGGTGGTGCCGTTCCTCATGGCCGTGCAGGCAGGCTCGCTGCTGGGCTCCACCTCGCGGGCGTTCCGCCTGGCCGCCCCGGTGGGTGGCGGGTTCCTGTATGCCTATGCCGGCCCGACGGTGGCCTATGGGCTGATTGCCGTGCTGCTGGGGGCTTCGGCCCTGGTGGTGGTGCTTTTCATCCCGAAGCGGCCGGCGCCCACGGCGCACGCCGATACCGGCGGCATGGTGGCCAATATCGGCGAAGGCGTGCGCTACGTGTTTTCCGACCAGGTGCTGGTCGGCTCGATGGCGCTCGACCTGTTCGCGGTGTTCTTCGGCGGCGTGATGGGCCTGCTGCCGGTGTTCGCCGACATGCTGGGCTGGGGCCCGCAAGGCGTTGGGATCATGCGCGCGGCGATGGCATCCGGCGCGCTGCTGGCGATGCTGGTGGCGGTGACGGCCGTGGTGGCGCCGCGGCTGCGGCGGCTGGACCTTACGCAGTTGAAGCCGCGCGAGTAGGGCGGCCCCCCATAGGCGCTAGGATAAGGGAGGCTGGGCTCTGCCCAGACCCGCCAGGGGCCAAGCCCCTGGACCTTTACCTACAAGAATAATTAATGATTACAATTAATTGAGAGTTTGGGAACGCTAAGAGTTTCCTGGCTGAGCCAGCAGCCCCAGATTGATACACGTCTTCGACTGATGGCCGCTGGCACGGCCATTAAAGATAATGGGATCGAAGGGTCTCCGACCCTTTGCGGGTCGAGGGCAGAGCCCTCGCCTTTCTTACCCTAGCGCCTATGGGGCGGCCGCCTACCCCGCCTGCCGCCTACCCCGTCGCGCCGGCTTCGCGCAGGGCGGCGATCTCGGCCTCGCTGTAGCCGGCGTCGCGCAGAACCTCGGTGCTGTGCTGGCCCAGGCGCGGCGGCGGGCGGGTGATGCCGCCTTCGCCCTCGGCCATGCGGAAGGCCGGGCCGGCCAGGGTGAGCGTGCCGAACTCCGAGTCGACCTTCTGCAGGATGCTGCGATGGGCAAGCTGGGGGTGGGTGGTGATCTCGTCGATGCCCCAGACACGGGCGCAGGGGATGTCGGCGGCGCGCAGACGCTGTTCCCAGTTCGTCGTGCTGTCGGCCTGCAGCGCCTCCTCGATGGTGGCCTTCAGCGCGGCGCCGTTCTCCATGCGCAGGAACCAGTCGGCGAAGCGCGGGTTGTCGAGCACGTCCGGGCGTTCGAGGGCTACGAAAAGCTGGCGGTACTGCTTCTCGGTCAGCACGGCGAGCAGGATGAAGCCGTCGAGGCCCGCGAAAAGGTCGGCGGTGGGCTTGCGCGAGGGCGAGAGGTTGCCGACCCGCCCGGCCACCTCGCCGGTGGTGGTGTATTCCGCCACCTGCTGGGCCAGCAGGTTCAGCACCGCATCGAGCATCGCCACGTCGACGAACTGGCCGCGCCCGCTGTGGGTGCGCTGGTAAAGGGCGGTGGACATGGCGTAGGCCGCCGACAATCCGGTGATCATGTCGGCTGCCGCGAAGCCCGCCCGCGTCGGTCCGCTTTCGGCGGTGCCGGTCATCGACATCAAGCCGCTCATCGCCTGGATCATGCCATCATAGCTGGGCGTGCCGCGCTCCGGCCCCTGCTGGCCGAAGCCGGAAATGGCGGTGTAGATCAGCTTCGGGTTGATCTTCGATAGTTGCGGCCAGCCGATGCCCAGGCGCTCCATCACGCCGGGGCGGAAGTTCTCCACGACCATGTCGGCGGACTGGACCAGGCGATGCACCACGGCGACGGCCTCGGGTTTCTGCAGGTCGAGGGTGAGGCTGCGCTTGTTGCCGTTCACCGACATCCAGATCGGCGCCATCTGCCGTTCGGCCCATTCGCGCGAACGGGCGATCTTGCGGGTGTCCTCGCCCTCGGGGTGCTCGATCTTGATGACGTCCGCCCCCTGGAGCGCCAGTTGGAACGAGGCGAAGGGGCCGGCGAGCACGCGGGTGAAGTCGAGGATGCGAATGTTGGCGAAGGCGCGGTCCATTAGGCGTGCTCCTGATCGGCGGGCGGCTCAGAAGCCGCGGAAATCGGTAAAGCCGGCGGCCGGCACGCGCTCGGTGCGCAGGCGGTTGGCGGGCGCGTCCGGGTCCTCGTGGCCGATTGCCACGCCGCAGACGATCACCTCGCTGGTGTCGAGCCCGAGCAGGCGACGAATGGTGCCGGGGAACTGGGCGAAGATTGCCATATGGCAGGTATCCAGCCCGCGGGCGCGCGCGGCGATGGCGATATTCTGCAGGAACATGCCGTAGTCGATCCACGAGCCGATCTCCAGCCGCCGGTCGATGACGCAGACCAAGCCGACCGGGGCACCGAAGAAGCGCAGGTTGTGGGCCATCTGCGCGCGCATCTTGGCGGTCTCGCCGCGGCCGATGCCGAGATGGCCGTACAGGTCCCAGCCGATCTTGCGGCGGCGCGCCTGGTAGGGCTCGAAGAACGGATCGGGATAGTACTGGTAGTCGCGCGCCTCGGTCTCGCTGCCGTCCAGTGCCGCCTGGGCCAGCGCCTCGCGGAAACTGTCGAGCGGTTCGCCGGCCAGGGCGATGGCGCGCCAGGGCTGCATGTTGGTGCCGCTGGGCGCGCGCGCGGCAACGTCGAGCAGGTGCTCGATATCGGCGCGGTCGATTGGCGTGGGCAGGAAGCCGCGCACCGCACGGCGCGACAGGATGGCCGCCTCGGCGGCGTTGGCCGGGGCGATGTCGCCTTGCAGCCGGGCGGGCAGCAGGGCGGGCAGCCGGGCGGGCAGCAGAGCGGGCAGCGGGGCGGGCAGCAGAGCGGGCAGATCGGTCACGGCTGGCGGCCTCCATCGGCGGTGGGCGGGGCGAAGACGGTGCGGGACTCGATGGCCAGCACGTCGGCGGGGCGGGGGAACGGCGTGGGGTCGGGCTCGCCTTCGCGCTTCGGGCGGCCGATGGCGGCGAAGAAATCCTCCAGCCCATTGGGCAGGATCAGCCACAGGAACACCAGGTCGCCCGCACCCTCGTTGACGAACATATGGCGGCGGTTGCGGCCGAGGAAGAAGGTGCTGCCCGGCTGCATTTCGTGGTTCTCGCCGTCGATCACCGCGCGGCCGCGGCCCGCGACGACGTGGATAAGTTCCTCATTGCGGTCGTGCGCGTGCTCGCGGACATGGCCGCCGGGGGCGACGGTCTGGCGGCCGAAGCCGAACTTCGTTTCCATGCCGACCAGGGCGGGCGACATCAGCACGTCGATGAACCCGTTGGTCGGCACCGGCTGCCAATGGCTTTCGCCCTCGCCGGGTTGCACGACGTGGACGGCGCCCGGGGTGGTTGTCGTGGTCTGCCCTGTCATGCCAATGCCCTTTCCACAGCGTCGATTTCCGCGCCCGACAGACGCAGCCCGAGCTTGCTGCGCCGCCAGGCGATGTCCTCGGCGCGGGTTGCGAATTCGTGGTCGCGGAGGTAGCGGATTTCGGCTTCGGTGAGGTCGGCGCCCACGACCGCCCCAAGATCGGCCATGTCGCGCGCGCCGTCGAGCAGGCAGCCCACGCGGGTGCCATAGGCGCGCACCAGGCGGCGCGCGGTGGCCTCGGCCAGGAAGGGTGCGGCGCGCCTTGTGTCGGCCACCAGGGCTTCATAGCCGTCGCGCGGGAAGTCGCCACCGGGCAGGGCTTCGCTCGCGGTCCAGCCGGCGGCGCGACCGGGCGCGGGCGGCAGGAAAGGTGCGAGTTTCGCCAGCACGGCTTCGGCCAGCCGGCGATAGGTGGTGATCTTGCCGCCGTAGATGCTGAGCAGCGCCGCCTGGCCCGCCGGCGCGTCGAGGCTGAGTACGTAGTCGCGCGTGGCCTCCTGGGCAGCGCTGGCGCCGTCGTCGTAGAGCGGGCGGACACCGGAATAGGTCCAGACTACCTGAGCGGGCGTCACCGGGGTGCGGAAATAGGCGCTGGCGCCGGCGCAGAGATAGGCGATCTCGGCGGTGGAGATCCGCACGCAGGCGGGATCGCCCTGCCAGTCCTGGTCGGTGGTGCCGATCAGGGTGAAGTCGCGCTCATAGGGGATGGCGAAAAAGATGCGGCCATCGGCGTTCTGGAAGATGTAGCAGCGTTCGTGGTCGTAGAGCCGGGGCACGACGATGTGGCTACCCTGGACCAGCCGCACCTTCGCCACGGCGTTGGCGCGCACCACGC
>Ga0209390_10007663_pt1 | contig 13722 bp, 13 predicted proteins | sample BON01_FD_187212 | JGI IMG/M metagenome (GOLD analysis project Ga0209390, IMG submission 187212) | Freshwater microbial communities from Lake Bonney liftoff mats and glacier meltwater in Antarctica - BON-01 (SPAdes) (version 2) | ecosystem: Environmental > Aquatic > Freshwater > Ice > Glacier... | reverse complement strand
GGGGGTGCCAGTGTCGGGGTGGGGGGGGGAGGGCGCATCGACGACTCCAGCCCTCGGCCACTTCGCCAGCCATGGACCAACGCGGCACTAAGCGGACTCCCGCGGGCGAGCCCCTGCCGGCGCCGGGGCCCCTCACAGCGGGCACCGCGCTCGAGCACATCGCAGACTGCGCCTTCAAGTTGACCGGGGTGCTCTCGGTCGACCTCTCCCACCGCGACCGCCTCGGGAGCATCGGCGGGTGCGCCTTTGCGCAGTGCACCGAGTTCCGCTGGGTCAGCCTCGCCGGCTGCAAGGCGCTCCGGAGCCTGGGCGACCTGGCGGTGCGCGTCCCCGCCGCGGGCGAGCCGGCGGGTGTCGACGGCCGTTCGTTCGAACGGTGCACCTCGCTCGCCTGCGTCGACCTGTCCAACTGCAGCTCGCTGCAGAGCATCGGTACCTCCTCGTTCGACACCTGCTCGGCGCTCACCTCGGTCAACCTCGGCGGGTGCCTGGAGCTCGAGCGCATCCGCCCGCGCGCCTTTTTCAACTGCGGGTCGCTCGTCGCCATCGAGCTGCCAGGGGCGGCCGGCGGTTCGCCGGTTCGGCGCATCGGCAACGCCGCCTTCTACCAGACGGCGCTGCGCGCGTTCCGGCTGCCGCGATCGGCGCTGCGCTCCATCGGGCGCGAGGCCTTCCGCGGCTGCCGCGCCCTCCTCGTGCTCGACCTGTCCGGGAGCGCAGAGCTCCGTGTCGTCGGCGAGGACGCCTTCTCCGGCTGCTCGGCGCTGCGCGCGGTCAACCTCTCGCGGTGCACGGCGCTCGAGCGCATCGACCCCCGCGCCTTTAGCGGCTGCGGGTCGCTCGCCTCGTTCAATGTTGGCGGCTGTGGCGCCCTCCGTGTACTGGGGGCCGGCGCGCTGCAACGCACCGCGCTCGTCGCGCTCGACCTCTCCGACTGCACGGCTCTCGCGTGCATCGGCAGCTGCGCCCTTTTCGAGTGCAGTGCCCTCGAGGCCCCGGACGTCTCCGATTGCGTCTCGCTCCTGGAGATTGGCGACCATGCCCTGTGCGGCTGCACCGCGCTCGGCGCGCTCGACCTCTCTGCGTGCACAACCCTGCGGCTCATCGGCAAGTGCGCCGGTTATGGGTGCCGCGCCCTGACGTCGGTCCGGCTGCCCGCGGTCGGGTGGACGGCCGCCGCGCTCGCCTTTGCCGAGTGTGCGGCGCTGCGCGACGTCGACTTCACCGGCGGCGCCCAGCGCCTGGCCACGCTGCGGTGCATCTCGGTGGCCACACACAGCGCACGGGCCGTCGAGGCCCGCGTGCCCGCGGGCCTCGTCCTGGGCCCCGACGCCTTCAAGGGCTGCGTTGCCCTCACTCGCATGGGGGTCCGCGGCTACGGGTGGACCCGCGTGCGCACGATCGTTTTTTTGCGCGGCTTCGCCCTGCACTGGCAGGAGGTGGTGGCCCAGGCACTGTGCGCCCCGGGTGGCGCGTGGGAGGCGCAAGACCGGGCGGCCTTCGAGGCCGACGCCGACGGCCACTGGGCGGCAGCCTGAGGTGGGGCTTGGCGGCTTCGCCGCGCACGTTGACGTGGAATGGGGAGGGGGGGGGCACCAGCGGACGCGCGCGCGGTGCCGGTGCAACTGGGGGACGGACGTTGCGCGGCGACTCCGGTGCGCGGCGCGTGCCCGCGACCCGGTGCGCGGCGCATGCCCGCGCGGCGATGTGCGCGGCGTCTGCGCGCAGGCGGGCGTTCTCGCAAGGAGAACCGACCGCTGGTGGCACCGGTTGGGGGGGGGGCAACTCGTCCGACCGCCAGGCCGAGGCTCCGATGTATGTGGCGACAGAGTTGTGGCCCAGTTGTCCGAGGTGGGTTGTGTCGGGGGTGTGGCCGAGGTTCCCAAGGCCACGGGCCGCGTGCCCGCGTAGCGCCCTGGTGCGCGGCGCGTGCCCGCGACCCGGTGCGCGGCGCGCGCCCGCGCGGCGAGGTGCGCGGCGTCTGCGCGCAGGCGGGCGTACTCGCACGGATAACCGACCGCGGGCGGCATCGGGTTGGGGGGGGGGGGCAACTCGTCCGAACGCCAGGCCGAGGGTCCGGTGTATGTGGCGACAGAGTTGTGGCCGAGTTGCCCGAGGTGGGTTGTGTCAGGGGTGTGGCCGAGGTTCCCAAGGCGGGGGTTAGGGGTTAGGGTTAACCCTAACCCCTTAACCCGAGTACGACGACGTACTGTCCACCATCGTGGGCTTGCATGGAAGCGCGGCCCCCCTCGGCGTCGGGTTCATACCGGGCTGTCCGTAACCGATTCTAACGAATTGGAAGCGTAGTCACTCGGGGCTGAATCCCCGGGCCGTTCAATATTGTGAATCGGTCAAGTCGCCAGGAGCGCGTCGTCCCCTTGCCGCCGAGCGGGCTTGCGGAGATGAGAAGGTCGACCTGGAACTTGGGCCAAGTCCACTGGCCAGGCGTCGAAGCATGTTCATGCAGGCGAGTTCGTCGCCCTGGCGGTCGGTCGCTCGGCCCAGGTGCGAGCGCACCTGGGAAGTCGTCGTGGAGTTCCCCCGTGGGAACGATGGCACCGAACGACATCATGGCCTCCTCGGCCCCGTCCACGGTGACCGCTGTGAACAGCAGATACGGGCACCGGGAGCGGCAGACGCGACGAGCGCGCGGTGCCGGTGCAGCTCGGGGGCGAGGAGTGGGTGCGGTGGACGCAGCACGCGGCGCGGGCGCAGCTCGGGGTCAGTTTTCCAGAGGCGCGTCGCCGGGCGCCGGCGACGGTCGGTTTCCCATGAGCACCTGGGTTGCCCAGCTGAAGGGCAGCGACACCGATTGTGGTCCAAATGGGCGAGTGGACGATCACACTGGCGGGCCGCGCGGGCAGCTGGCCTGCGACCTCGGGCTGGCACAGTTTTTGCTGGACAACGCAGCGCACAGCCTGGACCCTGGCCGCGGGATCGACCACCTACGCGACAGAGCCGAGCTGCATAACCACAATGGGTACTTGGTGAACGCGGCGGCCGGTGGCCAGCTTCAGCCGGCGCTGGTCTCGATTCTGGCGGCCCTGGACGTGCCCGTCGCGGGCGTGGACCCGGGGCTCACGCACCTGCCGGCAGCCGCGGCGCACATGGTCGGGCTGGTGTACGCGTCCGCGGTGCCGATGGGCGCGGCATACGGCAACGCGGGGCCCCCGCGCGGAGCACGTGGCCAAGGCCTTGCTGACGGTGCAGTACGCGGCCGCGATCCGGGCGGCCGCGTTGAGCCGGGCGCCCGTTGACCTCTTCCTCATGCCGCTGGGCGGCGGCGTCTTTGGTAACGATTGGGAGTGGATAGCCCGCGCAGCGGCGTCGGCCGCGGCGGCAACCGCCCCGCAGATCCGAGCAAGTGGCATGCGGCTGCACATGCTGGCATGGGAGGGCAATCCGCGCGAGGTGCAGTTCTGGCGGCGGATCGCGGCCGGCGAATAATGCATCAGTAGACGGTGGTTCGCAGCGCTCATAGCATTCGCAGCGTTCGTAGCGCTCGCATCATTCGTGCAACCTCTCTGAGGACGTTGCGGTTTGGGGCGGTGTCCTGGACGCGTTACCCGCATCATTCGTCGCTCAGCCACTTGCGCACGCGCTCACGCTTGCACTGGAACCGGCCCATGCACACCACGCGCTCAAAGCGCTTGTGCTCGGACGGTGCGAGGATCTGCAAGCGCGCGTGCACAGCCTCTGCGAACGACACGGTGGGCGACTTGTGCACGAGCGCACACACGCACCCTGCGGATGTCAGGTGCAGCACACCCAAGACCGCATCCACCCGCTCGGGCGACGACGTGCGGCTGGCAACGCCATTGCACATGATGCGCACCACGCCGCTGCTGATCAACTTGTCATTGAGCCGGCTCAGCCCAGCCCAGAAGAGCGCGGCGTTCGGGCCCGCGATGGCCGCCGCCACGCCGTTGCCCATGAAGGTGACCAGGTCCTTGCCGCTGATGCCCAAATCGCGCTTGAGCCGCTCCACCCCAGCCCAGAAGAGCGCGGCGTTTGGGCCCGCGATGGCCGCCGCCACGCCGCCGCACATGAAGGTGGACACCGGGTTGCGGGCGTGGATCCAACGCAGCGTGGCGAGGTGTCCCCCCTGGGCGGCCGCAGCAGGCAGCAAGTCGGTGTAGCCGCCGGGGCCGGGGATTGCCACTCGTCGCCGTTGCCCACCGTGAGGACACCTTTCCATGGCCACGGCAGGGTCCAGTCATCAAGTTCGACTGGCAAGGTGGCGTCGGGCAGCGAAGCGAGCCACTTGAGGGTGTCCAAGTCGCCGCGGGCGGCGGCGGCGACGCTTGCTCGGCAGTCGCACGGGCAGGGTGGGTTGCGCGCTGGGTCGCACAGCCACTCGAGGGCAGAGCGGTCCGCCAGCTCGGCGGCACGCGCGCACACCACCGCGCCCCACCGGCAAGGCGGCTCTTGTGCGCGCAGCAGCTCAAGTGCGGTGATGTGGCCGCCCTTTGCTGCCGCCACGCAGTCGCGTCGCCGCGGGACGCGCCCTTCCGCCAAGAGCGCCGCCATTGCGCGCACATGGCCGCGACTGGCCGCGGCCTCGAGGCTGCCCTTGGCCAGCCACAGTTCGCGCAGAAGTTCCGCCGTGTCGTCGCCGCGCCGCGCCACGCTGCTGGTCTCGCACAGGGCGACGACGTCGGTTGCCCCGAGTTTTGCCGTCACCAGGTCGTACAACTCGTCGAGCACCCCAGGCAACGATGCCACTGGCAGCCAAGGCGGCGCTGCACTGGGCGAGTGGGCCATCGACGGGCTGGCAGGGTGCAAGTGGGGTTGGTTGCGACCTGACCCCCCCCCCCCCGTGCATGGGCCCGGGGGGGGGTCGGATGCCACATGGTACACGCGCGCCAACTCTTCGAGGGTGGCGCCACGTGGTACACCCGCGGCACTCGGTACTGCCGCTGCGACCGACCCCCCCCCCCCTTGCGTGCATGGCGCATGCACTGCATGGCACTGGGGCATCCCCGTGACAGGCTTCCCGGGGCAGCATTCACCAGATCAGACAGATCAAGGGTCGCTCCCGCGCCTCTGGGCTGGCCGTGCACGCACACTCCTGGTCTCTCTCATCACCAGCCCTGGGTTGGCCGCGAGCGCACCGGGATCCCTGGCCCCACGCGCACCCGTGCCCTTGGTTGCGCCTGCTCGCTGCGCTCGGGGCTCGGCCTGCCCTGGGCGCGCTGCACCGCAGTCCAGTCCACACCTCTGGCTCCTGGCTGCACACGCACCCATGCGCTTGGTTGCGCCTGCTCGATGCGCTGGATGCGCTCGATGCGCTCGATGCGCTCGCCGCGCTCGTCGCGCTCGCCGCGCCCGCCGCGCTCGCCGCGCTCGCCGCGCTCGCCGCGCTCAGCCAGTCCTTGGCGCGCCCCACCGCGCGTCCAGTCCACAGCTCTAGCTCCTGGCCGCCCATTTACCCGTGCCCCTCGCCGTGCACCTCGTCGTGCACGCACACCCCTGGTCGCACCCGCACCCTTGGCCACGCTCTGGCCACGCGCGCACCCGCCTGGCGCGCGCGCCACTGGCCGTGCACGCACACTCCTGGTCGCACCCGCACCCCTGGCCACATGTGCGCCCGGATTCCTGGCCGCGCGCTCATGGTTGCGCCTGCTCGCTGCACTCGGCGCTCGGCCAGCCCTGGGCGCGCCCCACTCGAGTCTAGGCCACAGCGCTAGCTCCTGGCCGCGAACGCACCAGTGCCCATGGCCGCGCGCGCCACTGACCGCGTACGCACGCCCCTGCTCGCACCCGCCCCCTTGGTCGCGCGGGACACGCTTTTTCCAGGTGCACTTCGCTCGTGGCGATCGCGCTGCCTCCGATGCTCGTGTGCGTCGGCAAGGGGGCGTTCAACGGGTGCCGCTCCCTCGCGGTGCTCGAGTTGCCCACCGCGCTCCAAGCGATCGAGCGCGAGGCGTTTGCGCATTGCGCGGCACTGGCGTCGATCGACCTGTCCAGGTGCACCTCGCTCGATCAAATCGAGGCCCGTGCATTTGACGGGTGCACGGCACTGGCAGCCGTCGCGCTTCCCGAGCACCTCCGCGAGCTCGAGGATCGTGCATTCAACGGGTGCACTTCGCTCGTGGCGATCGCGTTGCCTGCCGCCCTCGCCGAACTCGGCTCGGGGGCGTTCGCGCGCTGCACCGCGCTCACCCAACTCGCGGTTGTGCAAACAGGCACGGTGGCGCACGCGCCGCTCCATCGCCACGCATGGGCCCCGCTGCACCTACCCATGGCGCGTGTGCCGACGGCCTGCCTTGTGCATGACAACGTGTTTGGGCCAGCGGGTTGTCCCACACTCGAGTCGATCCGCATCCAGTCGTACGGCTGGGGCCGCGCCCGCGTGCTGGTGCGCCGCCTCGTGCTCACCCGCCGGGTGGTCTTTGGGTGGTACGGCCTCGCGGCCGAGCGGCACTGTGCACCCGGGGGTCGCTGGGCTGAGAGTGACCAGTTGGCCTACCTCGCCGAGTTCGGGTGACAGCCTGGCGTGGCAAGGGGGGAGTTATTGTCGGGTCCTATGGCAGGGCTGCGCGCATGACGGACTCCGGCTTTCTCGTGCCCACTTGGTTGTACATGCCGCAGGACGACGGCGGCAACGAAGGGGTCTGGAGGGCATTTTCACCAGACATCAACCGCGCGTTGAATCGCGTCAAGGGGACGGCCCAGTGGCCGATGCCCCTGCGCGGTGGCCAGGGGTTTCTCATACAGGTCGGACCGGCCGGGGAGCTGGGGTACCGCAGCTTCTCCACGCGCCATGTACTCCGCGTGAAGTCTGCCCACCTGTTTGGCCGCACGGGCAGCGACAAGCAACCCTATAGCCCGGCGAAGCGGGCGTGGGCCCCCGTCCTCGTCGAACGGATGACCAAAGACACCGTGTCCAAGTGGAACGGCCCAGTGGACGCGGGGCGGGACGCCGAGCGGGTCCAGTACGACACGCTGCCTGTGACCAAGCTCGTCCTGCTCCTGGCCCGGGGGCCGAGTGCGGATGCGGAAGGGCGGTGCGAAGCGATGCGGCTGCATGCCCAGGCCATCGAGTCGCGCCAGTCAACGCGCACCGAGTTCCTCCCCGTCTCGTTCAAGGCACCCCACACAGCCACCTCGCTGGCCAAGGTGCTCCACATGTCGGGCCCCCTGGGAGGCGCGAACCGGTTGTTGGCCGACGCGAGCCGGTGGCTGTTGCACTTCAATGGCATTGAGGACCGATTGCCCTTTCGGGACGCGGTGGCGTACGCCGATCCCAAGCAGCGGGGTATCATGCTGACGACCCTGGCGGCGGCCCTGCGCCTCTTGGTGGCGGATTGGCATAGCCTCAACGGGCTCACCCACAGTACCGTCTCGGTCGTCCTGCTGGCCAGCGGAGCGGACGCGTTGGTCGCCCATGACGTGCTGCCCCAGTTGGTCGCGCCCACCGCGCCACCCCACGACCCGCATGGATCGGCCGCCTCGTCGAACCTGGCCGCGTCGCTGCGAGCCTGTGTGTTCACAGACACTGCGCTGGGGTGCATGCTCGCCGCGTTGCCCTTGCGACAACCCGTCCCGGGGGTGCGGCTGCTGAACGTGATGAGCGCGGTGGGGTGCCGGCTCAACTCGACGTCAGCGCCCATCCAGCTCAACGGCGACGGCAGTGCGTCCATCCCCGTCGGGGTCAAGCCACTTGACTTTGAGCGGCACTACACCTGGAGAACATCCACGCTCGTCCAATTGGTCGCGTTTGTGGTACGGAGCGTCGCGGCGCAGGGGCGCGTCGCGGCGCAGGGGCGTGTCGCGGTGCAGGAGCGCGCCGCGGTGCAGGGGGCCGCCGCGGTGCAAGGGGCCGCCGCGGTGCAAGGGGCCGCCGCGGTGCAGGGGGCCGCCGCGGTGCAGGGCACAGAGGGCGTGGTTCAACCGAACCCGGTCTGAAGGGCCGAGCCTGTGCACCCCGGGCGATGGTCTCCGCCAGCCAGCGGTTGGGCAAACGTGAACGCGGGGTAGCGCGACCCATGCCGGGCACCTCGGACACTCCGGTTGTCCGTGCCAGGGCCAGGCCCGCCGAACCGAGTGCGAGCACAGTGAGCCATGTGAGTGCAGCGAGTCGAGCGCGAGCGCAGCGCGAGTGCGCCAACGTTTCGATGGTGGCGCGTGGAACTTCCGCGGCACACGGTACTGCCCGCTGCGGTACACCCGCGGCACCCGGTACTGCCACCGACCCCCCCCCATGCAGGGGCGGGGGGTCGGGTGCCACGTGGTACACGCGCGCCAATGTTTCGATGGTGGCGCGTGGTACATCCGCGGCACACATGTACTGCCCACTGTGACCCGAACCCTACCCAACCCAGGAATGCGTATTCACACGACGCCAATTCCAACAAATGGATTCGGGTCAACCCGGCACCTCGGCCACCGGCCGCACCTCGGTCACGACACACTTCGGTCACGCCACACATTGGCCACCCCGTCCACTGCACGCCTCTGTTACACTGGCCACACCTCGGGCATACCACCCCGGGTTGCATGTGCTCGCGCCATTGCCGCGTCCACTTCAGGGCGTGTCCGCTTCAGGAGGCGCGCCGATGGGCACTCGAGGAGTTGGCGGCCTTCGAGGCGGCCTCATTGCGCGCAGACTTGGCACCCCACTCACAAATTAATTCGACCATTGCGTGTTGTGCAACGTCTAGTTTCTATGCCTTTGACAACCTGCCCCGCTTGCATTGCGCCTCGACGACGCGGTGGTGGACGAACACGACCGATTCGGCCTGTAACGCCTCTAGCTTTTGCGCCTTGGACATCGCCGATTGGAATGCGTTCATCGGTCGAGTCGCGCGCACTAGAAGTTGACCCCCTCCTCCTCCGCTGGGGGTGACCGCCGCGCATACACGGGTGGCCGCGCGCCAGGCCGCGGGTGGTGCGTCACCCGCAACTCGAGCTCAGCCCCACCGCCCCTGTGGCAAGCCTACCCCTTCGAGGCTGGGGGGGGGGGGGTGGGGCTGAGGTGTGCTCCGCGACAGGGCGACCGATGCCGATGCGACACGCTGGCCACCGCGTCGACGCCGGGGTGCAGACCCCGCCACTCGAGCTCGGCGCCACGGCCCCTGTGCAAGTCCGCCACCGCAAGGCTTGAGGTGTGGGTCTGTCCATCATCGAGGTGCTCCGCGACCGGGTGACCGAGGCCGAGTCGGCACACCGGCACGGTGTCAGCGCGGATGGACGCGCGCCAGGCCACGGGTGGTGCGTCACCCGCGACTCGAGCTCAGCGCCCGAGTCACTGTGCAAGCCCACCACCCCAAGGATTGAGGTGTGGGGGTGTCCACTGCCGAGGTGCTTCGCGACCGAGCGACGAAACCGATAGCGAGTTCTACCGCGGCCTGCCCGAGTCGCCCGGGTTGATCGAGACGGTCGCCGGCCGCACGGGGCTCGCGGCAGTGTGCGGCACGCGGCTGCCGAAGCGCGACTACCTCCTCGGTTATCAGCTGGACGTATGCGACCCATTGGCCCAGAATTTCTGGACTCCTGAAGGGCTGCGCCGGCTCAGCGCTCGCCGCGCGCTCTTCGCCGACGCGCCCTACGAGACGGCCGACGCCGCCTTCGCCGCGCTGCACGGCGTGGACGGACCCACGTCTCCACCGGCGCCCAGTGGCGCCTGGCTGCTTGGCACCACGCCCACCCGCAACCAGTCGCTCGCGAAGCGCATGGCGGTCGGCGGGCCGCTCGAGCCGCTCGAGGCGGCATTGAGGCGCTGGTGGCGCTGGTGCGCGACGGCTCGCCGGGCAGCAAGGTGGCAAACGCGGCGGCGGGGGCGGCGGGGGCGCTGTGCAACCTGGCGCGCAACCACGGCGAACGGAGCGCGTCGATCGCGGCGGCGGGCGGCATCGAGGCGCTGGTGGCGCTGGTGCGCGACGGCTCGCCAGCCAACAAGGTGGGGGCGGCGGGGGCGCTGGGTCACATGTCGCTCAACGGCGACCACTGGAAGCCGTCGATCGCATCGGCGGGCGGCATCCATGCGCTGGTGGCGCTGGTGCGCAACGGCATGCCGACCGGCAAGGCGGCGGCAGCGAACGCGCTGTGCAGCCTGTCATACAACGACGCCGGGATGAGCGCGTCGATCGCGGCGGCGGGTGGCATCGAGGCGCTGGTAGCGCTGGTGCGCGACGGCTCGCCAGACAAATGGGCGGCGGCGGCGGTGGCGCTGTACAACCTGGCACACAACCATGGCGAACGGAGCGCGTCGATCGCGGCGGTGGGCGGCATCGAGGCGCTGGTGGCGCTGGTGCGCGACGGCTCGCCAGACAGCAAGGTGGCGGCGGCGGGGGCGTTGTTCAACCTGGCACGCAGCCACGGGGAATGGAGCGCGTCGATCGCGGCGGCGGGCGGCATCGAGGCGCTGGTGGCGCTGGTGCGCGACGGCTCGCCAGTGGGCCAGGCGGCGGCGGCGGGGGCGCTGGCTCACGTATCGCTCACCGACAACAACAGGAAGGCGTCGATCGCGGCGGCGGGCGGCATCAATGCGCTGGTGGCGCTGGTGTGCAACGGCATGCCGGCCGGCAAGGCGGCGGCAGCAAACGCGCTGGGCAACCTGGCATACAGCGACGCCGGGAGGAGCGCGTCGATCGCGGCGGCGGGCGGCATCGAGGCGCTGGTGGCGCTGGTGATCGACGGCTCGCCAGGGGGCCAGACGGCGGCGGCCAAGGGCGGTGGGACCCCGAGGCAGCCGGCCTGTCCGTAGGCGACAAGGTGTGCGGCGACCCCGAGCCGCTGCCGCCCTCGGTGGTGTCGCGGGGTCGCGCATTGGCACCGGGGGAGCTGGTTTGCCAACCCCTCCTCCACGAGTACCTCGTTGCCAAGGGACTTGGTGTGGTGGTCGGCGACTGCACCGACCTCAGCGGGGTGTCGTTGTTCCTTGGGGCATTCGCAAACAGCAACCTGGACCTCACGGCCTATCCTTCGACGCGTGCTCTGCCACGTCGTGGCAGCAAGCGTTCAAGTCCTCAAGCTTCAATTCGCCCATCGACTTTATGTTTACAGTGGATGGGGAGTTCCTCGTCATGGAGGGTGCATTCACATCATCGCCCTTCAACCAATTGATCGATCACCCAGGTGTGTCCAAGGTGACCAATACGAAATATTTGATGTGGCTCTCATCAGCGTTCAATCAGCCGGTCAACTGGGTGAATGCGGACAATTTGGTGTTTGCAAACTATATGTTTGCCGGTAGTCCGGCCATGGACAGCCCGGTCGTGATAATCGCTCCGAAGCTGACAAGCATAGCCATGCTGTTCTACCTTTCAGACGGCTTCAACAAGTTGGTGAGGGTCGAGTCTGAGGTCCTCTCGGATGTTAGCCATGCCTTCCAGAACGCCCGCTCCTTGGACACCCTGCCCATTCTGTCCACTGGGACTGTTTTGAACTTCTTGGCTGTATTCGCGGGGGCCACTTCGTTCCGGCAGGACGTGAGCCACTGGGATGTGCGGAGCGCGACCGAGTTCTCGTCTGCGTTCAGCTCCTCTGGCCTTGCGGTCGACTTTGGTGCCGGAAACACAGCGACCGCCTGTCGGATCCACCGCTCCTTCGCGGCCCAGAACCCGACGTACTGGGACACGTTTAATGCATTTGGCACGGGTACCACCGGCGACTGGGAGGACTGCCCATTCCCGTCGCCCCCGTCGCCCCCGCCGCCCTCGCCGTCGCCCCCGCCGCTACCACCGTCGCCCCCGCCGCTACCACCGTCGCCCCCGTCGCCCCCGTCGCCCCCGTCGACGCCGAAAGGGCTGGTTTGCCAACCCCTCATCCACGAGTACCTCGTTGCCAAGGGACTTGGTGTGGTGGTCGGCAACTGCACAGACCTCAGCGGGGTGTCGTCGTTCGGTGGGGCATTCCAAAATAGCGACCTAGACCTCACCGGCCTATCCTTCGACGCGCGCTCTGCCACGTCGTGGCAGGGAGCGTTCAAGTCCTCAAGCTTCAATTCGACCATCGACTTTATGTTTAACGTGGATGGGGAGTTCCTCAACATGATTAATGTATTCTCATTCTCGCCCTTCGACCAATCGATCGATCACCTAGGTGTGTCCAAGGTGTTTGATACAAACTATATGCTATGGCAGACACAGTTCAATCAGCCGGTCAACTGGGTGAATGCGGACAACTTGGTGAATCCAAACGGAATGTTTGGCGGTAACTTGGCCATGGACAGCCCGGTCGTGATAATCGCTCCGAAGCTGAAAAGCATCAACGCCCTGTTCTTCAATGCAGTAGGCTTCAACAAGTTGGTGAGGATCGAATCTGCGGTCCTCTCGCAGGTTGAAGGCACCTTCCAAAATGCCTTCTCCTTCAACACCCTGCCCATTCTGTCCACAGGGACTGTTTTGACCTTTGTGAGGTTATTCATGGGGGCCTCTTCGTTCCGGCAGGACATGAGCCACTGGGATGTGCGGAGCGCGACCAATCTTTGGGCTATGTTCTTCAATTCTGGCCTTGCAGTGGACTTTGGTGCAGGAAACACAGCGACCGCCTGTCGGATCCGCCGCTCATTCGCGGCCCAGAACCCGACGTACTGGGACCCCGTCCGTTCATTTGGCACGGGTACCGCCGGCGACTGGGAGGACTGCCCATTCCCGCCGCCCCCGTCGCCCCCGCTGCCCCCGCCGCCCCCGTCAACCCCGCCGCCCTCGCCGCTACAACCGCCGCCCCCGCCGCCCTCGCCGCTGCCACCGTCGCCCCCGCCGCTACCACCGTCGCCCCCGTCGCCGCCGTCGACGCCGAAAGGGCTGGTTTGCCAACCCCTCATCCACGAGTACCTCGTTGCCAAGGGACTTGGTGTGGTGTTGGCAACTGCACGGACCTCAGCGGGGTGTCGTCGTTTGGTGCGGCATTCGCAAACAGCAACCTGGACCTCACCGGCCTATCCTTCGACGCGCGCTCTGCCACGTCGTGGCTGCAAGCGTTCAAGTCCTCAAGCTTCAATTCGACCATCGACTTTATGTTTACAGTGGATGGGGAGTTCCTCAACATGCAGGGTGCATTCAAATCATCGCCCTTCAACCAATTGATCGATCACCCAGGAGTGTCCAAGGTGACCGATGCGCGATATATGACGTATCTCTCATCAGAGTTCAATCAGCCGGTCAACTGGGTGAATGCGGACAACTTGTTGGAAGCAAACTATATGTTTGCCGGTAGCCCGGCCATGGACAGCCCGGTCGTGATAATCGCTCCGAAGCTGCAAAACATAGCTATGCTGTTCTTCGGTTCATTAGGCTTCAACAAGTTGGTGAGGATCCAGTCGGAGGCCCTCTCGGATGTTAGCCGCGCCTTCTTTAACGCCGAATCCTTCAACACCCTGCCCATTCTGCCCACTAGGAATGTCGTGAACTTCTTAGCTGTATTCGCGGGGGCCACTTCGTTCCGCCAGGACGTGAGCCACTGGGATGTGCGAAGCGCGACCCAGTTCAGATCTGCGTTCGCCCGCTCTGGCCTTGCGGTCGACTTTGGTACCGGAAACACAGCGACCGCCTGTCGGATCCACCGCTCATTCACAGCTCAGAACCCGACGTACTGGGACCCGGTCGATGCATTTGAAATGGGTACCGCCGGCGACTGGGAGGACTGCCCATTCCCGCCGCCCCCGTCGCCCCCGTCGCCCCCGTCGCCCCCGTCGCCCCCGCTGCCCCCGTCGCCGCCGCCCCCGCCGCCACAACCGCCGCCCCCGCCACCACAACCGCCGCCCCCGCCGCTACA
>Ga0209390_10007661_pt1:0-12500 | contig 13724 bp, 5 predicted proteins | sample BON01_FD_187212 | JGI IMG/M metagenome (GOLD analysis project Ga0209390, IMG submission 187212) | Freshwater microbial communities from Lake Bonney liftoff mats and glacier meltwater in Antarctica - BON-01 (SPAdes) (version 2) | ecosystem: Environmental > Aquatic > Freshwater > Ice >... | reverse complement strand
GGACACTTGTATGGCGAACCTGCTCACGGAAAAGGGACCGGGACGCTCTGGGTTCATCAGAACTGGGGTTCATTGTGGCGGAGAACACGGACAACAAGGCATATTGAGCCACATTATCATGAATCATGAGAATTCCTCTTTCAATATGGACCTCATGAGTACCCGAAACCGCCTCATGCCCCACAAGGAGGATCTGGGCCCCCAGAAAACAGGCCTACCCCTCACTCTCTCACTACGAATCTTGCAACAGAGCACCCAGAGGGAAAAGATGTCAGTAGCGGCCGTTACGATCCGCATTCATTACTCTAAAATGGTGACCATGCTCCGGGCAGACACTCTGGACATGGGGGACGGGCATGCCGCTACGGAAGCCAAACTCCTCCGACGCTTCCGAGAACTGATTACCTACTGCCTTGGCTCACGCCTCTCCCCTGATCTACTACAGAGCGTCCTCGACAGTATGGACGTGGAAATTACACTTTTCAAAGGCATTATCAACTGGACTCAATCACGGATCATCCTCCTCTTCAACAGACAGACGGCACCAGGAGGACACACACCAGTGGATCACTTTCCCCTCGAGCAGGTCACTCTATGGGCCCTTCAAATTGCCTTGATGATAGGTATCCGCTCCCACAAACCGGAGGAATTCCTACTACACTACTGCCCTCTCACACGATACGAAACGACATCCTCCGGCCTTTCCTCCTATCAGGATATTCCAGGGGAAGCCTGTACCATTGTCCGAGTTACGGCCCGGGCAACAGGGGACTCCAGCAATACTGACCGCACCCCCTTCTTCCCAGTTGGCCAGAGCATGTCTAAAGGGAGCTCAACAGGTATAGTGACATGCTTAGACATCATCAACGACCCCCTGGCCGCCTTACTCTTCAAAACCCTCACAAGTCGATCTCACGGCAGCCTGACGTACGAACAGGCCTCAGGTGGCACAGCCGTCGCCCTTGCCCGCATACCAAAAAATGTTAGATGTCAAAAGGACTCAAAAAAGAACATGACTCCCCCCCAAGAGGGACGCATCTCCATACGCACCCCCGACCAGGAAGTGGGAATGGTCCATCCCAGGGCTTCTGAAAGGTTGGAAACCCACGGCCAATCCCCTCTTCAACAAAGACCTAAGAGTGCAAATGCGCTGGGGAACATCCAACACTTACTCAACCCGGCTTTACGGCCTCTTTTGAACAATTGGGCCCGTGAACTTTCTATGCTTACCTCACGACAGATTGCCAAACAGACCTCCAATCACTGCAGTCAAAGGCAGATAATAGAGAGCGTTTGCCAGATAATCATGAAGTGGACACACGACGGTGCGAGCCCCTTCCCCATCGCTCTGGGCCCGATCGATCCGGATCTACCCCTCTTCAACTCATCCCCAACTCAGGGAGACACCCAAGAATGTAGGGACTCCATCTCCCACCGACTGCTCCTCGGATCGATGTCCTTCATACTCCACTGCGATCATACAATTCCCCTGAATAGCGTCTGCGATATATTCTTGCAACTTATAGATACACCCATCCAGGATCCTGCCACCAATATTCGACTGGCCTGGGCGGCGGCGAGGCTTGGGGTTGGCCTCTGCCAATGCCCGGACGATAATTGCTCCTGCGCCACTCAATGCACAAAGGACATCCTCCACTCTCTCAAGGAATCCCTGGGCCAAATGTATTGCAGAGAACAGGCTAGGAACCGGGACCAGGCCACAGTGCTCTAGCAATTCCAGATCGGTAGCACCTTCTTTGCACGACCCAGGGCATGCCAACACCACCCATGCCTCACGGTAGCAGAACTCGGCATTATCTCTGCCCACTGCACCACCCACGGGGACCTAATGGCCACGGTCGACTTCCCGACCCACGGCTCCCTGGAAATCCTAATGGACCTTGACTTTATACACCCTCTGGAGACTCGGGAAAACTGGACCGAAACTGGACCGCAGTTCAAACTTGGGGACAAAATCTCTACCCTTACGAAACCGGTTATGCTTTGAGTTGTCCACGGCTTCGTAACACAGATGGACGGATCTTCTACTGTCCTCATTTGGTCCAAGGACACAGATAGGTACGTACAACAACGGCCGGACCAAGTCCAACTTGGCCACGTGGCCCCACCTGTACCGACTCCATCGACCCCTTTGACGCCACTACAAGGGCTCCCAAGTGCTGGAACGTTGCACGCTGTTAGCCAATGCTTCGGGAGGAATACCCATGCGAGAGGTGCGTCCTGGCACCCTCCTCATTAATGCAAAAGGGAAACCGGTGAGAGTGACAAATGTATACTTTAGTAGGGAAAGCTCAGTGATGGTCCAGATCTCTGCTAATTGCCATACAACGATCACCCATCCACTAATTGATACAAAGACACACGAACAGAGACACCGGAATCGGCAACACTTCCCCAAAGTCGTAATTACGGCGGCGGAATGGTATTCTCGCCGACTCATTGATAACTACCGTTTCCCGTCTTTAGGCGCTCCACTCCACCCAACCCTAAACCCTATCGACTCCCTGATTGACCATTACCTCCACCCCTCTAGCCCACGTAACCTTCGACAGAGCGGCGATTTGTGGGGATTCAGTACCGAACACAATCAAGCGGTGCGAAGCTTTGACGACTCCTCTTGCCTTATCTGCCCAATTGGCCACATCGGATGGGCTCAGGTCAACACAGCCAAGGCAATTCTAAGCTGCTGGGGAAGAACACGACACCTACCGGACCCTAGACCTGACCTGGACGAATTCCAGGATCAAATGGAAGCTATTCATTCCTTCCTAAGCAATTAGGAAGCAATTAGGAAACTTGAAACAAAACACGAAACTCCACAGAACTCCCACTCTGCTACCCCCTCCCAACCTTGGATAGGCAAGCAACTCATCGAATTCACAGATGGACATGTGCAGCTAGAATGGGATCATGGCCGATGGATTGTACACAATTGGAAGACCATTGAGACGTTCCCCCTAGGACGTGCTTGGATCCAACCAGAAGAAAACCTGCTATCAGCTTTAATTCGGCCCCCCTCCCGAGATGAAGGTGTTGCCCTGGCATACCTCGCGGAGGCCAACTTGGCACTGAAGAAAAAACAGGACAATTATGGACTCCAGCACAGAACCCACCAGAATAACCACAGGCAGGAGCAGGCCACAACACGACAGGAATGGCCCCACCCCAATACAGACATCATGGTGGGGTATCTGCATAAGATGAAGTGGAGGACCCCCTTCTTACGAAGACTACGCTCCCTCAGTAGACAATGGAAAATGGCCATCGATTCCCTGGATTGCACAATCTTCGATTTCAGCGCCTGCTGCCAAAGCGGCAGCGGCATCCAACCACGCAACAGCTTCAGGCTTGGCCTGATACGTGATGGTCACCTAATCTGCCACAACCGAAAGGCATATGAAAGATTAAAATGGGATGACGCTCTGATGTCAGGCGACCACACTCATGACAGAGGGATTGGCCCTTCGGGAGCTCAGATGCTCAATAATCTGCAACTGATCCCCCCGGCCTTACTTATAATATCGCCCCTCCGAGCCAGCCTAGTACATCTTAACATCAACGGGTGCCAATCGATCAACAAGAGTGCAATCGACACCCTTCTACGTTTAACCCACCGCAACCTTCCAAAGCTACAGCGCATCCACATGGAGGGACTCCGATTAGAACTATGCCAACAAGCAGCTAAATCCTTTCTCCGCGAGAAACTGGACAAGCTTGATAGCCTGGGACAATGGGAGCCTTCACATTAGGCCAGAATGGAAGAACGGGTGTCTACATGAACGGACAGGATCTTTCCGCCACACATCTGACTCACTGGCTTCGGGTGAACTCCCGGGAAACTCGAACCAGAATACACCAAGCTACAACCATCGCCAACTTCTTCCCAGGAGGACCGCAAGGCCCCCGACAGCCAGCCAACCCTGACAGGAGAGTTCCCTTTCACCATTCAGCCAACCTAATCAACATGCCTCAAGCGGGAATGTTTAGGAATGAAGACGGCACTCTTCGGATCCCTCAACGGAACTGTACTCTCTCAGGTACCCCACTAGCCCCAGAAATAGATTCAATGGACCAGGAGGCTGGCCTTCCTCAAATCTTCACCCCATGGTCGGATAATGAAACTCAACTGATGTATAGGCTCTTTCCAAACCCAGACTCTCTGTGTCTAAACTTTGGACGAACCGGAGTATTCCAATGGAACTACCCAAATTCGTCGACCATGACACGGACAACGGAGTGGCCCCAAAAAGTTGCTGGACACACCCTCCGAAAAATTGACATGGGGGGACTCACACACACTCGGATAGACCCCCAGCCACACATGCCATACGTTATTTTCAGACACATGGGCCCCCATTTTGACAGCTACGCCAATAGTGGGATTCCCTACATTAAAGGCACAGAATTCGAACTATACTGCTGGGACGACGAACGGAGATGCCAACTCCTTTACCTTCTGCCACACCTGCAGCTCATCGACGTGGGAACGGCTATGGAACATAGGTTAGGGGACCTACAGACGCTGACCAAAGCCATACTGTCCAGAACGGGAAGAAGGCCTCTTTCCCACTCCGACCACCCCACCACCCACAGACCGACCAACTTGACCGAGGACTCACTTCACCACGAGAAACAACAATTCGGCCTCACAGCTGAATGCGTCATCCACATCTTATGCAACACTGACCTAGCAAACATGTTAACGGTACAAGGATACAAAGTTTCCGCCACAGACTATCTGGGATATCCGAGTGGCACATCTCCGATGGGATATCCGATGTTCTTGCCCGGAAGTACCAGAGACATTTGGGGAAACCTCAATCGCTCAGAATCGGGATGGGGAAACTGGTTTGAAATCATTACACGGGTATGCAAATCATGGCACAAAGTGACACAAAGACGCAGGAGTAATCCCTCGCAGATCACGGTCTGCAATTATCATAGGGACGTACAAGACGGGGAAATCAACGGGACAAGGATCCTCAGGGAAATCAAAGCCTCCCACAGAACCTACACTAACCTGCACAGTATCTACGTAGGATACGACGCCATACACAACAAGATACAAGCACACGAACTCATAAACATCCTATGTGACCTGATTCCGACTCTACAGAAACTACATATGCCAGGCACTAACACAGAAATTGGACTACGCGCGGCAAAGTCACTGGCGATGCGAGGACTCGCCTTACGGGACAGCATACAACTGGTCACCTGGTTACATGGCCTGCCCACTACAGGCGCAAAGGGGTTCTTGACCTTGTTACGAGACTCCCCCCGAGCCACGGTACTCCACATCCTGGAGGGTTGCGAACAAATTGCGCTTCTCAATTTGGTCACTCAAGGATACCTCCCAGATAAACCACTTCAGGAATTCGGGGGACACCCGGTTGGAAAAAAGCTGGTCCCTTCCGTCCTGGTGTTCGAACGAGATCTTTTCCCAAGGCTCACCTATATGCAAAACTTGATCAGACACATCCAGAAGGGCTCGGCTCATCTTCCCAAGATCACCACAAATATCATCACCTACGACCCGTTGACTGACAATAGGGAGGGGAGACTACCCCACATGAGGCCTCCTCCCTCCTCCCACTCCGAATTCAGACCTACGGTTAAGAGATGGCCCTTCGATGATCCAAACGCGCACCTACCAGGAGAACTACCGGACAAAGACCTGGAGTACGATGACCTCGTGGAGCTCTACGGTTATGACGAGGAAAGGGGCCTAAGCGAGCTGGTATTGGAGAAGGGCACCGAGATTGAGATCCCACTTAAGGACGAATATGGAGCAATCACCTGGGTGGCTGGTACGGTTACATCTACCAAAAAGGGATCCCTGGACTTCCAGGTCATATTCCCTGGCAGTGCGATAGACTCAGGCACCTGGACACAGACACGAAGCAGAGCTGAAATGGAGGGCACATGGCGATTTCCCCCCGCAACGCGGAGAAGGCAACCGGGAGTACACGCGATACTCTCAATGCAAGGATACACTCCATGGCACCACTCCCAGCATGGCTCACACTGGCTCCGACTTCAACCTCGTGGGGCCTGGCAGTATAAGACACATAACGTACACGGTATCCCACAGAGAAGGGTATATGGATGGAGAATGGGACTATCTATTATGAATAGGGACGACGTTCACTCTTTCGATATGCCCTCATTTGTTGAAGACCATATGTCCAAGGAGGACCTAGGGCCAGAGGCATCCATACAAGAATGGACCGACCTTCAAAACCTCGGACAGGAGCTCACACGATGGGAGGAGTCGATAACCTACATGTACTACACACCGCAGGAGAGAAATAGATGGTCCCAAGTACCTCCGAGGGCGCCAGACAAAAAGTACCCACGACCACGACCACGGGGCCGAAAGGGGAAGGGTAAAGAAATCTCCTGCTTCCATGGAAGCACCAGAGTAAGGATGTTCACGACAACGAAGGGGAGCCCAGAGTACAAGAGGATGGACAAATTGGTCAAAGGAGACAAACTTTGGACTAGACGTTACAGGAGGAATCGTCGGGAACCAAGCCAAGGCCACGTTAGCATTGTAGAGTGCGTCATGACCTTTGCCTGCCCCCCAGAGGGACAAATTATGGTTGAGGTGGAAGGAAATTTCCTGACCCCTGACCACCATGTAGCCAAGGGAAGGGGAGAATGGTCCACGGCGGGCGCTCTTGCAAAACCCGACACCGACTCCACAACCAAATTGGTCCACACTGTCTACAACATCAAGTTACAAAGCGGAGGCCAGATTGAATTAGGCAATAAGATCTACGCAGCTACCATGGGAGCCCGCTTTGACGCAGCAGACCCGGGACAGGATCCTATCTACTCCGAGGAAACCACTAGATATCTCCAAGACCTACCGGAATACTCCTCGGGACATATCCACTGGGCCCAGGGTACAGCCTCGGTGGATCAGCACGGGATGCCCCGGCCTAAAAGGAAAACGGCACTTCCGTCGGAAATCGGCACATCCATACTCCTGAACAAAGAAATCTTGGAAACTATCCTCGTGACACAATATGCAGATCAAAGATGGATCGACATCCTCAGCATGATACGACGAGTCAATAGCACTTGGAATCATGTCGCTCGATACATCTACCCGGAATTCACTATCCACTCTTTCCGAGAACCGATTCAAGAAGGTGAGGAGACGTGGCGAGCCACCTTCTCTCGCGACAAGGAAAACGCCCACGCAAGGATCCAAAATCGGCGGGAACAAACAGATACTGTCTTCTCGCATGCAGCGTCCAACGCTCTAAAATTTTTTCAGACCTACCCCGCCACCCTGAATATCTTGGTCGAGGCCATGAATACACTCCAGGGCCGCACACCCCCTTTAAATTCAGAAGATGATGTTTTGGGGTGGAAACTCTTTGGGTCTGATACCCATGCCAATATACTTTACTCCGCCCTCTCCAGACACACCCTTCGGCCCACCCCCTATGCAGCCCAGGACCTTCCCAGCCAAATCCGGGAACACATAGCGGCCACCCCCCGTGCTACAAGAGTGCTTGTTCTCGGGAACCGGATCCTGAATACTCTGGTTAAATTCAACCACTGCTGCCCCTCGGCAATATCGACCCTACATGACTCCCTACGGGTACTTACTGCGGGCAGAGCCCCCTGTAAAAAAGAGAAACAGGACTGGAGTTATACTCAACAAACCGCATTTCTCTTGTCGATGAACCTCAGGGGAATGGACAGAGAGGACTTGATCAAACTGGGCGAACAGGGTTTAGACGCCTTATTAAATTTTGTCCAGACCCACCTCATCGCCCAAGGACGCCGATGGATGCGGAAGAGGGCTTATGCAGCCTGGAGGGAAGTCCAAGAACCATTTACCACCACTCTCTACGACATCATCACAGATCTCCTCCGAATTCAATATCGACAGGATACATTACATCAAACAGGCATGCTACAAGCCATAGCAGATTCCATTGTGGATATCACACAGTGTGACACCACGACGGTCCACGGCCTTAGCATCCTGTCTTGCTTAAACTTGGGATCACAAAGCTCCCCCCTAGATGGCGTGATTCTTAAAGTCCTCGAATCTAAATGGAACGGGAACTTACTCACCCCTAAAGTATGGACACAAGGCCACCTCCAAAGGAAAACCCTGCACGCAGCGGGAGGGAACTATAGCCCTGACGAAACGGCCCGACTCCTGCTACTCACGTATGAAGTAATGCACGCACATTGTCCCCACAGCTCCCCCGCCCATGTTTGCCGTTTAACAGGACAACAGAGAACCGCCAGAGATAGCTTTCTCCGGACGGGGAGTCACTGGATAAGAGATTTGGCCATTAATGAAATGAGCAATTTGAGCCATATTGGCCTTCTATGTACTGAACTTCTCCTCAAAACCCTGACCCACATGCAAGACGAACCCATCACCGCTGGAAATTGCATACACACCTTGTGTCTGCTTAGCTCGACTGCGGAGACTGCAGGCAAGATCCGAGACCTTACGGGGGGTGATATAATTATGAAACTCCTGCCGCAACAATTCCCGGAAAAGAGAGGGGAGGCCACACCACAGGAAACCCTCACCCTGTATAACAAGAACCTCCGTCTTACACTACGCACCCTGAGGCACTTTACCGGACCTGACCTGAACCTTCTCCACTGCCCCCGGCTGGACACAGAAGCCAACCTGCGAAGGGTGTTCGACACTCTGCAGGTATGGATGGGAGATGAAACATCCAAGGGCCTGACACTCCAAGTGCTCCATAATATGAGCAGGGTGCCAGATGAGGCGGGAGACCCAACCCAACAGGATACTCCGACCCTCCTGGACCCAAACTCAGATATACACCCGAATTGGAATAGTTTGCGAAACGACCGGATGGGATATACCGGGACCAGTGCTCTAGTTCTCCTTTACAGACTGGAAACGGAATCCCACAAGATCGAACGGACTATCCGGAGCCTACAACACCAACCCTCGCAACACCACACAACCCAGGCGCTGGGAATGGCAACCCTTAAAGCCCTTACACCACGAGGATTCTCCCTAGACGAGAGGACACTGGAGAACCGAGAACTAAAGTGGTCCCACTCCCTATCGGGCACACACTTTGATACACTCCCTGACCTGGTGGCAGTGGGCGTAGAACTGACTTACTGGCACTGTCTCAAGGCAACAGGACACTCACTAGCGGGGACTATTTTAGTGCCAAAATCGGCCAATATTATTGAATTGATCCAAATGCACCTCTGGAAGCACCCCTATGTAGCCATGAAATCCTACCTCCAAAGAATGACCGTCTACAACGAGACACGGGACACCCGGATACGGATCCCCTTATGCACCACCATTCGGGCCCTAGGATCGACAACCCATAATCTAAAAATACATCTTCTACTCCCAGATTGGGAGACAGGCCACTCTGGCCTAAAACCACCATCAAAAAGACATTTGCTGGTGGAAAACACTGACCTGAGCCCGACTGGAGCTGAAGACAGAACCTCTATATGGAACCAAGATGGAGGCGAAGCCCTTGGCAGACTCGGCAACCGGATCCTGGGGGGACATAAACTTGTAAACCTGGATAGCTCCATTTTCACATCTAGGCTCCATGTTACGATTATTGACCACCACATGAATCAATGCACTCCGTGGTTCACGAACAAGCAGACTACTCCACATAGACTCCGTATCCTAGGAAACCCTAGCTCCAGATCCATCGACATCCAGATCCCCACACATCGAGGACAGACATGCTTAGAAGCTATCCAACTCACACTCCAGATAATAGGATACCAACTAGGACAAACTCTTTTTGATAACGGGGAAATCCAGGTGTTTACGTCGAACCATACCCCAAAAGGGGAATTTGATCACCCTGTATCCACAGAGAGCGAGCTCACAGGCTTACTCCTCCTCCAGCACTACTCCATAGTCAAACCAAATGCTCGTTTAACGATGTTCCTTCCTGTAGAGACCAACACGACAACTTGGACAACAGTGTGCCTGGCTGAAGATACAGAAATCCGCCTGGCTGACGGTACCTTTGCTCCCCTACAACACTCTTTAGGGAAGAAGATTTGGACCGATCAACCAAATTCACGGAAGATCACTCGGATCCACAAGTTTGACACACTTGAAACAGACCCTCCCCTTTATCTCATTGAAGGCAACTGGATGACAGAATCCCACTTTATCAGGGGGAGAATGGAGCCCAAATGGCACAGGGCATCCGAATTTCGTGGGAACAGTGATACACGGAGAACAACCCCAAAGGGGCCTGTCTTCGCGGTGGAACTCGATACGGACGACTACCTGACACTCCGAGGGGGCATTCAGGCGGCCACCTTTGGTAACTGCCTCAAAGCGGAACCACACAGACAAGGATATACCCAGGACTTTCGCTTCAAAATCGATCAGGCTTTACGGGGTAAGGGTCTACAAAAAACAGATCTCATTGAATGGCACCATGGAGGAATAGGACACAGAGCAGACGGCTCCTTACTCTTAGATACGGGATTTAAACAACTTCCGCCACGGACGACTGGAGACTATGGGGACAGGAAAACCGCTGGGACACCCCACCATCCCAAGCAACGATCATATCGGGTTTGTGGCAGATGCCACAAGCCGGATGCAAGACTGAAGTGTGCATGTTTCTCCACTTACTATTGTGATACTAAGTGTCAGCGAGAAGACCTGCCGGACCACAGAAAGGTATGCACAGACATAACCCTCAAAGAAATCACCCTCATCCAAAGACAACTTCAAAAGCACAAAGCCAACCACGGACAGTTCACCATTGAAGTGGCTAGACTGGAACTCTCCTCCACAGAGACACATGTCAAACTCGGAGACCTCCTCCGTGCCTCGGGGCTAGGTACCAACCAGCAAAGCTCGGAAGAACACTATTTCCAGGCTCTCAAAGACATAGCCAGGCTGGAGAAACTGACATTTCTGGTCGAAAGACCGTCTCTGCTTTACAACTTGCGCACTGACCAGGTTGCCTCGCACCTTGGCCTAGGCTGCCTGTACCGGGACCAACACTTATTCGACAAAGCTTCGGAACAATTAACACAGGCCCATGACCTGACCCAGGAACTCATACGTATCGAGGACTCCCCGGGTCAACAAGACAGACTGGGAGTTACCCTTACCATCCACGGTGAAGTCCTTAATAGACGAGCTCAACTCCAAATACCCGGCCAAAGCACACCCGGAGATAGCCGTGCTGCCCTTGGAAAACAGCAGAAAGCCGTACGAATATCCAGCCAGTTGGAACGCTCCATCTCGGGACCTCTACGAGAATCGACAGGTCGCAAACTGATGGAAACACTGATATCTATGGCAGATACCCTAGAGACCTTAGAACTTCACGAAGAATCACAAGCGGCAATTAAAGAGTCCCAGGTGATAGGCAACAGAGCATTGGGCGAAGATAACACAAGCCAGCTACACCTACACCAGTCAATAGCCGCCTGCACCAAACACACGATGGACGCGAGAAGAGATCTTGATGACCACACTCCCACTCTCCATATCGGTAGTAAAATCCGTCTCCACGGCCTAACTAACCAGGCTTTAAACGGAAAAAAGGAACTGTTTTAGGAACGGCCAACAACAATAGGATCGGAATCCAACTACAGGGGGAGCAGCGACAAATCAGTATCCCAATCGTCAACATACGTTATTGGGATGAACCTGCACAGGACAGCCTCACGCTTTACGAAAAAGTGGTTGCTCAGGCCTTAAGCGAAATTAAACTCCTCAGACTGGAGCTACAAATCCTCCTTAACAAATCAGGAAGCAAGCACATCGACACGGCACGAGCGCAATTCAACTTGGGAAGAGCATTATGGTTGTCCAACAAGCCCCTTGAAACAATCCAGGCAGTTGAAGAATTCGATACGGCCATCAGGTTCATGACACAATACGAACCCAACCACCGAACCTTGACCGACACCAAAGCCATCCGTGACGTAGCCCTGGAAGCCTTGGGCAAATTCGAAATCAAGGGCACACTATCGGCTTGGCCCTATTGGAGGCCCCCCACTGCCCGCTGGGAAGATGAACTAGACATGAAACAACTCTTCAGAGAACTCCGAGCCATGTCGGGACGGGAGAAGGAGCCTACAATCACTTCCAGCACAATGCTACGGGGCCTATACCGTTACGGCCTACACGAGTTCGACGGTCAAGTACCACCACAAATCGACCAGATCACATTCATTGCAATGGCCTGTGATGAGCTCGAAAAAACGAAAAAAACGATCCATAAATCACTGACTGTGAGGCCTACGCCAATCACCCCAATCACCAAACCTCAGTCATCCCCCTCCTTGGCAGGGGATGACACATAATGATGACTCCCAACGGACCCCCCACCCCGAAAGGGGTGGGGGGTCCACCGCCTCCCCTGGTGTCAAGGGGGAGCGAGGAGGGGTGGGAGATGGAAATACCCACCGCGGGGTCTCCTTCCGGGAGGGGG
>Ga0209390_10007660_pt1 | contig 13724 bp, 10 predicted proteins | sample BON01_FD_187212 | JGI IMG/M metagenome (GOLD analysis project Ga0209390, IMG submission 187212) | Freshwater microbial communities from Lake Bonney liftoff mats and glacier meltwater in Antarctica - BON-01 (SPAdes) (version 2) | ecosystem: Environmental > Aquatic > Freshwater > Ice > Glacier... | reverse complement strand
TGGGCGTGCGTGGCGGGTGGGGCAGCGCGCGGCGTGGCGGTGCCTGCGCAATGTGCGGGCGGGAGGGGCGCGCGGTGGGTCCGGGGCGGGGCGGAGGGGCGCGCGGGGGGTACCGGGGCCCGGTGCACCCGAGGAGTTGCCTGCGGGGTCCGGGGTCCGGGGTCCGGGGTGGTTGTGTGAACCGGGCGCGTGTGGGTGTGGCGCCACCTGGACCACCGATGCCCACGCAGCGACGCCCCCACGCGCCGGCCGCCGGCGTGGCACAGCCCCGCGTGTTGTGCGGCGCCCGGGTCGTGCGGCAACGGCCGTGTGCACCAGCCCTGCGCCTGGTGCGCACCGGCGCACGCGGCGCCGCCTCGCGCGCGCGCTCACGCGCCACGGTGCCCCGTAGGCGCGGCGCGCAGCCCGCGGCCCGCGGCCCGGGGCCCGGGGCCCGGGGCCCGGGGCCGCGGCACCGCTGGCGCTTTTGTCTTGCAGTACAGAAACACCGGCCGGGGACTGACCGCCACGCGCGCCGGGTTCCGTGGGCTTGACCACTATGGCAGTCTGCCCGCCCTCGGACCCCGTGCACTGCCGCTCGGTGACCGGCGCGCGACACCGGCACACGTGCCAGGCGACCGCCGACGACTGCCGGGCGGCGCTCGAGGTGCTCGCCCTCCGCAACTCGACGGCTATGCGTAGCACCCCGCGGGTGCCGCGGCGGCCGCGGCCGGCGCAGGCGCCGACGGGGCCAGCGGCCGAGGCGCGGCCGTCGGCTGTGGACCGCGCCATGGCATGGACGGTCGCCGGCGGGGCCGGGGCGCACGCCCTGTCGACCCACGTGGTCGAGGGCGCGCGCACAGCGCGCGACCGGGCCAGCGGCGCGGCGCGGGCCATTGCCGGCGGGGTGCAGGACCTCAACCACCGGCGCCGCCGCTTCCTCGAAGAGCTCGAGGCCCTGCGCGCCAGCCAGGACGCCCTCCCGCCCCGCGGCGCGGCGGTCTGGCGCGACCCGCTCGCCTCGACGCGGCTGCTGCAGCTCCACCTCGCCGCGGCCGTGCTCGGCCTCGACGCGGACGAAGAGGGCAAGGCCACGCCGGGCGCCGCCCTGGACAAGTGGCAGCTGGCGACGCTGCTCCCCTTTGTGCGGCGGCGCGAGCTGCTCGTCCTGGCGCCCACCGGCTCGGGCAAGTCCTTCATCGCAGCCAACTATGTGCAGTTCTTCCTGGCGCGCCACCTATCGGGGCGCGCGGCCGACGGCGTGGCGCCGCCCGTCGCGCGCATCATCCTCGCCGTGCGCGACGAGACGCAGCTGCGCGACCAGTTCACCAAGATCTCGACCTCGCAGGTCTACCTGCGCGGGCTGGGCGACCTGGCCGAGGCCGCCGGGGCGGCCGCCGCGCCCTCCGGGGCGCCCGCGCCGGGGGCGCCGCGCAAGGCGTGGCCCAAGAACAAGCACATCTCGGTCGGGATCCAGCCGGTTGCGGTTAACCCGAGGCCGGTGGCCATCATGACCTTTGTGCAGCTGGGCAACTTCTTCCAGAAGGCGCGCCTGCAAGGCCGCACCGACTTCTCCAAGCTGCTGGTCATCGTGGACGAGGTGCACGAGCTAGCCGACCCCAAAGAGGCGGCCGCCGGCTGGGCGGCCTCCATCGTGGTGCTCAACGAGGTGCTCGACCAGCGCGCGCAGCTGCCGTACGAGGAGCGCTTCCTGCTGGTGGGCATGACGGCGACGCCGCCGACCGACGTGCCCGAGCAGCTGGCGCGGCTGCTCGGCTGGTTCACGGCGCCCAACTACACCAACCCGTTCCGGGCGGAGGAGCTGGTGGCGCCGGCCGGCCGGGCGGTCGCCCCGGCGGCCGCGGCGCCGGCCGCGCCGGGCGGGGCGGCGCTGCCCGCGCCGACGCTGGCCGCGCGCAAGGCGTGCGCCCTGCCGGAGGACGCGCGCCCCTGCCTGCCGGTGAGCCTGCGGCGCTTCGTGGGGGTGAGCCTCTTCGTCTACTCGGTCGACCGCAACCGCTCGCGCTACGCGTCGTGGTCGTCGCCCGAGCCCACCGCGCTCCTGGTGCCGACCGAGCGCAAGCTCACCATCACGGGGCGCAAGGGGGGGCAGTGGACGCGCAAGGGCATCGACCACCACGCCAACGCCCGCGGCGCCCTCTTTGCCGAGGCGGTGGTGGGGCTGCTGGCCGCCGACGTCAAAAAGACGCTGGTGATGCTCGACGGCAACAGCGCCTGCCGGCAATTCGCGGCCACGCTGCGCGGCCGCCCTGAAATGGCGCGCTTCACGCTGCTCGAGCTGAGGCCCGACGACAGCGCCGCGGCGGTCGAGGCGGCCAAGACCGCCTTTGACCGCGCCGAGGCGCAGTCGGTGGTGCTGGTGGCCAACCGCAAGACGTATGGCGTGGGCCACTCGTTCTGGGCCACGGACGAGTCGCAGCAGGCCGGCCGGGGCGCGCGCCGGGTGGTCTACCCCCCCTCCTGGGACGTGAGCAAGATTGTGCAGGTCGAGGGCCGCGCCAAGCGGCGCGGCACGCACGCCGGCTACGCCGACCGCGCGATGCGCGCCATCGACCGCGTCGTGCTGGTGGCCGTGGGCCCGCTCGCCGCGCTGTCGGCCGCCACCGGCCGGCGCGGCGCGTCCGGGGTGGCCGACGCCGGCGCGGGCGCGGCGCCGGAGGCGGCCTTCCCCTTCGGCCGGCCGGTGCCGCTGGACCACCCGTGGGTGCTCTATGCCGCGCGCCACGCGGGCCTCGCCACGTGCCACACCGCGCGGCTGCAGCTCAACGTCGCCGAGCGCTCCTCCTCGCTGCGACTCTTCGCCGCCCTCTTCTACAGCGCGCTCAGCGCCCGGTTGCTGTGGAACTGGCGGCCGGACGCGCTGGGCGACGTCACGGCGCCGGGCGACGGGGCGACCAAGGAGTCGGTGCGCGACGCGGTGAGGCGCGAGCTTGCGATGGGCCTCGCGGCGGCCCAGCGCGCGTCCAAGCCCCCCGCCGCGGACGCCCCGAGGCGCCGCACGCCCAGCGCGCCGTGGTGGGAGACGGCCGCACCGGCCGCCTAGGTTGGGCCACTTCATGAATGAGTCCAGCCGCACACCCCACTCAGTTTGATGACGAATTGGGATCCGTGCCCACTCCCATGAATTCAGCCTGTTGCCTTGCGTTTGCCTTGGCTGTCCACGAGCTGAACGCCACCGCGGAGGTGAAGGAAGTGAAGGGCCTGGCCCAGCGGGCGTGGCAGGCATTCTCACTCGACGCGTACGCGCTGAGCGCGGCACTGATGATTGCCCAGGTGTGTGCACTGGCTGGAACCGACGCATTGGTCCCATGGCCGGCCTAACCGGCCTAGCCAGCCTAGCCGGCCTAGCCGGCGTAGCCGGCCTAGTCGGGGCCCGAGGTGACCACCTGCCCAAGGTTTCACACCACCCGAGCTCACCATTCGTGTGTTCTCAATGTGCAGCCACTTCTCGCCCCGGGCTCCGGCCTCGATTGGCACTCCGCGGTCACCGCAGGAATCGGCATTAGCTTCAAATTGCTCTGCGACGAGCGCGTGTTTGCCTCGGACGCCACCTGTTTCACGGACTATTCGCCAATGTACCTTGTGCACATCGAGCACGTGGCGATGACCGAGTGGCTACCGAAGCTCGCGCACATACATGCACTCGTTCTCCACTTCCGGACCTCGCTCCTCGACCTGGCGCTCGAAACCCCATTTGCCAGCGCGCCGACTCTCACGGATGCCACCATTCTCGTAATCGAGATGAACGACACCCTTCGCGCCGAATACGAGGCAGTCGCCCGGGCCGTGGCGCCGAATGCGACCATCGTCTGCACCAACTGCTATCTGGCGGCGCGCGCACAGACTCGTGCGCGGATCGAGGCGAGTTTGCCTGTGCACCTGATCCTGGTTGGCACGGGCGTGGACGAGGCAGTGCCAGCCGTTCGAGTCCGTGCGATGAACGAGTTCAGCCGCGCCGTCGACCCACGCAAGGGCGCCATCTCCATTGACATGTACGAGCGGCCGCTCCTCTTTGCCGTCTCATTACCGACGTGTGCGGACCTCGGGCTCGGCCGTAACCCGACGGGGTTGCGCACTCGGCTGCGGAGGGCGGGCGTTGACGCCGTGTTGCCGAGCGGGCACCTCACCGCACCGGCGCTGCTCACGCTGCTCGACTTCATCAGCGAGGGGCAGTTGCACCTTGACCGAGCCTGCACACGCGTCCCCGGCCGCGGCCGCGCCCCCGACCCCAGCTCCATCCACAGCGAAATGTATGGCAGTGGCCGCGGCCGAGGCGACGCGCGCGCCTATGCTTCTACTGGTGAACGGGACTCCCGTCCCGACGCCACTCGCCACCCGCGTCCAGTCTCACGACCAGATCAGCCGACCCACGCCCACCCCACTGGGAGGGCGACGGCCGCTGTCCGAGCTCGAGTCGATCGGTGAGTTTCACCCAGGCGCAGGCCGCCGCGGGCCTGCTCGCCGCGCAACCCGGTGATGGCCGACACCGAGTAGGGCCGCGCCGACCTGAGATCCCGCCGAGGCAGCCCGCGACCGGCCTCGGCGCCACAGCCATTGGCCAATGTGTCAGATGAGCACAGCGTGCCGACACGGCCTCGACCGCGGCCGCGGCGAGGTTGGATTTTTTCCACCCCAGAGGGGCAGCGGGGGAGGGGGACCCTGCACACGGGCCACGGATGGGCAATGTGTCCAGGGCCAAAGGCCACGCGGCCGCGGCGGCCGAGGCGGCGGGCCGCTTTGGTGGCCAGCGCCTCCAGGCGGGCCGCTTCGGTGGCCAGGGCCTCTGGGTGGAGCGGGCCGTTGACCTGCTCGAGTGCCCAGCTCCACAGCCGGAGCCGCTCGGGCGAGTGCCCGCCCAGTTGCTCGAGGGCGCCGCGCCTCGACGCGATCGCGTAGAGGAGGCTGAACTCGGCGCAGTCCTCCCATGCATTGTGCAGCGCATACGCCGACACGTCCACCGCGTCCGCGCCGAGGGCCCTCGCCCACTCGTCGAGGAAGCCCGCGTTGCCGTGCTTCCGCGCCTGCTGCTCGATGGCGTGGCCAACCTCGTGCAATAGCAGGGGGAGCGACGAGTTGGTCACGTTCACATAGTCGTTGCTGCCGTGCCCGGCGGCGCCGCCGAGCGACTGGTAGAGCGCCAACCCGTCCTCGCCCGCCTCGGACACAATCTCGAGCGCGGCCAGGTAGGGGAGCGGCAGGCGGGCGCATTGCCGCAGCACGCGGGACAGCACTTCGCCGTGCCCGTCCTCGACGGTCACGGTGAACGCGTAGTGCGAGACGACCCGCACCGTCCGGTCGAGGCAGCCAACGCAGCAGAGGGCGCACTTGACCACGAGCCGGAGCAGCAAGGGCGCCTCGGCGCGCGCAGCGGTGAGCAAGCGCAGGGTGCGCAGGCCGAGCTGCACGAGCTGCACGGCCGCAATCACGGCGGCGCCGAAGCAGACCGAGCCCAGGTTCCGGGTCAGGACGGTGGCGAGCAACGACGCGAGGAGCGGCACGCCGGTCGCGACGCACCACGCGGGCGCCCCGCCGGCCGCCTTGCGGTAGTGCCACTCGGCGATGGCGGCCGAGAGCGCCGTCCAGGTGACGCCGCGCACCACCTGGATGGACCAGAAGAGGCCAAAGGCGTAGGCGCCGAGCAGCCCGGCGTACACGGCCGGGGGCTCGTCCCTCCACGCGACGGCCGCGTAGCAACCAGACAGGGCAAAGGCCGCGCCGAGCCCCACCTGGACGAGCAGCGCGCCGAGCGGGAAGAGCTGGATGAGGCTCATCTCGCGGAAGACGCCCGTCATCTCGCGGATCGTGGCGATGAGCCGCAGGACGGACCGGCGCGCGGCGAGCAGCGCCAGGGCCGAGAGCAGCGTGCCCCCGATGGCCAGCACCGCGAGCAGCGCGTAGAGCGGCCGGGCGCCCTCGGCCGCCGGCGCGAAGAGGTCCTGGCTCGTGTTGTAGGCGAGCGCGCCGCCGCCGCCCGCCGCCCGCGCGCCGTCGGGCGACCCGCCGCCGAGCCACCCGGCGCGCGCGGCGAGCACGAGGCAGCCGGCCACGCACAGCAGCAGGTAGGCCAGGCTCATCGCGTGCACCAGCAGCGCCGCGAAGTAGCGCAGGAGGAGCGCCCAGACGAACGCCAGCGCCAGCGGCAGCGCCAGGCCGGCGAAGAGCAGCGTGGCGGGCGCCGGCCGCGCGCGCAGGGCCTCGACCGCGGCGACGGCCGCGCGCACGTAGCCGGCGTAGGTGCGCGTCTGGGCCTCGGTCGCGGCCGTCTGCTCGGGCGGCACGAACGTCTGCGTGTCGGCCACGTCGATGCGCAGCGTGCAGGCCGCGCGCTCGCGCGCACAGCGCGCGGCCGAGGCGGCCGGGCCGCACACGCGCCACACGTTGGACGCGCCCGGCTGGGCCTGCACCGCGTAGCAGTCGGCGGCGCCGCCGGCGCCCAGCGCGGCCTGCAGCGACGCGTTGGTGCAGGCGGGCGCCACGCAGAGCTGGACGCGCGCGTAGGCGGCGGTCGGTTCGACGGGGAAGCAGCGCGCGAAGACGGCCTGCGTGAGCGACGCGTAGGAGCGCGCGGCGGGCTGCGTGAGGCCCGGGTAGGTGGGCCCCCCGTACACAACGGGCTCGCTCAGCGAGAAGGCGGTGGGGCACGCCGCCGCGCAGTAGGCCGTCGGCGCAAAGGCCCAGAAGCGGCCCGTGGCGAGCATTGCAGCCTGCTCGAGCAGGTCGGCGTCTAGCCGCGGGAAGTCGGCCTTGGGCAAGTGCTCGAGCGCCGAGCCGGGCTTGCCGCAGTGGTTGCCGAACGAGTCGGGGGGGTAGAAGAGCCCGTCGAGCAGCCCCGGGTTGCGCCGGAGGCCGACCACCTGCGCGGCGGCCAGCAGGCCCCAGAGCGCGGTGAACAAGAGCAGGGGGCTGCTCGGGCGGCAGCTCGCCCTGGCCCGCGCGCGCCCGTGTGATGAGCTCGCTGATGGAGCGTGGTGGGTTCGCTTTGACCTTCAGGCTCTGCAGTAGTCGGCGCGCACAGTTTGTGGCGGATTCCTTGGAGTCGAAGACGCCGATGTGGTAGGGGATGACGCGCCGCAGCGAGAAGGACAATGCGTTGACGGTGATCCCATGGGACCAGTTGATGGGGCATTGCATCCAGGGAACCGTAACACCGAGCGCGTCGGCAAACTTGACCCAGTCCAGGGCGGGCGCCCCAGGCGCCGACGCGGGCGCCGACGCGGGCGCCGACGCGGGCGGCGCCCAAGCGGGTGGCTCCGACGCGGGCGGCGCCGATTGCACCGGAGGGGAGGCTGGCGGATTGCGCGCCGGCGTCGAGGTGTCCAGCGCGGGTGCCGTCGAGTCGCACAGCGCGGGTGGCCTGGCGGCAGTCCAGCGGGCGCGCTCGACGCTAATGGCAACCGCCTCGGGAATGGTGTTGGTGGCGATGGGCTCGGTGGCATTGGCATGGCTCGGCACATGCAGCCCGGTGAGCGTGAGCTCCGGCACACCCGCAAGTCCAGGCGCACTGCGCTGCATCGGCGTTGTCGGCGCCGGGCATGCCGCGTGGCGTTGCAGCGGTGGCTCCTTCTGCTGCTTCGGCGTCGAAAAGCAGCCGGGCTCCGGCTCCATCTGGGCGGTGGCCTCCGACTCCATCTGGGCTGTGGCCTCCGATGTGGTCCAATCGATCGTCTAGGTGCCCGCCTCCATGTCTGGGTCGTCGCCTGAGCAGGGGCGCCGACGTTGCCGATTTTTTTGACAGTGTTTCTCCCTAACCTGATACCGGCGGGGAGGGTAATGGGTGGGGAGTTAAATTCACCGGTGTCTGGCCCCCCCTGGGCGACGGTCCATGTCTGACCCGGCGCACGGTGCGGGGCGCGCGGAGGGCGGGTTGCGGGGGGGGCAGCCTGCGTGCCTCGGGGCGGCCGTGGCGCAGCGCTGTGAGGCGCAGGTGCACGAGGCGGCCGACCCGTCGGTGCGCGGAGTGGCCTCGGACAGCTGCCTGGAGGCAGAGCGCGCTGCGCAGTTCCAGGCCGTGTGCGACCGGCTCGGCCGCGCGGTGCGTGCCCGTGTGCGGCGCGAGCTGACGCGGGCGAGCGAGGGGGCGCGTGGGCACGAGGGAGACCCGATCTGCTGGCACTGGCCACCTAGGCGGAGGTTCGGCGCCCGGTTGGCATCGGTGGTGGACAACTTTGCCAATGTGGACCCGCGCGGGTGCGAGGCGGCGCTGTTTGCGTGCGAGCACCTTGCGCACCGCCGTTCTCTGTGTGAAGCCGCGCGGTCGTCGGTGTCTGCCCGACTGGCCCGGCGCGGCAGATGGCTCCGATTGATGGCGCTGCACATTGCGTTTTTGCACCCCCCGGTGCTCGCGGAGTGCAGTCGCCCCGCCACGGGGCGGGTGGAGGGGTCCCAGGCCCCCTCGAGCCGTGGTTGAGCCGGCGTGGGTGCGCGCGCCGGCGTGGGTGCGCGCGCCGGCGTGGGTGCGCGCGCAGGCGTGGGTGCGTGCGCGGGCGGTGTCGGCTCTGCGCCAGGGTGACCCACCCGTGGTAGGTGGGCGCGGTGTGGACGCAGTGGGTGGATTGACACACTCGGGCTCAAGTTGACACCCCCTCTGGGTTGCAGTCGTAGACTCGCACTGGCGCGCATGACCCCCCCCCCCATCGGCCCTCGGTCCCGGTCCACCCACTCGCCCCCTTGGGGCCTGTCCCTACCGGCGGGCGACCACATGGGCGACCACCTGGGCGACCACCTGCCGGTGGGCGACGACCTCAGCCAGGGCGATCACCTGGCCGACGACCTGCCGGTGGGCGACGACCTGAGCCAGGGCGACCACCTGGGCGACTGCCTGCCGGCGGGCGACGACCTGAGCCAGGGCGACCACCTGGGCGACGGCGTGCCGGCGGGCGACGACCTGCCCCCCCAAACACTGGACGACCCGATGGCAGGCACCATCGACCTGACCCCAACCGACGCCGCCGAGACCGACGAGCTCGAGGTCGACGGTCCGAGCTCGACCAAGGCGCGCGCACGGACCCCACTCGAGCTCACGGTCAAAATGCTCCGCCTCAAGCACACCCCCACCGAGCCCAGCGTCGGCTTCTTCAAACACCTCTCCAAGAAGGCCAAAATCCCCTACGACATGACCCTCTTGGGCTACCGGGTGAGGGTCGCGCAGCGGAATACCGGCTCCCGGTACTGGTTCGTCCAAAAGATAGGGGCCGATGGCCGGGGGCAGGAGGTCATCCGCTCCTGGGAAATCCTCGGGAGACAAATCCCACAATGAACGCGCAGGTCGGGCGACGTGGGCGCGAGCCAGAGCAGAGCGCAGCGAGCCCGCAGCCAGCCAGCAGCGAGCAGCCAGCCACTAGCGAGCGAGCAGCGAGCCAGCAGCGAACGAGCAGCGAACCAGTAGGGAACGAGCAGCGAGCGCGCAGCGAGCGCGGAGCAGTCGGCGCAGAGGGTTGAACGGGAGCAGAGAGATGGGGGGCGCGCCAGTGTGAGGGGAGAGTAGCGTGCTCGGAGCGCGCGAGGTGAACCAGAGTTGGGCTGCGACTGCGCCACGGGGGAGTTGCGAGTGTGCCACGTCGGAGTTGCGAGTGTGGTACGAGTGTTAGGTTTCGGGTTAAGCGCCTTGGTGCGCGCGATGGCGTGGCGCGCCACATCGGCGTAGACCTCGGCGTGCAGCGCCGTGGTATGGTTGGCGAGCCGCGCCATGACGCCGGCACGCACAGCCTCGCTCGGCGGCGCAAAGGGGACCGTGCCGCGCCTGGGGTCGATGACGTCGACGGTGTCGCCGCCCTCGAGCATCTGGACGCCGGCCAAGCCGGCCAGTGAGAAGGCGCCGCTGCGCAGCCTGGCCAACTCGAGCTCGCTGGCGAGGCGGCTGAGCACGCCGCCGCACGACGCGCCGGTGCCCGCGACGCGGCGCGCGGCGAAGGAGCCGCTGTTGTGGCCAAAGGCGCCGCTGGGCGGCCGCTTCTGGCCGTCGCACACCTGGCGCCCGTGGAGCAGTTCGTGCAGCTGGCCAATGTTGGCCACGAGGGCCGCGTCGCCGGTGCCGTAGAGCGCCGCGAGCCGCGCCAGGCTCGGGTGCAGCCCAAAGGTGCGGCACGGCTGCGTGCCGCCGGCGTCGTCCACGGGCAGCAGCGCCTCGCGCGCAATGTCGACGCCGCTGCGCGCCGTCGCGTACTTGGCGTAGAGGTCGGCGCCGCCGGTGCAGTTCGAGTGGGGCACGAGCACGCTGTACGAGTCGGCGCCGCCGGCAAGGTAGAGGACCACCACGGCGCGGAAGTCGGCGTCGGTGCCCGCCTGGGCGACGGTCGGCGGCGGCGTGGCGGCGGGGCCTGGGGTCGCAAGCGCGCCGGTGGCGTGGAACTCGGGTGCGGCGAGGAAGGCCATCTGCATGCGCCGCAGCGCGGCGTCGGCGTCGCCGGCGCCGTAGGCGGCGCGTGCGGCGGCGAGCGTGGCGGCCGACGCCCGGCCGGCCGTGAGGAGCACGTCGAGCTCGCGCGCGGCGGCGTCGGCCGGGGCGAGGCCGGCCAGCTCTGGGGCCTCGGAGCGCGGCGCGTAGGCCAGGTCGCCGCGCGAGTCGGCGCACGAGCCGCTCCGGTAGGCGCCAAAGCCGCCGACGCACGCGTCGAGCCCGTTGGCGAGCAGCGCGAGCGCCCCGTTCAAGAAGTGGATCGCGCTGGGCCCGTCGAGGATCTCCGCGACGGGCGAGACGAGGCCCGTGGCGGCCACACGGCCAGTCGGCTGGAAGGTGGGCAAGTAGTAGGAGAAGACGGAGGGTGCTCTGAGCGGCCGCTGGCCCAGCCGGGTGTCGAGGGACTTCAAGTCGGTCAAGCGGCCGGGCGCTGGGCGGAAGTCGAGCGCGCGCATCAGGTGCACGAGCTTGAGCAGCGGCTCGCGCAGCCCGCCCGCGCGCGGGTCGTGGTCGAGCGCCGGGTCGGCCGCCTCGCGGTTGAGCAGCGTGGCGGCGACGGCCGCGCCCAGGTCGGCGGGCCGGCCCGAGTAGACGCGGCCGCCGTGCTCGCCGCGGAGAAAGGCGCGCGCGATGGCGCGCACGTAGCGCGGCGAGGGGTTGGCGGTGACGAGCTGGCGCGCGAGGTTCGAGTGTGGCGTCTCGCCCTTTGACGTCCTAGACACGCTGCTCATCCTGGCCAGGCACATGCCAGAGTCGGACGAGTCGGCTGCCGCCCTTTACCACCTGATCCCCTTCTTTGCCAAGATTAGCTGGCCGGTGAGCCTCCGGCCGCGCCCGATGCCGGGCGAGCCGGTCGGGGTCACCTCGGCGGCGCTCTTCGGCCACCTGGTGCTCTGCAAACAAGAGCTGCTGCACGGGTCGGGCCGCTCGGGGCGCGTGCTCGATTATGGGCACGAGTGGGACCTCTACGGCGGGACACTGCCCACCCCCGTCACCCGGCCCCCCCACTACCCCCAGCGCCGCCCTCGCGTCGCCACACCGCTGGCGCGCGCCCGTCGCGGCGAAGGCGGTCATCGCCGGCCCATGGGTGTGTGAACCGCGCACCGGTGTCCTGGTTACTCGCGCCCGTCGGCGAGCGGCCCGCGGGGGAGGACCAAGGTGGGCCCGCGGGGGCCCATCGCATCCAGATGCCACCCTTGGAGCGCGTGCAGGGCACCGGCGTGGTCAATCGCCGACCCCGCCCAGAGGCACATCTGCAGTCGGTGGGTGTCGCCGTGGTCCATGCAGACGAACAGTGAGACCTCCAGGTTGATCAATCAAGTTCGCCGGCGGCTACACGCCCACCTCCCACTCGGGCAGCGCACCGGCGGTCGACGAGTGGGCTGTCGTGGCGCCACTCGCGCCACACGCGCGTGTCGATTGGGCGCGGGGAGGACTCGGCGCCGCACGAGCCGTTTGGTCACGCGCGTTGCCTGTGTCTGCGGGTAGCCGTATGCCGAGTGTGGCGGGGGGGGCGTGGCTCGCGTGTGCACCCGTGCGGCGGCCGGCCGGAACCGCGCCGCGCTGGGGGTAGTGAATTTTGGTGTGTGGACCGCACAGGACCCCCCCCCATGTCACACGTGTGCTGATCTGCGCGCGCACCTCGCGCCCCCCCCCGCCCCAACCCCCGTGGCAACGGCGCCGTCTGTCTTTGACGGGGCGCGGCGCAGGGTTGTGAAGTTTTGTGCGTGTACCGCACAGGCCCCCCCATGTCACACGCGCGCTGAGGCGCGCGCGCCTCTCGCAGACCCCCGCCCCAGCCCCCGTGGCGACGGCGCCTGCCTGCGGGCGCCGGGGGGCACAGACTGAGCCTAGCTGCAGGCCGAGTGTGACATTGTTTGCACACCGCGACCTCGGAGGGACAGGAGCTGGAGACGTGGAGTCCGTCGGGAGGAGCGTGCGCACATTGGTCACTGCAATTGCACAATTCGAGTCACTACGGTGACGAGCCGCACACTCTGAGCAAACGCACCTCGGCACAGGGGAAGTCCCACACTCTGAACATGGTCACTACGGTCACGAGTCACACACTCTGAGCAAACACACCTCGGCACAGGGGAAGTCCCACACTCTGAACATGGTCACTACGGCCACGAGTCACACACTCTGAGCAAACACACCTCGGCACAGGGGAAGTCACACACTCAACAGGGAGAGTCAATACGGTCACGAGTCACACACTCTGAACAGGGAGAGTCAATACGGTCACGAGTCGCACACTCTGAGCAAACACACCTCGGCACAGGGGAAGTCACACACTCTGAACATGGTCACTACGGTCACAAGTCGAACACTCTGAGCAAACACACATCGGCACAAGGGAGGGCGCCGCGTTGGCCCTCGCCGCCGCCACCCTCGCCGCCACCGCCGCCGCCACCCTCGCCGGCCCCGCGTTGGCCCCTCGCCGCCGCTTGGGCCCGCAACGCCGCCGCCACCCTCGCCGCCGCCACCCCCGCCGCCCCGCGTTGGCTCCTCGCCGCCGCTTGGGCCCGCTCCGCCGCCCTTCCCCTTGCCGCCACCGCGTTGCCCTGGCCCTCCTCACCGCCGCCACACTCGCCGCCGCCGCGTTGGCTCCTCGCCGCTGCTTGGGCCCGCTCCGCCGCCCCTCCCCTCGCCGCCACCGCGTTGCCCTGGCCCTCCTCACCGCCGCCACACTCGCCGCCGCCGCGTTGGCTCCTCGCCGCCGCGTTGGCCCTCGCCACCGCCGCGTTGGCTCCTCGCCGCCGCGTTGGCTCCTCGCCGCCGCCTGGCGCCTTGCCACCGCCGCGTTGGCTCCTCCTCGCCGCGTTGGCCCTCGCCGCCGCCACGTTGGCTCCAGTATTGATTTCAAATTATGGGGCAACTAGTACAACGTAATATTCAGGTATTAGCATCAGCTCTTCTGGGCGTGTAGCTGTGAGCGAGCGGAACTCCGCTGGAGTATATTTACTAGTTGACGGACCATCCATTATTACCGGGCAATGGGTACATGTGGTTTCGTCGGCAACCACGACACAGCTAACCCTGTATGTCAACGGCGTCAAAGTCGGGTCAACAGGACGACCCGGCGGTATCGTCACCTCTGGCCAAGCACTCGTCATTGGCGGAGGCCACTTGGACAGGTATCTGACATGCCGCCTCGGCCCCGTCCGAATATACTACGACAAGACGCTCACGAGCGCCGAAGTCACGCGGAACTACAATGCCGGGTTAACCCGACCTCCGCCCTCCCCCCCTCTCTCGCGCCCCCCTCCCCCACGTCCCCCGCCAGCCCCGCCGCCCCCTTCCCCCATCCCGCCTCCGCCGCCTC
>Ga0209390_10007656_pt1 | contig 13733 bp, 11 predicted proteins | sample BON01_FD_187212 | JGI IMG/M metagenome (GOLD analysis project Ga0209390, IMG submission 187212) | Freshwater microbial communities from Lake Bonney liftoff mats and glacier meltwater in Antarctica - BON-01 (SPAdes) (version 2) | ecosystem: Environmental > Aquatic > Freshwater > Ice > Glacier... | reverse complement strand
TGCTCGTCAGCGCGATGAGTTCTTGTCTCTCCTCCTTGTTCAAGCTGATCGGGGTTGTTGCTCGTGCCATGCCCAACGCTAACACAACACATTCCAATGCACACTATTTTATGGGCCGATGCACTAGGGCCGGTCGCGAGCGGGATCAGCATCTGGCCGCCGGTCTGGGAGGACTGCATCGTCGCCCGCAGCGAACTGCTGGACGTGTGGACCCGCGCGCTGGATTCCGTTCCCTGACCACAGATTCCGGCGGCCAAAGATTGCCAATACGGCCGAACTCATTATTCTTTCCTTGTTCCATTGAAAGATTTCCAAAAAGCAGACCGGCGTTAACCTCAGAAATATTAATCATGCCCACACTCACACCAGAACAACTCGCCGCTTACGAGCGCGACGGTTACATCATCGTCCGCGGCTTGTTCACGCGGGAGGAGACCAGGCTGCTCGGCGAAACGGCGCATCACGACAACGCGATGGACAAGGCGTCATCTTCGATGGATGACGGCAGCGGGAACAGCGTTCGGCTGGCGTTGTGGAATCATCCCGGCGACGGCGTTTACGGTATGTTCGCCCGCTGCAAACGCGCGGTGGATTCCGTCGAACAACTCCTCGGCGACGAGGCGTATCATTATCACTCCAAGATGATTCTGAAGGACGCCAAGATTGGCGGCGCGTGGGCATGGCACCAGGACTACGGCTACTGGTATCAGAACGGCGTGCTCTTTCCGAACTTGTGCAGCGTGATGATCGCGGTGGACAGGGCGACGGTGGAAAATGGCTGCCTCCAGGTCTTGAAAGGCTCCCACAAGCTGGGACGCGTGAACCACGTTCTGTCCGGCGATCAGGCGGGTGCGGATCTTGAGCGGGTTGAAGAAGCGAAGAAACGCCTGGAGCACGTCCACGTCACGCTTGATCCGGGAGACGCGCTGTTTTTCCACGCGAACCTGCTGCACGCGTCTGCCGCGAACAATTCCGATCACGCGCGCTGGGCGTTGATCTGTTGTTACAACGCGAAGTCAAACGATCCCTACAAGGATTCGCATCACCCGCGTTACACCAAGCTGGAGAAGGTCGATGACGTGAAGGTGTTGGAGGTCGGCCGCGACGACGCCAAACGTTCCAAGGTCGCGTTCGCCAATCTCGTCGCCGAGGACACCAGTGCCAAAAGTCTCGCTGGCACCAAGGCATAACCGCTCCGTCACTTTATGAAACTGGGAATCATCAACAGCGCGTTCGGCCAAGCCGGCGTCGACACCAAAACCGGCCTCGAACACATCGCCCGCATCGGCTTCGATTCGGTGGACATTTTCGCCGAGGCGTTAACCATCACCGAGGATGAAAAGAAGCTCATCGAAACGACGTGCACGAAGAACAAGCTTCCCATCACGTCCGTCGTGGTGGTCTCCGCCGGACTGATTGACTTCAACGATCCGGTCCGCGATTTCCACGTCGCGCGCACCAAGAAATTTGTCGATCTCGCAGAACGGTTCAACGCGAAAAACATCCTGCTCGTGCTCGGCGAATACATCTGGCAGCGCGAAGTCATCCCACCCGAGGCGCAATGGCAGTGGGCGGTCGAGAACACGCAGAAGATCGGCGACTACGCGGCCGAGCTGGGTATCGACGTCGCACTCGAACTCGAACCGTTCCGGCTGAGCTTGCTGAACAATGTGAAGGAGATGGTCCGCTTCATCGACGATTGCGCGCACCCGAACGTGAAGGCCAACATCGACATCAGCCACCTCGTGCTCGCCGATGTGTCGCCTGCCGAATTAGTCTCGCTCAAAGGCAAGGCCACTCACGTTCACATCAGCGATTGCGACGGCAAAGTTCACGGCGATCTCCCGCCGGGCCACGGCATTGTGAAATTTTCACCGTACCTTCAGGCGATCAAGGAACTGGATTTTGACGGATCGATTTCATTGGAACTCGAATACTCGCCCGATCCGTCGAAGATCGTCGAGTGGGTGGAAGAAGCCTACACCGCGACCGCTCAATTGATGGAGCGGGTCGGCCTTCGCGGTTGATCAAATCAGGAACCTGACATGCCAGACGACGACGATTACGGACTGAGCCCCGGGAAGCAGCGGAAAACCATCGCCGCACCAGCGGTTGATTACAAACCGCACAAACCGAAGAGCTACAATCCAAAGATCGGACTAATCGGAGCCGGCGGCATCAGCGAGTTTCACCTCAAGAATTACAAGATCTGTGGATTCGATGTCGCTGCCATTGCGAGCCGCACCCGATCCAAAGCGGAAGCGAAGCGCGATCAGTTTTATCCGGCCGCCGACGTTTACGACGACTATCGTGAGCTGCTCAAACGCGACGACATAGAGGTTGTCGACGTGACGCCGCACCCCGCCGACCGGTTGCCTATTCTGCGCGATGCGCTGGAAGCGGGAAAACACGTGCTCAGCCAGAAACCCTTCGTGCTCGATCTTGATGGCGGCGAACAACTCGTCGCGCTCGCGGAGAGAAACGGGTTGAAGTTTGCCATTAATCAGAATGGACGCTGGGCCCCGCACTTCAGCTATTTGCGCAACGCGATCGCCGATGGTTTGATCGGCCGCGTTGTCTCCGTTGATTTCTCGCTGCAATGGGATCAGACGTGGATCAAGGGCATTCCGTCGTTCGAGAAGATCCGGCACATGGTCCTCTTTGATTTCGCCGTCCACTGGTTTGACATCACATGCTGCTTCATGGCGGGTCAGACGCCGACCGGCGTGTTCGCCTCGGCCGTGCGTTATCCCGAACAAATCTATCAGCCGCCCGCGCTGGGTGCCGCCATCGTCGACTATCCGGAAGCACAGGTTCGCGTGGCCTTCAACGCCCACACCCGGCTTGGTGAAGAAGACGTCACCACCGTCGTCGGCACGAAAGGAACGCTTCGCACGCGGGGTCCCGGTTTGAATGATCAACCTCAGGTGGAAGTTCATCTGGAAAACGGTTCCGTGAACGTGCCGTTGCAGGGAAGCTGGTTTGAATCTGGATTTCAGGGAACGATGGGTGAACTCCTGTGCGCCATCGAAGAAAACCGCGAACCCGTTCACAGCGCCCGCAACAACCTCAAATCCCTGGAACTCTGCTTCGCCGCACTTCACAGCGCCGACACCGGGCAGGTCGTGAGGCCCGGTGCCGTCCGACAGTTGCTGGAGTGACCTAGTCGGTGCTGTTGAGCCGGGCCCCAGCTGGAACTCGTTCGTTCTCTGTTTGGTCAGGTGAGCGTGTTGTTTGATTGTTTATTTGTGGATCAATTGAATGGATTTCCGTCATCAAACCGTCATTCTTTGGACATGCAATTTCTCAAAAATTCGATTGTTACTGTTGTGGCGGCGACCGTTGTTTTGTCTTCGTTCAACGTGGCTGCGGCGGACGATTGGAAACCGCTGTTCAACGGCAAAAACCTCGATGGCTGGGTGCAGCACGGAGGAAAGGCTGCTTATCGCATCGACGGGAATGCGATTGTGGGAACCACCGCGCCGAACACTCCCAACTCCTTCCTGTGCACGGAAAAGGACTACGGCGATTTCGAGCTGGAGATCCAGTTCAAGGTGGATTCACGCATGAACTCCGGGGTGCAGTTTCGCAGTGTGCGGTCTGAGACCCCGCTCGTCTATGATTTCAACGGCAAGGAATACAAAGTCAAAGCTGACGTGGTGCATGGCTATCAATATGAGATTGATCCGTCGGATCGGAAATGGACGGCGGGCGTATTTGACGAGAGCCGCAGGGGATGGTTGTTCAACCTGAAGGAGAACCCCGAAGCCGGCGCGGCCTTCAAGAAGAACGAATGGAACCAGTTGCGCCTGTTGGTTCAGGGAGATCATATCCAGACGTGGATCAACGGGGTCGCCGCCGCTGATTTTCATGATGACCTGACGCCGAACGGTTTCATCGCGCTTCAAGTCCACGGTGTGGGCGACAAAAAGGAGCCGATGGAGATCCGCTGGCGCGACATCAGGCTCAAGGCGCTCGATCCGGTGAAGAAGGACTGAGGTTGAAACGCTCCGCGCAGGGCACATAGGACAGGATTTCATCCTGTCTCGTGGGCGGCAAATGCACAACCGGTAGTGAGTATCGTTGGTCGGATAATTGGACCCGTGCCCGGTTTTTTTTCGGTCGCAACGAGACAGGTTGGAAACACTGTCCTACGAACGGCGCGCCGACATGAATACCGACGCGCAAAAACTCCACGCCCGGGGGGTTGTTCCAGCGTAAGACGAAGAAACTTTCGATCACTATTTCGCCGGCGAAAACACCAGACAGACGGGCGTTGGGACGTTGATCGATTGACCTGTCATGGTGAGTTTTCCGGATTGCGGATCGATCTTGAAAATGGAGATGGTTCCGGACTCCTGATTGGCGGCCAGCAACCAGTTGCCGGACGGATCAATGTTGAAGTTGCGCGGTGTTTTTCCACCGGTTGGTTGGCGTTGGATTGATGTCAACGTGCCCGTGTCTTCGTCGATGCTGAACACGGCGATGCTGTCGTCGCCACGGTTTGACGCGTAAACAAACCGGCCATTGGGATGAACGAAGATTTCCGCCGTGCTGCTGTTTCCTTCGAATGATTCCGGAAGCGTTGAAACGGTCGTTCGTTCTTTCATGGTGCCGGTCTTCGAATCAAACGCAAACGTGGTGATCGTGGATGACATTTCGCTCAGCACAAAAACCAGTTTGCCATTCGGGTGGATCGCGAGATGCCGAGGACCCGAGCCGGGCTTGACGGTCGCGAAGGGTGGATTCGCGGGTTTGAGTTTGGCGTTGGTATCGTCGAATTCGTAGATCAACACCTTGTCCATTCCGAGGTCGGGGACGAGGGCGAGCCGACTGGCGTGATCCAGATAAACACCGTGCGCGTGCGGACCTTTTTGCCGCTGCGCATTCACGCTCGATCCCTGATGCTGGATGAAGGAGCCCTGTTCGCCCAACCGGCCGTCGGTTTCGAGCTGATAGGAAATGACGCTGCCACCGCCGTAATTCGCGACCAGAATGCCACCCCCTTGCCGATCGACGAACAGGTGGCATGGTCCGCCACCTTTTGTTGGTCTGGAATTCAGCGCCGTCAGTTCGTGGTTCTTTCCAATCTTGAACGCCGACAGGCCGCCACCTTTTTCGCCGTTGAATTCGGACGTCTCATTGACGGCGTAGAGGTGGTCGCCATTTGGGTGGAGCGCCAGAAATGACGGGCTCTCGGTTTCCGCCGCGAGCCGGGCCGGGCCGGATTTTCCCGTGACGGGATCAAATTCAAACGCGTAGATGCCCTTGCTTTCTTTCCCGGTGTAAGTCCCGACGTAAACGGTGACCGGCTGCGCCGCCGCAAGAGCGGAGACAAAGGAAACGGCCGCTGCGGTGGTTACGCCAAGAATGAACCGAAGAAATCTGCTGAATGGAATCATGCGAAACGAATAGTGCCGCCCGCCGTTTCTGGCAAGCTCTAGATTCAGCGACGGTGGGATTGAAAGCGAGCGGTGGGTAGGGACCGTCGCTCTGCGCGGTCCGCCGATGGGCTTTGAGATTTTCGAATCGTTCCGCGCTCGGTGTGGTTGTATTCCTGTCCGACTTCGGACGGCGCGCGCAGAGCGACACGCCCTACCATCCGAGGTAATACTAAGCCGACGGTCGTCGCCTCATCTGTCGGCTCTTTCACATCTTTTTCTTCTTTTGACCCACGCTTTCAAACGCACCCCTTCCGCGACGGATCGGACGGGGGCTGTTGAATAGCTTCTGTTTCGCCTTCGCGGTTTCGGTGCCCTCCTGTTCAGAAGAATGGTTCCAGTTTGGCTCACCTGTGAGGCGCCCAATGAAGCGGGGCGGCGGGCACCCGGTCAATCGATGACCTGCGGAGGGAGATCGAAGACATCTACCACGCCGGTTTCCAGAGAGTATTCCGCGCCGACGACCATGAGTTCCTCCCGTTTGATCAGGCGTTCCAGCGTCTCTGATCCGTGCCGCAGGTGATTAGTCGAGGCGCGGATATTTGCGCGCACGGCGCACTTCAGCAATGCCTCGGGATCGTTTCGCAACGGGGTTTCCAGCAGCGTCTCCACGGCGGGCTGGATGCGGTCCACGATGGAACGAAGGTTCCGCGAACGACCGGCGGTGGGGCGCTCAAGTTGTTCTAAAGTCGCCTGAACGGCACCACAACTGGAATGGCCCATTACCATCACGAGAGCGGTGCCAAACCGCTCAACGACGTACTCAACGCTGCCGACCTGCGAGGGGGCCACGATGTTGCCGGCCACGCGGATGACGAACAGGTCGCCGAGGCCCTGGTTGAACACGAGCTCGGCGGGAACGCGGGAGTCCGAACAGCCGAGGATGATCGCGAACGGCTCCTGACCCGCCACAAGTTCAAGTCGCCGCATCGGGCCGGTATAAGTGGCCGCTCCCTGGACGTCCGCCACGAATTAAAGATTCCCTTCCCTCAACCTTTCGAGTGCTTCGACTGCTGAAATCATTTTCGGCAGTCTGTCGTGCGGGGCTTTGTGTCGCCAAGCAAAACCGTCGGGCTTTCGCACCACTCCGACTTCACCGGATTGGGATTATTCTTGATCGTTTCCGGAGGCGCGATGTCTATTGCTTCACATGACTCTCTTCCGGCCATTTCTTAAAATCACGCTGGGCGTTCTCCTGCTGGCGAACGGCGCGGCGTTGGGCGCGGAACCCGAGGTCCGTGATCCGCATCAATGGGCGAACTGGCGCGGGCCGCTGATGAACGGTCACGCGCCGGAGGCGAAACCGCCAGTCGAATGGAGTGAAGCCAGGAACATCCGCTGGAAAACGGAACTGCCCGGGCTGGGTCACTCAACTCCCGCGGTCTGGAATGATCGGATCTTCCTAACGACCGCGATCCCCGTCGGAGAACCGTTGGCCGAACCCAGACCCGAACTCGCGCCCGGCGCACATGATAATTTTCTCGTGACCAATCGCTACGAATTTGTCGCGCTGGCGATCAACCGCGCCGACGGAAAAATTGTCTGGAAGAAAACGCTGAATGCCGCATTGCCCTACGAGGGCGGGCACTACACAAGCAGCCTGGCCTCCCACTCACCGGCTGCGGATTCCGAGCATGTATTTGCGTTCTTCGGTTCCTACGGCCTTTATTGCCTCGACCATGACGGGGGAGTGATCTGGAAAAAAGATCTGGGTCGTATGCACAGTAAGCACGGCCATGGTGAGGGTAGCTCCCCGGTGTTGTTTGGCGACACGCTCGTCGTCAACTGGGACCACGAGGAGCAATCATTTGTCGTCGCGCTGGACAAGCGGACCGGGATCGAAAAGTGGCGCGTCAAAAGGGAGGAACTGACGTCGTGGGCTTCGCCAATCGTCACAGAAGTGGACGGAAAACCACAGGTCGTCGTCAGCGGAACGCAACGCGTTCGAGGATACGATCTCAAGACTGGCGACAAGGTCTGGGAAGCAGGCGGACTGTCAGCAAATGTCGTCGCCTCACCGGTAGCTGGAAGCGGCATCGCCATATTTGGAAGTAGCTACGAGACGCAGGCCATGTTCGCCGTGCGAATGACTGGAGGCAAAGGCGACATCACCGACAACGACAATGTGCTGTGGTTCCGGCGCCGAAGCACGCCTTACGTTCCCTCCCCTCTACTTTACGACGATGTTGTCTACTACTTGCGGCACTACCAGAATGTTCTGTCTCGCGTGAACATCGAGTCCGGCGCAGATGAAGGAGGCCCTTTTCGACTGGGCGAACTTCGAAACATCTACTCCTCACCGGTCGGCGCGGATGGGCGGATTTACGTCACCAGTCGCGAAGGTCTCACGATTGTCCTCACTCATTCCGCCGAACCGGAACTGCTCGCAATCAACCAACTTGAAGATCAATTCAGCGCCTCGGCTGCTCTTGTGGGTGACGAGATGATTCTGCGCGGTGAGAAGCACCTGTATTCGATCAAACAAGAATCGAGGTAGGGACTTGTGCCGCCGGGGTCGGGCGAGTCTATGAGCGAAACTTACGACCTCCCCCACCCTGTGAACAATTAAGTAACTTTCGTTTCCAAGGAATCCAACCAACGCGATCAAGTGACACAACATCGCCCATTGCTTCGCACTGGCATCGATTTCAATCACTGGCGGCATTTCGTCTGTCATTGTCATCCTTCCGCTAAGGTTTTCGATGGTTTGCACTACGAAACAAAAGAAGCTGACTCTCGAACATCTTGCGAGCTACAAACCTGCAAGTCTTCTACAATCACTGTTGCCAAACCCGAGCGTTCAACGCCGCTCATCTGCACCTGGTCGATTGAACATCCGACAGGTTTTTGGAGCGCGTGCGACGAAGTGGAACGGAGTCGCCGCTTTCGCCGAGACACGATGCAATCAAAGCTCGGTGGAGTATTATTCCAAAGCGGTGATTACGCTGCGCTGCATCACGCGCACTCCACGACGCTCACGCGTTGCTCAAGGCCGTAAGCAATTACCGGGGAATCTCATTCAACGTGTAGTACGCCATCGGGTGCACGAGGGGCTCGCCTTCCATTGACCGAATTTCGTTCAGTTCAAAGTCATGAACATGGCCTTTCACCATGCCTTCAACGACCAGATGAACACTCAATCCATCGTCCGAAACAACTGCCTTAGAAACAATGGGTGTCGTTTGATCCACTTCCGGACTGCCGTAACCGCCCTGATAAATGTGAGTGAACGTCTCGATCTCGAACGAAGCGGGATCGGAAGCGATTTCCCGGGCCAGCGGTTTGGTAAATGTCAGATCAAACCCGTCGTTCGCCGCTCGAATTTCCTTCAGCTCAAACGGCGTCCGACCGTTCCAGTCGATTCGCTGGAGTGCAAACGGGCGAACCCCTCGCACCGGCCAGCCCCGGTTGGTTCCGCCGGTCATCAACTTGCCGTTCGGTCCGAATGCGACCGAGAGCAATCCCGTTCCCATGCCCTCGCGAAACGGATAACAAGCACCCTGCCAGACCCCGTTCACCTCCTCGGTCGTAACGCGCATGACAATCCCGAGCGTGAAATCACAGATGAACATCTGCCCTGCGAACGGGCCGAACTTCCCCTGCGTTTCATCCACCACAAATCCGGAGAGTTGCTGGCCCATTCGGCGATAGGGAAAAACGACGGCATAAGGCACCAACTCGTTGACGCGGCCGCGTTCGATTTCGAGCCGGGACCGTGAGTTTGGAACCACGGGAGCAGCACCAAGATCCGGCGCATCAGGATACCAGTTGAAACTCGCCGGGTGCCCCATGAATCCGCCGGGCTTCAAGTGCTTCAGCGAACCCGAGCCATTCCAAGGACCCTGGCTCTCAGCATAGAACATGACGCCCGCGGAATTGGTCCCGACGCCACACGGACTTCGGATTCCGCTGGCGATCGGGATCGTTTGACCGTCCGGCGTGATCTTGAGTGCCCACCCGCGAAATTTTTCTAACGACTCGTATGACTTCGAAAGACAGAGCGCGACCCAGATATTTCCTTCGGTATCCGGCTTGGAACCGAAGGAAAACTCGTGATAGTTCCGGAACCCCCATTCATCGCTCAGCGTTTCAAATCGATCAGCTCGCTCATCGCCGTCGTCATCCGTAATCCGCGTCACTTCCGTTTGTTGGGTCACGAAGAAACTCCCGTCACGGAACGCGAGACTGGTCACTTCATCCAGTCCGCTAGCGAACAATTCGTAGGTCGGTTCCGGATGTTGATCGAACGCGCCCGTGACCAGGTAAATATCACCACGCCGGGTGCCCACCGCGAGGCGGCCGTCGGGCAACAGCTCAAAACTACTCGCCTCTAGCACCAGTCCGTCGGGGATGGGAACATCGACGATTGGATAATAGCGCGACTCCGCTTCCGTCGTATTCCAGAAGTCCCCCAGGCGCTCGGCCTGAACTGAGCACACGGCAATCGAGCCAGCGATCAAGGCAACGGAAATTTTCATTAGTTTCGTTTTACCAGACATATCGGATCACCAGTTCAGAAACCCCATCGACGAATTGAACAGGCACGCGCAGCTCGCTCTTTCCTTCCCGTTCCACGAGCACAGCTGAATCATTCCTCGGGAATTGAATGGTCAGATCGGTGCCGATTCTGAACGCATTGTTGGACAACGTTTCGATTGATTCGTGCGTGGCGGCTCGAAACACAAGCGGAGCATTCAAATCATTCTGTCCAGCGAATCGGATGGTTCTCTCGAGGCCACCCGGGGGACTTTCGATGAAGTAATCAGTCACCTCAATCTGATCAAACTTGTAGTTGAAAGTGGGGCGGCGCTTCTCATCGAGGGTGTATCCCTTGAACTGAATGTGTTCTGGGCGATCACTCGCTTCTGGCCACACGGCGTCAACGGTTCGCAGACGGATCAACTCAGGTTCGTTCGAAAGATTAATCGGTCGCGCAAGTGGCCGGGCGGTGCCGTGGCCCTGGCTCGTCCACACTCCGGCGGGATCGAGAAACTCGCCTTTCCAGATGGCCGAGAGACACAGCTGTTCCGCGTTGAAAATCAGATTCACCTGCCCCGGGTAGCCGACCCCGATCCCTCGTTTGCCCACGTTCGGATAACTCCGACGCAACATGCGCGCTTCATCCGCCGCAATGATCCGCATGGGCTCACGCTGCAATCCGCGCGGCTCACTCGCGCCGTAACCATCGAGCAGATACGCCCAGATCGACTGGACCTGCGGTTGGGCGTCGCCTTCAAATAGTTCGGTAAAACCGGATTTACCTCCGGCCCAAAATCCTGGCATCAACGTCGTTGGACTGAATCCCTGCGGATCCTGCAGGTAGTGAACGAACCACTCCTTTTTCAGGCGCAGACTCATTTCCGTCAGGTCCACCACCGCCATGCTTCCCGACTTCGTGCCTTTGAACGAATGGCAGGCGATGCAATTGAAGGCCTCGCTGCCGGTGAGTTTTTTCCCGGCATTCTTGAAATCATCGAGCGACCCGACCTGCACGTCTTCCACCGCAGGGAGGTCTTCCGTTTCGCCCAGCAACCCGATCAGATGATTCAAGTTGGTCGCGCCAAACTGGGGCATCCGCGTTTTCAGATACGGCCGAACCGGCGCGCCTTCCACCAGGATTTTGCGGATTGCCATCGACTGCAATTTGGCGCCCACATTCGACAACGAGGGAGGAACCCGCCCCTGTTCGCCGATATTCGGATCATCGGTGCCAAACCACACATCGCGGTCGGCCGCAATGCCACCAAAACCGTTCCTCTCGTGGCACGCGACACAATTGAAGCTCAGCATCGTCAGCTGAATTTGCTGCTCGTTGCTCAGTTCCGGAGCGGGCCGGGTCATGGCACTTTTGATCGCGTCGATTTGATCACTGCTCAAGGAATAGTGCGGCCAGTTTCCGGCTTCTCCTGAGAGACAACCGGCGTTCCAATCGGAAATTTCTGTCCGCCTCTGTGTAACGTCGAGTTTTGGATCCTCAACCTGGTGACAGGCAACACAACGGTTCGACACAAAGTCCGCGCGCCCTTTCGAGACGAGCGCTGGATTTGGAGAGTAAGAGTCGCTTCGTGCCTCTTGGTCACGGAGGAGATACGTCGCGATATCCACGGCCTCCTGGTGGGCCAAGCCAAAATCGGGCATGCGTCCGCCCGGACGCACGGCCAGCGGAGCTTTCAGAAACGCGACGAGGCTGGTCAGCGAATACTTTGAGGTGATCGTTCCCAACGGCACCGACCCGGGAATCTCCTGCTCCGGCGAATGACAGGCAACACAGCCGATCGACTCGTAACGCCTTTTGCCGTTTTCTTGTGAACCCGGTTGAATGGTTTCCGCCGGTTCGATGCTGGGTTGAAGCGAGAACAAATACTGAGCGATAGCCTCGGCTGCATCTGCCTTTTCTTTGGTGCTCAGTTGCGTGAGAACATCCGGCATGGTCGCACCAGGCTTGATCGAATGTGGATTCTCCAGATACTGTTTCAGCCAGTCGAAGCTCACACGCGACTGAATATCCTGAAGAGAGGGCGCCGGCTTCGATTGAATCCATCTCGCGTTGTCACCAAGTTCGTGACACGCCGCACAATTCAGTTCACCCACCAAGACCAGCCCTGTTGATAACGTGTCCACCTCCGGGTGGCCCGCCAATCCACCGATCACCGGTGAAGCCGCAGTCGTGCGCGTGGCCATTGCACCGAGCATTAGTAGGCAAACAAGTATCGTTGACGTTTCGGGCTGGAATGCGGGCATGGATGGTTATCAGTTCATCTTCGCTGGGACGTGCTTGAAATATCAACTGACTTCAATCGTTTTGACGAGATTCAATTTTGCACTGAGCGCTCGTAGCAGCCGACGTCAGGAGGATCAAACTCCCATGAACAAACCCAAATGAGCCTCGTCACCTCGTCTGCTACGATGGTCATTGCGGTTCCGACTCGCAATCGAATTCCGAGTCGCGGAGAATGCCACCAATGAGCGCAAGTCGACTATGCCACAGAACTCTGAAATGCTTCGCACAATTGGCGCTGGCGATCGCCACCACTCTTGGAACGGCCGCCCAACACCCCGTTCCGGAAAGCCCGCTCTGGCTGACATATCCGGGGGGTGAAGGTCCCGGCAAAGGCAACCACATCGTTCTCATTGCAGCGGAACAGGAATACCGGAGCGAACAAGCGCTGCCGATGCTTGCGCGCATTCTGTCGGAATCACACGGGTTCGATTGCACCGTGCTGTTCTTGGTCAACGAGAAGGGTGAAGTGGATCCCACGCTCAAGATTCGTTGGGAACAAAAAGGGATCGTCCACAACGTGCCAGGACTGGAGCATCTCCAGAACGCTGATTTGATGATTTTGTTCAGTCGATTGCTCACCCTGCCCGACGAACAGATCGCGCCCATCATCGAGTATCTGGATTCCGGCAAACCCATCATCGGCATCCGCACCGCGAACCATGGTTTTCTCGAAAACTTTCCCTACGAGAAGAACGGCAAGAAAGTTCAGTTTGGAAACGATATTCTGGGCGGCACCTTCCTGAGTCATCACGGAAACTGGCACGCCGATTCGACCCGTGGAATCATCGTCGAGGAACAGAGAGACCATCCGATTCTCACCAGTGTCGACGACATCTGGGGACCGTCCGACGTCTATCGAACGTATCCTGAAGGCGAAGCTCTTCCCGACGATTGCACCGCGCTCGTCTTTGGACAGCCGCTGATGGGACGCAGCCACGACGAGGCGATTAATCCGAAGAAAATTCCGTTACCCATTGCCTGGACCAAAACCTGGCGAACCACCACCGGAAAGGACGCGAATGTGTTCCACCTCACCATGGGCAGCGCACGAGATTATCAGAGTGCCGGGCTCCGCCGAATGACCATCAACGCCGTCTACTGGTGCCTCGACATGTCAGACAAAATCTCCGCCGACAGCAGCGTGGATATCATCGGTGAATACGAACCGCTGGAGAGCGGGTTCAATTATGAGAAACTCAAGGTGATACCGAAGAAACCTGCAGCCTACCGATAGGATTTCCTCATCAATGGTAGGCAGGGCTGGGTTCTCGGTGCCGGCCTTTTAGCGTGAGGGAGGCCGGAGGCATCTCAGCCGGTAGTCGGTGGTTGAGTCCGCAAGCGCGGACGACACCACCGGACAACGTCAAATCCACGCCGCATCCTAAGAGCCTGTCCGAAAAAGGAGTGACCGAAAAATTCGTGGAAAATGTGATCGGTCCAGATCGTTTTGATTGACACTTCGGGCTTGAAAAAACTTTTTATTTTTGGCGCAGCCCACTTGAGGCGATGAA
>Ga0209390_10007654_pt1 | contig 13735 bp, 16 predicted proteins | sample BON01_FD_187212 | JGI IMG/M metagenome (GOLD analysis project Ga0209390, IMG submission 187212) | Freshwater microbial communities from Lake Bonney liftoff mats and glacier meltwater in Antarctica - BON-01 (SPAdes) (version 2) | ecosystem: Environmental > Aquatic > Freshwater > Ice > Glacier... | reverse complement strand
CGCCAGGTAGGATAAAATACGGCAGCCGTGCACCTTCTCGCTCAGCGATCCGGTCTGTGCGGGACTTTTTCAATCAGTCAGCATTTTTGCGCGGGAAACTCACTCAAGCCCACTCAGTTGCGGTCCGACTTCTCCTGGCGGCAGGCCCTGGCGCCATAATTTCTCATCCCCCTCATAGTCAAATGTGGCTCGCATGGTGACAAAGTACAGATTGTCCGTGTCAGGCGCTGCTGCATTTGAGGGCTGGCCTGACGCATTGGCACTGGCATCAGCTGGCAAATCCACCCCTGCCTCCTTCAGCAGTTGTATCACTGTTTCAAGTGGAAACTGCGTGCAACTGTTGCTCAAGTTCCCACCTCGACGAGCTGGCGCATCCGCCGGCAGGGCATGCGCAACCAATTGCATACTGGTGGTAGATGGAGCTATCTCATGCACCCTCCACATGCGCGTCTCACAGATCCCTTGCACTGAGGATTGTTGCTCGACGTTGAGATTTACCTTGGAATGCTGGATGGGTGGCGGTGGTGGTACCGGCTGGGGGCCTGTGTATATACCAAGCAATGTTGCTGCTGCTGTTAAGACAGTAGTCATCTGCAGAGGTGCTGTAAGGGTGTCCAGTGTCACGTACATGACGTCCTTACACACTGAGGTAATGGTGCACTGTTGGCCAACCTGCAGCCACGGGAGGTTTACAATGTGTTGATGCACTTCAATGCGAACCTTAGCGTGCAATGCAGGAGGGACTGGGTCACAACTCCTAAACCTTTGACCAATCATTGGGCAGTATCCTTGTCGGAACTGCTTCAGCAGACGGAGTGCCCTTGAGGCTGAGACCCGTTTTAGTAGCATCTGCTTGCCATCAGGGCGCAAGCCAATGGACCGCATTTCTGCTGTCGCTGCCTTGCATTCGCACGCCACATTCCTGAGGGGTGTGGTTGGCGCCACATATACTTCCAGAGCATCGAGAAGTCTGGTGGGTGGTTGCGTCACGCGCTCGCTACGTCGGGGGGCACTGTCAGTTGCCATGTGACCATGTGATGCGACCAATATGCTGCCTGCAGATATGGCCTCACTTTCAGGATCGACTGCTCTGACCACTCCAGCGAGTGCTACTGGCATTGGAATTGCTGCAGCCGTGTCAGTAGCAGTGTGTTTTGTTGTGTGTACATTTCCCCGGGCCTCCCTGCGTTGGAAATGTGCGCCCAAGACTGGGGCAGCGCACGCCAGACACACATACAGAGCAGTAGACAGGAGGGCATCCCGCAGCATTGTGACTGCTGCCGCACTTCCAATGCCCCCAATAACACGATCAGCCTCGATCTGATGTTTGCGAGTCACGGCAGCAAACAACGCCTTTTCCTCATCCCCACTTTCCTTCATCTCATACAAGTTCGGAAATGGGTGGTTGCACAGATGGCAAATGGCCACAGTGCTTGCATCTGCGTGTTTCACCTCCTGGCTAATCATTGAAATACCAACAAGACGCCAGTGGTGTAGTACATGAGAATACAAATTGAAAACCACCACAAGTTGGGCCTTCGTGAATTCAAGGTGAAATGATTTGAGCATACCAGTGTACCATCCAAGTAGCAGTAGGAGCTTGGAGACATGTAGAGGTATGATACCATGCGGGATGACGATGCCCTGAACATTTCTGTCAGCAAAAGCATGTAGGACCTGTATGTATTTGAGAGCTGTTTCCTGGTGCCCGCTTTGAATTGCACCCACGGGCAGAGGCATTGGTGACAGTGAATCTCGTATCCACTGCACTTGACGCCATGGTGCAGTGAAATCCAGTTCGCTATCATTAACCTGCAGAGGCCAGTCGAGTCGCATGGCCTCTCCTGAGCCAAACCACACAGGTCCATGTTTTGGATTACAAGATGTTCTGCAACCGGTTCCTCCAAGCAGGAATGCCAGTTTGCGCACTTCACTGACCCTAATACTGTCAAGTGTTTCCTTTGTGTCACTTGGCGGGCCAAGCAGTAGGATGCGCACATCCCTCTTGTTCAATAAGCCATCATGTCTCCGCAATACACCAGGGCAGTGAGTATCAGTTACTACAAGATGTCCATCCTCATCACATGTCCATATGTGACTATGTGTCGAGGACGCTCTGCTGCAATTGGTACTCAACTCATTCCTATCAGCATAGTCATTCCACACAGCAGCGTGGCCAAAACTGATACTACCTGCAGGCAAAATTGCCAATTCTGTGCACGTGACATCATTTGTTGAGTGACGCATGTAGTGTTTCTGGGGCAAGCGTTTTCCCCCAGGTCTTTCATGAATGACGACTGCCACTCTCCCGCAACCTTCAGTTGCAGTGATTTTCTCCCACACTCGTGAGAGAGCCCCGTCTCTGGGCTCATTCAGGACTGGCAGGCACCTATGTAACTATGGTGCAACTGGTCCCGTCTTGTCAGAGCAGAAATTGTCGACTGTCACACTCCAGTGATAGCCAACCGGACTGTCCCCCTATGAAGTCGTTAGTACAGACGGTGCCACTGGAAAAAGACAGTTGATGGTCAGAGCGGATGTCACAACCTGTTGTTCCAAGTCAAAGACATCTCGCAGCCACGCAATAATTTCAAGAGGTAACTGTCCAACCATATCAAAACGCCTGGCTTTTTAATTCATCTGTGGCTGCTGTTTTACATTCCTGGTTTTTGCTTGGTTGTGTTCTAACACTCTATGCATACTCTCAACACATTCATACAGTACATCGTACGCAGCCTGCTGGAAATCAGCGCCAGCGCACGTCTCCCCAGATGTCGCATCCGTCTATTCCGACAGTCCACACAGACATGTAATGTGTTCCTTGGTCGCCACACTTGCACCCCTGCCCATGGCACCAGCTGAGGCTGCAGGCCCTGGTTGCCATGTCACAAGGTCTGGGTCATTGTGTCTTATAAAGCCAGACCCTTGCATCCAGGCCTCCTTGTCACTTGTCATTTTGCAATCTGGGCCTGTGAGGCCCAAGCGAAAGTCTGGGCGAAACCACAGGCTGTTTTCCCCTGTCGCTAGGTGTGCTGATGCTGTCAAGGCCATTTGAACGAAAGCAGGTTGCCATGCTGGGCATTCGTGACACCAGTGTACCCTGGAGTCTGGACCTCCTGAACAAAAGTGACACGGTCGTCCTTTTCCCCCCAGCTTGAGTATGTTTCGCACGCTCTTGGCATCAGCACAATCTATCAGGGTAGACAGGTTGAGGCTGCTGCTTGCAATTTGTCCCAGGCAAGACCGTATTGCTTCTGCTTTCAAATGTTTGCACACTTGCGCCCAGTGTTTGCTGTGTACTTCTCCCTTTTTCATCAGTCGCATGACTCTTGTAGCCTTAGATCTCTCACAGTCAGGCTGGATTGACTCCTTGTTAAGACGAGGTGTCACTCGAACATGTTGCGCAAGCTGTCCCAGTTGCTCGAAGGGGTCGCCAAACATTGGTACCCCCGCTGAAGTCCAAAAATTCGTAGCACCTTCAAACCGATATTCACGAATCTAAAGAAAATATTCGAGCACATAGAGCTTCCAGCAACGCTACTAGACTATTTCTTGCGAAATAGTAAAAGCAACATCAGTCAAACCTGTGGTCGCAGGCCACCGTAGAAATCAAGCTCGTGAGTTCTTCCTTGTTGGCCAGCTGCTCCAGCCAGCAGGTCACACGCATGGTTTTGACGTGCTGTTACAGTCTGACTCAAATCTGTCGTTCCATTTTCCTCACGATTGTGGCAAGCGGCTTCGTGCATCATTCCAAAATCCACTACCCTTGCGCACATTTGCTGGATGTGGAAGGTGGCAACCCCTAGTGTCCCAGCCTCCTTTGTCCAGACGCCGTGTCGAGCAGCCAGATCCGAATACATACACACCTTTTTCAGTGCCATCAGGCCGCTCACACTGTCCCAGGACAGCAGCACTTCGCAGTCGTCAGGAGCAATTCTATTTTAACTGCACATTGCCGCTGTTACGCACTGCTCCTCTACTGAAGTACTGGGTTCATCATCAGAGCTCCTGGACACTACTCGCATAGCGTGAGCTGCAAGTACTGATTGGTAGGGATTTGGGTGACTTGCATCGCTGATGATATATGCAATGCCCAATCGTGGTCGACACTCTGGCGATCTATTATGAGATGATCCAACCCAACCTTCCGCTAAATGGTTCTTCAGCGCATACACAGACGCAAAACTCTTGCCACAGACACATGTGTGTTTGTGAGCATTCTTGTCTGCACTCATATATTGTGCTTCCACCTCCCAGCTTTCGGGGTTTGCCCTTCGCACTTGTGCAACTGTCCTGTTGTACATTTCCGCCGCAGCCAGGATGATCCCCTCCCTTTTCTGAGTACAGTCCCTACCAAAGACACAAGCGCATACGGTTGGCGCCGCACTGCACTCCATTCCCAGTCCTTGGTATTACTTCGTGTCTGTGACAGTGTTCAGGTAGATGGCCATGTCCCAAGCATCCCGATTGATGAGTCCTCGCGCTCCATCCATGGTGCCTGACGAGCACAGCAGGCGTCTCAGCGATTCTTCATCCATGTCACGTTCGTCTGCATTTGCAAACACAACATGAAAAACGTCTGACTAATAATCTTGTTGAGCAATTGTTTCCAACTTACTGTACGTAGTGACTGTACCACTGCATGTTATCTTCATGTCAGCCTCTTCATTTCCAGGGAACCATTTGTACACATTTCTCCCCACCCAGTTCTCACCCGATGGCGCGGAGATCTCGCATTTAATTTCATTGAGTGTTACCGCATCTAAGGGACCCTGAGCTCGGATCCTACATCTAAGCAACCTATGGTGCAACTCATCCTGTTTGATTGATGATTGCTTTTATTACTTGTAACAGTAATTTGATACCCTTGCTTGAGGGTCTATGTACCTCAAATCCAAATTGATTTGACTTCTCGGTTTTTTGACTTTTTGCCGGAATCGAACCGACGACCTGGGGATTAAAAGTCCCGCGCTCTGACCAACTGAGCAAGTTGTACATCTTCTCGGATTTATCATGAGGCATCTCCACCCACTCATGTGCCGCAGGGTCAAGTGCTGCAGTATGAATCCCAGTGCGTCATGATAGATTTTTGGTGGCAAGCACACCTGTACAGTTTGTTCCACACTGTTGAAGCACAGGTCAAATTCCTCTTGTGCATCATTGCCTGTCTGCCCAGATTGGCTCGCCATACACGTGATGTGTAATGTAAATCCCACACTCCTCCCCTACCACAACCGTAAAAAGCCAATGGCTTTGCAGACACAAACACACCAGTTTTTGTTTGCGCAATGGCTGCAATATTCCCCAGGTGCACACATTCGAACCTTGCCGTTTCCCCACTTGTGCGCATTCTACTTGCTGTCTTCTTCCCCTTGACAGCAGTCGTGTCATGCATCACTTCATGCACCATCGCCCTTGTCATCCCAGTGCTTTCATGCGTTGTCACATGCAGCAGGACCCAGTTACCAAAGCACTGTGAATCTGGGTCGTGGTGCCAGTAGATCCACATTAGCTTGTTTGCGATGCCTGGCGTCTGCATACTTTTGACCGTGTCTTTCCTTGTTTCTTCCAGTGCCAGCGCGTAAGTGCTGTCATGTTTGTCACCCACGTGTTCATGTTTTTCGTCCAAATTTGTCAAAATCCCGCGATCTTCTCCTGGAATGCCGGATCCATCAGTGCTAACCAAGAGTGAATTTTGTTTTGCACAGTCACGTACATTCTGCTGATATATTTCTCTTTTCTGGAAAGCCAACGCTGCAATCATGTTGTGTTTGCGCATCCCATTTACGGAGGAGCCCAGAAGAACTTCATCTGTTGTCAGTGTAGGCTTGTCACGCGGCCCCCCACCTTCACCAAGAGTCAGATCCGCTACATCCAGGTGTGCCAAAATGTGTCCATCTACTGTGCTCAGGTTGTGAACCAACATTAATGTCTCAAAATCTTTCCTCGCGAAAAAAGCCGCACGACTATCTTCAGCAATGTTTAAATCGGCACGCTCGTTCTTTCTATTCACCGGCCGTACCGCCTCCGCACCATATGACGCCACCACTGCAGGCACACATATTTGTAACACACTTCCACTCCCAATACCACTCCCATTACCATGAGCACCATATGCGTAGCGTACAGCCGTATTTCGGTCGTCTGTAGGGTGCAAGAAGCATTCATCTTCATGTGTTGACCGAATGGACTCGTCTTCTCTTAGGTTGGCTCCCTCTTTTGGAGATACACACCCCGTCGCCACGAACTTCTGTTTCCCTGTGGCGATGAGTCCAATCAATAGTATCCCTGGCACCATTGCTGATGACTGAGCCCGTGTCTGCGCCTCCGACGCCTCAACGGGCAGTGCCTTCCATGAAGATGTTGAAGTGTGGCTCTCGGGTTCTTGAATCAACACTACTGGGCCTCGCGGTGGCAGGTACTGGAACGACAACAATCCTTACTACCAAATGAGACATCATTGTGCCTGAAAATTTGGCTTGGCTGGTACCTGAAAGCCTGTCGCGGCGATGGCACGTGTTGCTTCCCACTGTGAATTTGTATTTCTGCATGATTCTGCAGAAATTGTAAACGTCGAGCTGTTGTTAGATCACCTCGCACTGAAAATATATCTCTCGTACGGTCCCCTGCATGGGCAAGTAGATTTTCACAGTTAGCCCTCACAGCTACAGAGTACTTGATAACTGGGTCCCCCATCCCCCCCCCTCCCAGCCAGTGCGGATCCAGGAGCAGTGAATAAAACAACTTCTCAGAATCTTTGGCCCCGAATTAATTGATTAATTTATACCGCGTGCAGCGTCTGCCGCAAAATTTTGAAAACATGACATTAGTAGCACGTCGGAGAGAGCATTTCCAGGGGTTTTTGGCGATATTTTTGGTTGCTCAACTCTCTCCAAAAAGAGGTGTTTTAGTACAGAAGAATTCACTCGCTTCTTGTCAACGGTGTCGTCACAGCGTCGAGCCACGCACTCTGACGTGTTCTTTCAAACATTGTGATCTGATTGCTTGGTCACTTTTGATTGGACACCCCACAGTGGGCCCACACATAAATATCTTTGAGGGAGACTCTGTTTTGTCCACGTTTGTTGTTTGTTCTCCACCGTTACGGTCACGCCGGCCGAGACTCGGATTATGTCAACGGAAGCGCTTCTCTCAAAAACGGTTTCGGTTAAAATTTACACGAAGCGCGCCCGTGTACGATCTTGCATTCCACGGAGTGCATAAGCACCCGGCAGTCGCGGTACGAAACAGTTGGAGACGGTAGCGACTCTAGTAGGAAAAAGTGGACCTTCGGCTCAGGACCGTTACTGTGCCAGAGGTTTAGGACGAGTCACGAAGGAACGGCGTGCAAACGAAAAAGAACAGAAATAAGTCTAGTATTTGTGACAATTATGTTACATGTGTTGACGTACATTGTTTCCAATAAATTGTTAGGGAATTGAAATGGTGTTGTGCGATTTGTATCTCAAGAGGTTTGATTTGACAAAGGGTTTGTTATTTGAAACTTTCGTAATCACTGTTTGGTACAAATTGTGTCGTTGTGATCACTCAGTATTGGAGTTCAAATCATTTTCACTACTAATAAATTGGTAGACAGAATAAAAAACTTGAAATGAAATGCATCCCCGGATGATTAAGAAGAGGATTTTTGATGAAAAGAATGCGCCGTAGGCCAGATTTTTAATGAAATAAAATGCGCCGCAGGCAAGACTTATCAAACAAAATGCGCCGCAGGCCAGATTTTTTGACAAGTCCTCATGGGTACTCTGTCCTGTTAATGCAGTAGAAAAATTATTTTCCACGAATCACAGCTCAGAATCTTCTTCTTTTAATTAATTAATTAATTCATTAATTTATTAATTAATTAACCTTTGGCCGGCCTATAGTACGTTTGTTTTACCCACTGGCCAGGAGGAAGACAGTCACCGCATTATCTAACTCTTCATTTATGGGTGCCAGTCCCAGCGCACGCATGCCGCTGTTTGCTACTACCCCCCGCATCTTAATGATAAATTCAGGTGTAGGGGGGTCCAGTAAAAGTAAAGTCCGCAAGCGCTGGTACAGGACCGTGACAGATGCCTCACCCTCTGCATCATAAGAGGCGAGGGCAGCAGATGATGATGATTGCTTTTATTACTTTCAAAAGTAGTTTAGTACCCTTGTTTGAGGGTCTATGAAGTTCAAATTCATGAGAATTTGAGTTATCGGATGTATTATCTCGCACTAGGGACAAGATGTTGTCAGCCGTAGCCAGCATCATCCCCTGTGATTTTGTCAAGGCACACCCCACTGCAGAAACGTGGTCCGAGATAGCGCACTGCACCCCTCTCCACTGGTGTGTTAGCCATGGCATCCCCCGTTGTAGGTACTTTTGTGATTGCTGCTCGTATGAGTTGGCCCCGGGAAATAATTGCTGCCACTGTCAACTTGGGTTGCTCGCCAAGCAGATGCCGCATTATAGGCGAACATGTGCTAAAACTTTTCTCTAGATTCGACTGCGCCCCCACCAGTGTCAAACCAACAGTCAGGGCCTCTGTAGCATTCTGCAAATTTAGATAGATATCACGCGCCTCTTCTTGTGTCTGTGCCTTCCCATCTGTGGTCACTGCGTTATCATCTGCGCAGCCTGTAACCTTAACATATGCAACGCAAGGGTGTGGTACGGACAGCAAACACCTTGTTTGTTGCGGTATGTTAGTTCTGCTCCGTTTTGTCAGCTGAGGCGTCCCAAGGTCCACCGGCAGCAGACGTGGCAGAGGGTATCCATGCACTACGCTGTTAGAGTATGCCTGAGCGACTGCAGTTGTGAATATGTACAGCAGGGGGCTAGATGGTGCCCCTTGTGCTAACCCCCCTTCAAGTTGTACCTTCTCATCCAAATCCCCAAGACCATAGGCGGTGTTCACCACTCGAGAGTGTCCGCCGATGTGTGATATAATTCGTGTTTCCAAATCCGCAGGCACTGCAAACACACTGCATGCTGAACTGTTTCCAGTGTAGTTGATAGTGTCGTATGCTGATGTTGCGTCCAGGAAGGCTTGGCCAGAGCTTGTCTGTTCGCGCCGTGCGTGCCGCTGAATGCCTGAGACTAGATCTGCAGGCCATTCTGGGGCCCCACCCTTGACGAATCAATACGTGCCCTCTGGCAGTAGGCCATATTCTTGCAGCACTAACATGAGTCCACGGCATATCACAGAGTCCACTAACTTAAATATTGGATCCTAGCATGCGATAGGTCGTGTGCGTCGCATATCTTCCAGAAGAGGGATGATATCAACAATTTTCAGAATTGTTGGACTTTCTCCAGCGAGAAGCAGATTGCAGATGACAAGTACAGGCTCCAGTTGTTTATCTGTCATGTCCTGTAATTCCTCAACTGTCATCAAACGTCCCGTCTTTCCCTTTTTCAAACGGCCAAGCTCTTGTCGCAACTCTTAAACATCTCTGAATGGGGCAAAAACCTGCCTGTATGCCTCATCTCTCCTAGCGTGGCACAAATATTTGTAGTGACTTCCACAGTGGCACCGCATGGATTTCAAGCATTCGCAGAATTTCTGTCAGCTCTTTCTGCCCATTTTCCTGCCAATCAATGATGGTATTCGTCGCCACGTTGAATAGACATGGTGCGACTTTTTCATCCCCTCGAACGTCCACCATCATTTGCACAATCTGAGCCATTTTCCGTTGCACAGCAGTCTCCAGCAGACAATTTCAGGTTACTTGTGAATGGCTGTTCGCCTCGGTCACGCACTTGATGGTTGTCCACTTGTCCTACATCTTCCCCTTGCACCCAAGTACTATCTTGTGGTGTCTCATCCTGGTCATCACATGGATTTCCAGGTTCACAGGTAACGCTAGGGATCGTGTCATATTGTATGGTTGTCTCCGTATCCATCTCATCCACTCCATCTATCTGCACAATAGCCGTGTGCACATCATTCAGCAGCATGCCTGATACTACACTGTGCTGTGCCTCTAGCCGAGCCCGCAGGCCTGTGCCATCGCTAGTGTCCTCCTCATTGTCGTTCACAATGTCACTTTGTCTCCGAGTAACACCACCCACTGCATCATGTTCAGTGCAGACACCATCATTCTGATTGACATGTTGTTTGCCCATTCCTGTATTTTCATGTCGTTGACAAACCATGACATATACCCGTGTCGAGCACCAGTCGCTGGCATTGGGTGCTCACACTGTGCTGTCATCAAAAAGCTGCCACGCTTGATCCACTGTGTGCCGTGCAATCGTAATAAAGTGATCTCCAGTCTGTCCAGGTGTCGTAATACATTGGTATCACCGACATCAGGTCGTATTCCAGTTTGGGACTGTCCGTGCAGTTGCAAACGGACCCGAATGCAAGCTTCTCTTTCGGGAAGTCTACACGTGTCTTATTCCCTCCTATGCTGCTACCTCTCGCATTATTCTTAAATCATTTCAAATGCCAGCTAACAAATTGTGGGAACACAGAACATCGTATTGCGTAGGCCCCCAATGGAGACCTGGTGACACTCTGTGGTCTATGTTATTTGCATTCATCACACTTCCACTGTCTTTCCTGGGGTGCGAAGAAATTTTCCAGACAGGCCTGTAGTGTTGTATTGTACCGAGGTATCTCTAAGCTCAAGGATAAAAACTTGACATGGTCAGATTCAGGAGCATTATATCTGCTAAAGTCTCGAGCTTGACACTGCATACTTTTAGTCATCTTCACACCAAAATTGCCAACTACCGCTGAGGTGGTTCCGCCTTGGATGCACTGTAGCAGCAGTATCAAAGCGTCATGTGCATCCAGTAACTGCCAGTTTTGTTGGAAGTCTTGAGGTCGCACTTTCTGTAATTCCAGAATCAAATTGTGTAGATGTGCATGATGCAATTGGCCAACGTTCAACTCACCGATTACCTTTTCAGAAGTGGGCAGCAGCTTGGTCACTTGCGGATATCTTTGATGTTCCAGCCGTGGTTGCATCTGCTTGCACTGTGCCCTGCCTGCCCGAATTTAGTTTGCGACAGTGTGCCAGACACTATATAGCTGAATTCAGATAGCACGTATCACTCAGATTTGGTCAGCCAACTCCGATACAGTGATGTGGTTTGCACGGCACTGGTCTCTTTGATATACAAGCTGCTGGTTGAGTCTGGCTTTTACATTGGCGTTGCGTGATCGCGCTGTTAGGTGACAGTGGTCCTCTTCCAACTGCTACTTTTTCCAAGAACAGGATTGTATCATCCCCACAGCTATTCTTTTCGCATCCACCTCGTGTCTCTGTCACCACAACACTCATCACCGTTTCTGCCCGCAATTTTGACATGGCACCCTTGCCTTGTTCCATTTTTCTCTTGAATGCCAGTGATGTCCGCTCAAATTGTTCTGACGTCATTTGTTGAATCAGTGCTGCTGCCTGTACTCCCACACTCTCATACACATGCAGGGCTCGCATGATTTCCAGTGCCAGCCTCTCACCACTGACAGTTTGCAGTGCTTGTTTCACCTTTTCCCATTGTTCTTTCAAGCACTTGAGCATGTCAGCAGATGACTTTGTCCGAAGAATTGGGCGGCCACGCAGGTCAACTGATCTGTTAAAAAGCACGTCATACAGAATTGCAGTTCCTGGAAAGGCAGAGGCACCAGTTGATTTGTCACCCGCATTGTGACGTACTTCATCCATAACGTGTTTTGCGAGCCGTGCATGGCTTGTAAAAGCAATGTCCTCTGCGTGAGGCAGGGTCCCATCGTTTGCCATGACCAGGCCTGCCAATTTATCCTGCACTGGTTTATTGCGTGGAGATCATCCTTGATCTTCCTTTTGGTTTTCCAATAAACAACATTATCTCTCTCTATTGTTAATCATCTGGATTTGGGCTACCTGTGGTCCAGCGTTCAGACCATGTCGTCTTGTTTGCACAAAGCGTCCGTCCACCACTGAAAGTCTCAATTGTGCACACAGTCGTGTTGCTACCGTTATCATGCCTTCCTGCCCTTGCCAGTTTCTTTTTGCCCAGGCAGCCCAGGCAGTCCATGTCCTTTTGTCATCATCTATCCCAGGGGTATCCAGGCCAAGGCCATATTTAGTAATTAATTTCTTCATCAACCTCCGTCGGTGCTTTTTATCATGTGATAACCACGCTGATGTGTCACTCTTTGCCAGGCAGTGCCATGTCTTTAACAGAAATGGCAGATACACATTTCGATCTGTCTTTAGGTTTGCTGCAGGTCCGGAGCCCTTAACAGCTTTTGCGTGCGCTCTCATAATGTGTCAGTGCAGGTCTTCCACGAACACTTCAGTTGCGTGCATGCACTGCTCTCGACGCTTTGTCAAATCTACGGAGGCCTGTCCCTGCACAACGTCGCACAACACTTTGGCTGCCTCATTTAAAGTTTTCACGCGCATGTTGCCCATTTGTTGTTTTACTGTTTTCCCGTCCTCCTTCTTCAGGCTTCACACAGAAGTCCAAAGCCTGCTGAAAGCTTTCATCACAAATCATCCAATTCTTCATTTCGAGGGCCAGCATAGCCCTGACAATTATTTCCCATGCCTTTGGCTACCCCTTCAAAAATGTCTCCACACTCTTTTCATACATGTTGTCATCATTCAGAGCGTCTCTGAAAATCATTTTCTGCTTCTCCTGCAGTGTTTTCCCCCGGCGAGGCCTTTCTACAGTACTGATTGCTATCACATTGTGTACCCCTCGTCGTCTGTCATAACGAAGATTCAGATTCATGTTAAGTGCAATAGCCCGATTGTCTACGCAGAATGGCCCTGGTAACGTTGCTACAGCTGTTTTCAGAGACCTTAAATCACCCATCTTAAACAGGTCACTATTGGCCCAGAATGCGTCAATCCGGCTAATTCCTTTTCCTTGTTTCCAGAATATGAAATCCTGCCTGTTGGGGTGCTTAAGCACATGTAGGTCTGCAAGTCCCAGGTGCAGCAAGACGTTGCAAACAGAGTCTGTACTCTCATCATAAATATATTTCACACCACCTGTACGATCGAGAGTACGCCAAACTGGGCTTGTGTCTGCCATGACAAGAGCGCCACCCTTGCATTCCTGCAGCGTCCCTGTCAAAGCTATTGCTAGTTCACTACATAAGGACTTCTGTTGCCATGTCGACTGGCTAGTCACTCCATACAGCACAATAGTATCAAGGTGCTCTCCCATAAAGTCAAAAGAGAGGTGTAGCTGTTTTCCCACCGTTTGGTGTTGTGGCATTTGACACATGTGTCCAGCTACTATGTTGGTCATGAGCAGCAGCGTACCACCTGATGTACTTGAGGATGTACCTTGTGCAGACACAATATTTTCCATTCTGGATGAAGCATTGGATGTTGGTCCATAGAATCCACTGACATCCCGTTTTTCGCAGTACATATTGACATTATGCCATTTTGCACTATCGGAGCCTATCGTCACGCACGTGGCACTGCACCCTGCGCTTTGGCGGATGGATTTTCCAGAGGTGGCAATCCAGTGGGAAACACAGGCGAGTGCTGAGCTCCAATGAATGCTGCCGCTGACATTACCAGAGAGATCCCTCGGGCCTGCTTGCAGTTTTGCGGTCCACCTCAGTGCAGACGTCGTTGAAGAGTGATATTCGAAAAGCTGTGCCAAAAGACGCATTCTTTAAGCAGGTGAGCGAGTCCATCAAGGCAGCTGGTGACAACTATTTCCGAGATTTTTTCTTTGACAGCGACAAAGTCTTGTTGTAACAGAGGACTGAAGATTCAAAGCCAA
>Ga0209390_10007653_pt1 | contig 13737 bp, 13 predicted proteins | sample BON01_FD_187212 | JGI IMG/M metagenome (GOLD analysis project Ga0209390, IMG submission 187212) | Freshwater microbial communities from Lake Bonney liftoff mats and glacier meltwater in Antarctica - BON-01 (SPAdes) (version 2) | ecosystem: Environmental > Aquatic > Freshwater > Ice > Glacier... | reverse complement strand
AATTCCGAACCGCTGAGCGGCCGAGCGCAGGAACTCGTGGTCTTCGGCGTTCTTGCCATCCGTCTGCAAAAGGTTGTGGTCGACATACTGCACCGACACCTCGGTGCGCACCCGATCCAGGCCGAGCGCCTCGAGTTCGAGCATCACCATCGTGCCTGTCGCGTCTTGGGTGAGCGTCTGGTCGACCCTAAGCGCGATCTCGTCTCCAGGGATCATCTCCCCAGATACCAGATGGCTAGCAATAAGTTTCTGCGCGACGTTGTGACCCATCGTGTGCCTCTTCAGTCGGACGGCGAATTCGGATGTACTGACATCCCAGTATGTCCCTTTCCTCCCCAACATCTGGCCCGAAATAGCGGAATGCAAAAACTGCAATGGCCTTGACCGTATTTCGGCCACGCGATCGGGAAAAATTTGCCGCGTTCCTGCATTCCTGGGAAGACTCCCGGGCGGGTGAGGTTAATGTGCGAGCACTAACTCGCTCACTCGAGTAGATTTAAAAGTCTTTGGTTATTTTAACATTGAGCCAGTTTTGAAATACCGACGATGACCTGAACGCCAATATATTTGGTACCAAGGACAGCAAGATCAAAACTTCGGCTCGCCATCAGGATCGCTTTCGGGCTGCGTCCGCACGACGAGGCATCACAAGACCTTTTACGAAACCCTCCAGGAAAAATCCCTCAAGGTAAATTCTTGTCTTTATCCTATGCAACTTCGGAAGTACCATCAGTTCAGTTTGTTTCAGTGATTCAAGAAGTGCGGGCGACGAACTGGTCGATTGGGTAAATAAAGCGCATGTGCGGATCACTTGCCCCAGGGACACATCCCGAACAACACGTCATGCGAACGCGCCCACTGATCCTTTGGAGGACAAATTCACGGGGAACGTGAGCACGTCCGGCGGGAAGGTTGTTTGAGGTCGAATGAAGCAAAGACATTGCAATGGCCTAGTCAGTCAGTTTCAACTTCGGCGAGGTCGTCAGCAGCTTAAACCGGGACATTGTCGCCGCGTAGCCGGATAAAGGGTCAGTAATCCAGATACGTTCCAGTACCTCGCGGCCCACCTTGGTGGTCGATCGCGCTGGAGTTCCCCCAACCCTTGCCGCGTAACCGGTCATCCATTACCTTGGAGCACTGTTATTAGGACGACTTTATGTCGAGGGCAAACATGGCGGCTCCCAGGAGCCCCCGATCGCCCCCAAGGGAACCAGTGACAACGCTGGGTCTAAGTTCTGGCGGGTGAAAAATAGATTCGAAGGAGGTTGATGTTTCGTCCCGGTACAGCTGGGAACCCTCCCAGAGGGATCCACCCATCACAATGAGTTCGGGGTCTATGAGCTCGGCAGCAATGGCTAGGCCCGTTCCCAGCGCGCAACCCGCTTCGCGGATCACGGACGCTGCAATCTCGTCGTGAGCGACCCGCTTGGCAATGTCGCGTGCACTTTTCAACGCAATCACGGCTTGCTCGTTATATCGTCTGGCCAGTCCGAGCCCACCTGCCACAGACTCCAACGAGATGCTCGATCCGTCTTCGCCCTTGTACGGCATGATGCCGAGTCCGATTGCGGCGCCACGGGATCCCGCCCATGGAATCCCATTAAGAACTAGGCAGTGAGCCACGCCGGTGCTGGCTGTAACAAAGAGGACTGATGAGCGTCCGATGCCAGCTCCTTGAAGTGCTTCGGCGCGAGCCGCACAGCGAACGTCTGATTCGACAGCCCAAGCAAATGTGGTGTGCCGATCAAGGGCATCTTTGGGCTGCACGCTCCAGGCGATGCACTCCCGACTGCCTAGTTCGCCTTTTGCGTTTACGTATTCCGGGACGCCGATACCACCAACATTTGCGGTCCAGTTCCGATCCTTGGCGACAGCCAATAGGTCGTAGACAACTCCCAGGGTTTGAGTCAAGGACGGGTCCGCCAAACCTTCAAGAGTGGTTCTCGTGGGCCGTTCTGATCGGTGTAGAATCTGCAGACTGTTGGAGTACAGAGCGCCGGACACCTTCGTGGCGCCGACGTCGACCGCGATGACGACCTGAAGAGTGGTCAATGCAGTTCGGGGTCCGGTGATCCCACCACAAACCACGACCGGGAAAGTCCGATGTCGGACATGCCCGACGCAACGAGGCTCGGTTCCCCCCAGCATCGTGGAATAAAGAGAGCGTCGCCTTCGGACAGTTCAATGGTTCGTTCTCCCAAAGCGCCAGTAACAGTGACTACCAGTGGGTCGATGGCTCTTACTAACGCGTCAGCTCGTAGATCCGCGATCACTGCCGAAGCTCCAGGCTCACAATGCACCTGCCGGACAATAAGGTCTCGGGTGGCCATCAAGTCGGCCCAACGAACCGCCGCAGTGTCTGGGGCGAACGACCAACGCCAACCGGCTGGACTGAGTCTGACCAGTGATTCAGTCTTACCCAATCCAGTTGACGGCCAATCTTGATCCGGTTGAAGAACGGTCTGTGTTGAGGAAAGAAATGGCTGTTGAAGGGCGAACTGGGATGCCGTGCCACGGGATGGGGGTGCGGCAAAGAGTTCCAACGTGCGAACTGCGCCCGCGGAGGGGTTAAACCCTTGATGCCAGGTGCGAGGTCGAATCCACGCGGCCTCCCCTTGCTGCAGGTGGATGGTCTGGCCGCTTTCGGCGTCTCGCACCCACAAAGAACCCTGCAAGACCACGTAAACGACGTCTGCATCGAAGATCGTCGGGTTCGCTTCAGACTGAACAAACTGCGTACCCGGAGATAGAGTAAATTCCAAGACGTGCAGTTCGCGACTCGACACCACCACATCGTCGTAGACATGTCCGCTCGGTCCATCGCCCCAAGTATGTTTTACCGCTTTGCCCGATGCGATAACCGTGGGCTCTATAAATGAGGGCCTCGGAGTCGGCTTTCTTACCGCTTCTGTCATACCGTCACGCCTTTCATCGTTTTACTCCTACCCGAAACCGGTATCGGTCTCCCCGATAGATACTGGTCGCCAGCATGAATGGCCGATCGGGTTGGCAAATCACCGTGTCATCTGCGATCAACACCGGTGCCGCTGGAGTCATCTGCAACAACCGAGCGGTTTGTGGTTCGGCAAATGCCGCTTGAATCACGAAGTCGCTTCGGAGGATTTGCACGCCGTAGCGCTCCATCAGGACCTTGTAGAGCGATCCACCTTCTAAATCGCGGGCACTTAATCCTGGACAGACCGCCCCGGCAATTACCGAACGCTCCAAACAGACCGGCAACTCGTCCATGGTTCGTACTCGCGTAAAGGCGTACACACTCGCGCCAGGAGCGATTCTCAAGCTGTCTGCTTCGTCGAGAGAGGCGGTCCTTTCCACAAACTCGTGCACCTGGGAACCGGGAACAAGTCCAAGACTCTCGGCCATCTCCGAGAAGCTCAACAGTTGATCTGGGGGTTCGCCAACCAACTGTTGTGGCACGTACCACCCGCGTCGAGCTGAACAAGCAACGCGACCTTCCGCAGCTAGTTGAGTCAACCCGGCTCGGACCGTGGTGCGGCTGACGAGCAGTTCCTGTGCCATGACGCGTTCGGCCGGGAGTCGACTGCCTGGCTGGAACCGGTCGCGATCAAACCACTCTCGAATCACGCTTTCCACGATTGACGCTGCACTAACACCCGATTCCCAACCCATCAGAAAACTGTACCAGATTGGTCCAAGACGAACCACAGGGCAATTTGGTATTTATCTGGTATCTATGGTCTTGAATTGCTAAAGTTCGATTGTGCTTAGGATTCTGGTCGTCGGTGCCGGAACAATCGCGCAATCGGTTCACCTTCCTGCGATCTCCCAAGACCCAAATACTGACCTTGTCGGCGTTGTTGATATCTCCCCGATACGGGCGCAGGCGCTCTCGCAGGCCTACGGAGTTCCTCACTTTCCCTCGTTGGAGGTTGCTTTATCGGAAATCCAAGTTGACGCGGTCATCCTGTGCGTTCCAGGGGAACAAGCTGGTCTTGCCGAGCAAGCACTCACGGCCGGTCTCCACGTCCTTTCCGAGAAACCACTTGCCCTTTCCCCGCATCGAGCCCGCGAGTTGGGTGATCTCGCCATGTTGCGTGACCTCGTTCTTTGGGTGGGGTACATGAAAATGGAAGACCCAATATTGCAGTCGGGCCGCGCTTTATTAGAACGGATCGGTGAAGTGCAGTTGGTCGTGATGAAGGTGCACCATCCAGCAGATGAAACAGCGACGGCTCATGTGCGGCTATTCCCAGCCGGAGGAGAAGATCCAGCAAGGGTGGCTGACCTGGTGGCGGCTAACGAAGCGGCATTGACGCAAGTACTCGGGCCAGACCACGAATCCTTTCGGCGGCTTTACGCGGACGTGATGATGGGTTCAGTTGTGCACCAGTTTTCCGTCCTTCGAGCCTTGGGATACAAACCACCAACGTCCTACTTCCACGCAGACGCGTGGCCATGGCCCGCTCACGGGCGGCCGCCAAACCTTTTGGCCGTGGGTAAACTTGTTCACGAGTCAAATCCGCGGACCCCCATTACTCGGGTCGTCATCGAATGGGTCTGGGGACAGGACGCCCCTGCCTACACCGAGTCGATTGAATTCGTGGGATCCGGCGGCACACTACGGATCGACCTTGCGGCCCCCTATCTCCTGGAGGCTGCCAGCAAACTGACCATTGGCCTTAATGGCCCAACCGGGCATGTGTCGGAAATCCAGTTTGGTGATCATTTCGGCTCCTACCGTCACCAGCTCACCAATTTCGTGCACGCAATAACAGGTGATGGTCCGATCACCAGCACCGCTGCTGGTGCTGCTGCAGATGCTGAAGCCTCGATCGCTTTCGTACGAGCTGTCGCCGCGACTTTTCAGGTGACCCTTGGTGGGGAGGACTCATTATGAGCACCGAATTCAAAATCGCCAATGCGCCGATCAGTTATGGCGTCTACGGTGACGTCGGCCTCCCTGATGGAGGTGTCGATCGCATGCTGGGAGATCTTGCTGCCGCGGGCTACGCAGGAAGCGAACTGGGTCCACCAGATCTCTTTGGCACCCCAGCAGAGACAAATCGCAGATTTCGCGACCATGGTCTACAGGTAGCCGGGTCTTACATCCCAATTCACTTCGCCGGCTCACCGGATCTATTCGAGGCCGATCTGCGATCAATGAATCAAGTGATTGAAAACCTAGTTGCTTGTGGTTCTGCTATGGCAATCGTCGCCGATGAAGGATCGGATCTTCTCCTCGCTCACCCAAGGCACGGGACGAGCCTAGGGCTGAGTGATGCGCAGTGGCAGACCTTGTTCGATCGACTGAGAATCGTCACCGACCGGCTTCGTGCTGAAGGACTGGAAGTCTCATTCCACCCCCACATTTCAACTTTTATTGAGTCGTCTCATGAGATTGATCGACTCCTTAACGGGTCCGACATCACTCTGACTTTCGATACAGGTCACATCTTTCTCTCGGGTGCCGACCTCTCTCAAGTGTGCTCCCAGTGGGTAGATCGAATAAGCCACGTCCACCTGAAGGATGTCATCTCTGGGCCCATGGAAGCAGCCATCGCCCAACGGCGACAAGACTTCAATGAATGGTGGCCAGCACTCAATGTCCCACTTGGATCCGGGGAAGTCGATCTTGTCGGGGTTGTTAATACGCTCACCCGTTCCGGCTACGAAGGCTGGTTCGTTGTAGAGCAGGATTCCGCCCCTGCAACGGAATCCTCTTGGGCCCAAACAACGCTCGCCCAACGTGGAAATTACGACTGGGTGGCCCAAGCCTTGTCAGATTCACGTCCTTGACCGCCACCAAACTCAAATGAAGGAATTACACGAAAGGAAGAACACATGAAGATAGGAAAAGTAGTTATCGCGCTTGCTATAGGGGGATCTTTGGTTCTTACCGGGTGTTCGTCGCCGGGTGGCAGTGAAGGCGAAGGGGATCCGGCGTCCGAGTCGAGCGCGGCTGGAGATCCGACGGCCGAGGCACCAACCGGAGTTGTTCTCCCCGTCACTGCCGAAGCTATTGCCGACATGGGGCCCACCACCCTGTCAGTGTGGGCAGACGGTGGCGAGGAATTGACCATGGCCCAATTGATTCCCCAATTCGAGGCAATGTATCCGAATATCACAGTAGATCTGACACTTAAAGGCTTTGACGATCTGATGAGCACCGTCGTACCTGCCCTCAGTGGTGACTCGGCCCCCGACGTCGCGCAGGGGAATCAAGGTTATGCCGTGGACGGAACTCTCGTCGGCGCAGACTTGATTCGCCCTCTGGATGACGTGGCTACCGCCTACGGTTGGGCAAATTCCTACAACGTGTCAGACTACGGACAATTTTCTTGGGCACCTGATGGTTCCTCGTTTGGCTCCGGCACGTTGTACGGAATGAGTCCAGTGACTGAGTTTGTCGGGGTGTTCTATAACAAGAGCAAACTGGCTGACCTTGGGCTGGAAGCTCCCCAGACTTTTGAAGAGTTTGAGGCAGCTCTCGCCGCTGCGAAAAGCGCAGGCGAGTTGCCGATCATGATGGGCAACTCTGACAAGTACCCCGCAACTCACGTTTATGGTGTTATTCAGGGGGCATTCACTCCTGCCCAGAACACCCGTGACTGGATTGGTGGAAGCGCGGGTTCGACTTTCAATGATCCAACGAATGAGCAGGCCCTCAACTCGATGAAACAGTGGGCCGACGAGGGTTACTTCCCCAAGGGCTTTAACGGCATCAGTGCCGATGATGCGACAGCTCAATTTGGCTCAGGCGACGGTGTGTTTCTCATCGGAGGGACTTGGAACGCTGGTGCGATCAATAAAACGCTGGGAGCAGATGCTGGATTCATTTCAGCACCGTCCGGATCCAGTGGTGCCAGTGCTGGCACCGGTTCACTGGGTCTAGGCTGGCATGTCAGTTCCAAGACAGACGCGGAGCCAGCTGCCATTGCGTTTGTTGCAATGATTATGGACAGCGCGAATGCTCAAGTGTTCGCTGACTTGAACCGCATCCCGGCATCCAATGGAACTGTCTCATCATCAAATGCCCTCTTTGAAGAACAAATTCGTGGCGCGGCTCGGACCCTGGCCGATAGCGGTCAGACCTATTACTTCGACTGGGCGACGGAAACCATGTACGACGTCTTTACAGCCTCATTGCAAGAGTTCCTTGATGGAAGGATCTCGGCTGCTGATTTTATGAGTGTTGTCCAGACCGACTGGGATACTTTCCTAGCTAACCGATAATAGTTCCGGTCAGAAAAGAAAACGTAAATATCATGCGGCGGGAGAGCTCAAAAGTGGCGTCTCCCGCCGTACGTTTTCAACGGCCAGATGTTCTCGCATGGACACTCGTGATCCCGGCAATGATCATTTTTGCCCTATTTGTTTTATACCCCTTGACACGCACCGTGTGGTTGTCGCTGTGGGAGTGGGACGGCTTGACACCTGCAACGTGGGCTGGTCTGGGCAACTACCCCAACGTGCTGACCGATCCCAAAATGCACAGTGCTTTTGCACATTCACTGGTATTTCTTTTCTTCTATACCGTAATACCAATCACGATCGGTATCACCATCACTGCGGTGATCATGCGTACCAATCCACGCGGACAAATGACATTTCGCGCCATCCTCTTTCTTCCACAGATTCTGTCTACCGTCGTCATCGCTGTCGCCTGGAGATGGATTTACGCGCCGGATGGCCCAATCAATTCCCTGTTGAGCGCAATCGGCTTCGACCAGTTGACGCGCGCCTGGCTTGGCGACTTTGACACGGCACTCCCCTCTCTCGGTATCATCGGTACCTGGATCGTCTACGGCTTTTGTATGATCCTATTCATTGCAGGGGCCCAAAAAATACCTCGGGAACTGTTTGAAGCTGCCCGCATTGACGGAGCGGGGGCATTAGCCGAAATCCGTCACGTGCTATTACCTGGATTACGCCGTGAGATGACCGTTGTCCTTATTTTTACCATCACCCTAGGACTGCGGAACTTTGACATTGTCTGGAATACCACCCAAGGTGGGCCCGGAACCACCACCACCGTACCTAGCCTGTATATCTACCAAGAAACTTTTCTTTACCGAAACGTTGGGGTAGGCGCCACCATCAGCGTTTTGCTCACCATCATCATCCTGGCAACGACAGGAATCACGATGGCCGTTCGAAACCGACGAGGTGCCTCATGACACATTACGTCTCAGGAAAAGCAGCCGCCTACGGATTCCTCATCCTTGGGAGCCTTATCGCGCTGTACCCGGTCACTTCGGTGTTGTTGCTGTCCTTCAAAGCCCCCGACGAGAAGCTCAGCGGCTTCTCGCTGCCCCGAGGCATTCACTGGGACAATTACCTGCAAGCCTGGACGCGAGGAGGATTCCTCCAAGCGCTCACGGCCAGCGTCATTGTTGCGGCCTGTGTCGTGACTGTGACAGTGATTCTGGCGGTGTCGGCTGCATATGGTTTGTCGCAGCTCCGGCGACCAATAGTTTTGGCCATCTTGGGAATACTGCTGATTGGCTTAGTAATGCCCTACGAGGCAACGATCATCTCCCTTTACGACATGATGCGCAGTCTTGGGTTACTCAACAGTCTTACCGCACTGATCTTGCCGCAAATCGCAATGTCCTTACCCTTTGGAATTTTTTGGATGACTGCATTTTTCGCAACTGTTCCTCCGGCACTGAGAGAAGCTGCCTACACGGATGGTGCGACGCGATTGCAGACATTGAGGTTTATCCTCATCCCTCTCGCTTTCCCGGCAATCGCCACTCTGGGCATACTTCTCTTCCTCTTCACGTGGAATGAGTTCCTTTTGCCACTGGTTCTCGTTCCCGATAATAAAAGTGCCCAAACAGTTCCGCTAGTCCTGTCCTTTTTCTCGGGCAACCGGCGAAACAGTGAACCGCCCGTCACCGCGGCTGCCGCAGTGCTAGTAGCGCTCCCCATCCTCGTCATGTACGTCGTGCTCCAGCGACGCATGATCCAGGGCATTGTCAGCGGAGCGACCAAGGAGTGACGAATGAATAGCGAATCAGTCCAACACGAGGGAGCACTGTTAGTGGTTGAGTCTGCGGCGGACGTGGGCGCGGCAGCCGCAAGCATCGTGTTCTCGCGGATTACGCAAGCTCGCCAGGAAAACCGTCAGTGCGTTATTGGCTGCCCGGGTGGTCGAAGTGCTGTCACCACGTATGCGGCCTTGGCCGATCTGATTCGTCAAAACCAAATGCCGATTGACCACGTAGTAATCGCCATGATGGACGACTACGTCATCCGGCAATCGGAAGAATCCCCTACCCTGGTAAATGCCGACGCCGACGCCCACTACAGCTGCGCTAGATTCGCCCACCATCACATAGCCAAACCACTGAACGAGGCAGCACCGACCGGTCACGGCATCGATCCGGCCAATATTTGGGTGCCGACTGCAGGAGATCCTGAAGCGTATGAACTGGCTCTGAGAACCGCGGGAGTTGATGTCTTTATTCTGGCCGTTGGTGCAAGCGACGGTCATGTCGCATTCAACTCTGCCCCAAGCTTGTTAGAAAGTGGCACTCGAATGGTCGAGTTGTCGGTGCCAACTCGACTGGACAACACGCAGACCTTCCCTGACTTTGACAGCCTCGAGGACGTCCCACGTTATGGCGTGACGGTTGGACCAGCAACCATCCGCGACGTTTCGGCCCGTGTGGTCTTAGTGGTTCACGGTCAACACAAAGCAGAATCACTCAAGAGGATCATGGCGACTCGTCAGTACCAGTCTGACTGGCCAGCGACCGTGGTCTGGGAGTGCAAACACCCAATGATTATCGCGGATCGGCGGGCCGCAGAACTCCTTGGTGGCGAAGCCCGCAACACGTCGTCAAGCGCCCGCGACCCGAATGGATAGTCAGCATTCTGCGCCACGACGAGCGAATGCAACTGCTAACGAGCACGTTTTCAACGATCGCCTTGGTTTGTGACATGGCTCGGTGTTAGCGCAGACGCGAGAGAGGAGCATGGCAAACAGGATGGAGCTTCATTGATTGCGGGTGTTGGCACCGCCGGTTGCGGCTGGAGTGCGCATTCGCAGATTGATGGCCGGATCTGCGAATCCCGAACAGCATGTCAATCGAACCCGCTCCTTGATAGTTTGGATAGCAAGAGTAACGGGGATTGCGAGTACTCGGTCGAAGAGAAAGCGAATCATGGTCTACTGGCGCGCTCGGTGATTGTTTGGCGTTCTGCCGTCGAGTTCTTTGCATGTGCGTTCCACGGCTCAATAGCTTTACCCAATCTCATTGACGTTGGTCGTAAAGATGCCCTCGGGAGTGGTTAAGGCACCGGCTGTGCTGAATGCTGAACTCTAGGACCATGTTTCGGTAACGGTTGAGGGCGTCGTGGGGGTGGTAGGTGTGGCTGCTGGGAGGCGTGAAGTGAAGGGCACGTCAAGGGTAAAGCTATTTTTCACAGCGACCGGTTGAATTTGCACAATATGCTGGTAAGGATTTTACCAAGTATTGCAAGAAAATAGGTGTCCGCCGGAGCATGGGACGTACCGGTGTTTGCTGGGATAACGCGGCAGCGGAATCTTTCTTCGCTACCCTAAAAAACGAAATGTATTACCGCTACCGGTTCCTCACTAGAAGCCGTGCACGGTTCGCTGTCGCGGAATACATCGAGGTGTTCTACAACCGGAAGAGAATGCATTCCTCGATCGGAAACCGAACACCGGCAGAAGCACTCACAGAGTTCCACCAAGTCGCAGCCGCGGCCTAACAAAATCACCGACAAGGTGTCCAGAAAACTTGACAGTCATAATGAGAATCGCGTTGGGGGCCTGGCCGCTGGCCTGACTCCAAACTTGTCTGGCTCGCGTGCGATACCTTTGGTGTGATCTGTCGGCTGGCACCTAGCTGGGTCCCCAACGCGCCAAGCGGCCCGCTGGCCGTGACCTAATAGGAGCCTTGCTTTGCGCCGAGGAGATTACTGGCGGGGTAAGGAAAAGAAGGCAAATAGAATTTAGGATGCCAACAAGGAGCCTGCTCCGGTAATGCTTCCAGTTAGATTCAAGCCCGATCTTGAATTGCGCCAAAAGCTGGATGGACATCGGTTTCCACAACTGGTATTTGCATTAGCTTTAAGCAGGAAGAGAACTCTGCGAGCAAAGTTTCGCACCGTTTTCGAAACACGGTCCTAGGACGTTTGTGGATCTGTGGGGAACCCCAACGCAGGCGGCTCCGTGTGAAAAGTGTTACGGCGCATTGATTATGGGTGGCTCGACGAGCCCGGCTAGGGCACAATTTGGTTGGTTTGTCAGGTGATTTCGTTACAAGTCCCATGGGTGAGGGCAGAGGTGACGGAGGTGGCGCCAACACCAACTTTGTGGCGCCGTCATTTCCTTGACGCGATCGGGGGTTTCATTCTTGAGTGTCTCTGATAACAACGATTGTGCATGGATGAAAACCTATGCTCTGGGTGGAATTGAGCAGCGAGGCTTAGCACAGTTGGTTTCCAAACCTGGCGCGGTTGTCGCAGTTGGCATTAACCACCTACGATGAGTGAATGACCTTCATTGCCGCCGCGCATGGCGTGGTTGGCCCGCATGGGTACCCGCAAGACGAGATTATCGAGGCCTTCACCGCAGTGGTATCCCCCGAGGGGGTTCATCGGTCACTTATCGAACGGATTCACCGCGCCACCGGAATCCAGCACCGCAACCTGGCGATCCCGCTGGAGGAATACGCCAAACTGGCTGACTTTGGTGCCGCTAATGACGCGTTCATTCGGGTTGGCCTAGACCTGGGCGCTGCTGCTATTGCTGGCGCGCTCGCCGCTGCCAACCTTGAAGCAGCAGACGTTGACATGATCATGTCGACATCGGTCACGGGGATTGCCGCTCCTTCACTAGAAGCCCGGCTTGTGCCACGGCTCGGGCTGCGGGAAGACGTTAAACGAGTGCCAATTTTCGGGCTCGGCTGCGTGGCAGGTGCCGCTGGTATTGCGCGACTGCACGACTACCTCGTCGGACATCCCGATGATGTTGCGGTCCTGCTGTCGGTTGAGTTGTGCTCTTTGACATTGCAACGCGATGACGTGTCGATGCCCAACATTGTGGCGAGTGGTCTGTTCGGCGACGGTGCTGCTGCCGTGGTCATGGTGGGTGAGAACCGGGCAGCTCGCATGGGGATTACTGGACCAAGGGTTGTGGCATCTCGCAGTCGGCTTTACCCCGACACCGAGCGGACCATGGGATGGGATATCGGCGGCAGCGGGTTTCGCATTGTGCTTTCGGCCGGAGTCGCCGACGTGATCAATCAGTACCTGGGAGACGATGTAAGCGATTTTCTCGGTGACCACGATCTCAAAATCACCGATATCGCGCGTTGGGTGTGTCATCCAGGTGGGCCTCGAGTGCTAGAAGCGATGGAGTCGGCGCTGGATCTGCACGATGGCCAGCTTGATGTCACTTGGCGCTCCCTTGCGGCGATCGGCAATCTTTCGTCGTCATCGGTTCTGCATGTTTTATGCGACACCCTGTATGAAACGGGTGATCTAGCCCCCGAACCAGGAACGCCAGGAATGTTGACGGCCATGGGTCCAGGGTTTTGCGCCGAGTTGGTTCTGCTGGAATGGTGATCGCGTGAGCGCCGTTGTTTTATTCACCATTTTGATCGCCCTCGTTGCTGTTGAGCGAGTGGTGGAACTTATCGTGTCAAAACGCAACCTTCGTTGGAGCGCGGAGCATGGTGGTGTGGAGTTCGGCAGGTCGCACTACCCGTACATGGTTGCTCTGCACGTATTCCTTCTCGTTGGTGCACTCGTTGAAGTGTGGGTGTGGCAGAAGCCAATCAACTCTGTTTTTGCGTGGACCATGTTCGCGTTAGTTCTTGCTTCGCAGGCACTTCGGTGGTGGTGCATCACCACGTTGGGCAAGCGTTGGAACACCCTTGTGGTGATCGTTCCCGGAATGCCGCGTGTTACCGGTGGCCCCTATCGTTGGCTCCGCCATCCGAATTACGTCGCGGTCGTGATCGAGGGAATTGCCTTACCAATGGTTGGCTTCGCTTGGGTCACCGCTGTGATATTTACCGCATTGAATCTGCCGTTACTCGCCGTGCGACTTCGGGTGGAGAACGCGGCATTAGGGACACTCCCCAAATGATTGATCTCATCGTTGCCGGAGGCGGGCCGGTCGGATTGATGACCGCCATTCGAGCCCGACTCAGTGGACTTGACGTAACGATCGTGGAGCAACGATCCGGTGTGATCGACAAGGCGTGCGGTGAAGGTTTAATGCCCGATGCACTGTCACGGTTGCAGGCGGTCGGAGTTGATCCGGTCGGGCGAGACTTTTATGGAATCCGGTACATCTCCAAAGGAAGAGTTGCCCAGGCTCGATTCCGTTCGGGACCGGGTCGTGGTGTGCGGCGCTTGACATTGCATGCCGCCATGCACGAGCGCGCACGCGAGCTTGGGGTTGTCATGGTGACCGGCAGGATTGAGGAAATCACTCAAGGTGACGGCTGGATTGAAGCGGGTGACGTACGCGCTCGTTATCTCGTCGGCGCTGACGGCCTTCACTCCAATGTTCGCAGAATCTTGGAACTCGGTGAGGTAGCGTCCGGTGCGCAACGTTTCGGTATTCGCCAGCACTTTGGTATTGCGCCATGGAGTGATCTGGTTGAGGTGTACTGGCTCGATGACTCTGAGATTTATGTCACCCCGGTCAGTGCCGACACCGTCGGTGTTGCGGTCCTTGGTCGGTCGGTCCTCAACCTCGATGTCGCA
>Ga0209390_10007652_pt1 | contig 13738 bp, 11 predicted proteins | sample BON01_FD_187212 | JGI IMG/M metagenome (GOLD analysis project Ga0209390, IMG submission 187212) | Freshwater microbial communities from Lake Bonney liftoff mats and glacier meltwater in Antarctica - BON-01 (SPAdes) (version 2) | ecosystem: Environmental > Aquatic > Freshwater > Ice > Glacier... | reverse complement strand
GTTTTGGGAATAGATCAAGCAAAAGAACTAATCTACTACATCAGTACAGAGGCTAATGCTACAGAAAGACATATTTATAGTATCGATTTTCAAGGTAAAAACAAAAAGCAACTAAGTACAGAAGCGGGATGGCATACTGCTGAGTTTAGTCAAGATTTTTCACTTGCTCTGCATTCGTATACATCGGCTACTAAGCCACATACGTATACCATAAAAAACAGTGCTTGGGAGACCGTGCGTGTGGTAGAGGATAATGCAGAGTTCATAAGCAGAAATGATGCCTTTACTATGGGAGATATCAGTTTTGATAAGCTAGAGGTAAACGGAGCAGAGCTCAATTACTATATGATAAAACCAGCTTCGTTCAATGATTCTACCAAGTATCCGCTTTTTATGCACGTATATGGTGGTCCAGGTTCTCAAACGGTAAAAAATAGCTTTGGGTATAGTAACTATTACTGGCATCAGATGCTGGCTAACAAGCATAATATCATCATAGTGTCTGTAGACAATAGAGGTACAGGAGCTAAGGGAGAGGAGTTTAAGAAAATGACCTACAAGCAACTGGGTAAGTACGAAACAGAAGACCAAATAGCAGCAGCTAGGTCCTTTGGTAAGTTATCCTATATAGATTCCAACAGAATAGGGATTTGGGGATGGAGTTACGGTGGCTATATGAGTAGTTTAGCCCTAGCCAAGGGTAATGATGTATTTAAAATGGCAATAGCCATAGCACCAGTAACCAACTGGAGGTTCTATGATAATATCTATACGGAGCGGTATATGGGCTTGCCAAATGACAATGCAGACGGGTACGATAATAACTCGCCTATCAATTTTGTGAAAGATATAAAAGGAAAGTACCTCATAGTGCACGGCACGGGAGATGATAATGTGCATTTCGAAAATACTGTAATGATGGTAGATGAACTTATTAAAAACAACATACCATTCGATTCAGAGTTCTATCCCAATAAGAATCACGGGATCTACGGAGGGTACACGAGATTACACTTATATAACAAGATGACCAATTTCGTTATCGAAAATCTGTAATTTCACTCTTTACTCTATTTTTACTAAATCAAATTACTAAATTAAATCAATAAATCATGACTCAAAACAATCATCCTAAGGGACTTTATGTATTATTTTTTACTGAAATGTGGGAACGTTTTGGTTACTACCTAATGCTTGGTATTTTTTCACTTTATATGCTCGATTCTTGGGACAATGGAGGGATGGGTTTTGGTAGTCTTAAAAAATCAGATATTTATGGCACCTATTTGGGCCTGGTGTATTTAACGCCCTTTTTAGGAGGTTTACTTGCTGACCGACTCTTGGGATATCGAAAGTCCATCATTGCTGGCGGATTGCTAATGGCTGCAGGCTATCTTACTCTTTCTATTCATAGTACTACCGCTTTTTTCGTAGCTCTTACCCTTATTATCGTAGGCAATGGTTTTTTTAAGCCAAATATCTCCACCTTGTTGGGCAACCTGTATAATCAAGATAAATACAAACTCAATAAAGATGCAGGCTATAATATCTTTTATATGGGTATCAATATTGGAGCATTCATTTGCAACTTCGTTGCGGCATTTATGCGTAATAATTATGGTTGGAATTGGGCTTTTATCGCTGCGGGTATAGGTATGCTTATAGGGGTAGCGACGTTCATTTTTGGTCAAAAAACAGTGGCAGAGGCTGATGTGATTAGTCCATTAGAAGAGGGAGATATGAGCACCGGGAAAATTCTTAGTTTTACGCTACTTCCTATGGTCGTATTTGGTGTATTAGGCTATCTCATTCCTGGCAATCTTTTAGGAACAGATACCAATGATGCATTTATCTTTGGGTGTATCCCAGTCGTTGGCTTTTTCATATATCTCTATATGCAAGCAAATGAAAAAGACAAGAGACCTATTGGGGCACTGCTAGCAGTATATGCATGTTTGGTTATTTTTTGGGCGGTTTTCCATCAAAATGGCGACGCATTAACCGTATGGGCTGAGAATTTTACAGAAAGAACTATGCCTGAGATACTGGGTAATGCAGCAGATAAGGTAGGAATGGCTCAGACTGTCACTAATCTTGGAGAGGCTACCGATCTCAAAAGTGCAGAATATTTCAGTAACCTTAGTCCAGATAAAATACCGGCACAAGGCAGTTCTCTGAAGTTGGTTTCTACAGAGTTATATCAGTCTATCAATCCATTTTGGGTAGTTTTACTTACGCCTATTGTAGTTGGGTTTTGGGGTTTTTTGAGAAGAAAAAAGAAAGAGCAATCTACACCTACCAAAATTGCGGTGGGTCTTGTTATTACAGCTCTATCTGCCTTAGTAATGGTAGGTGCAGTAGCCGCTTCTAACGATTTATCTACTAAGGCGAGTAGCTTGTGGCTCATAGCGAGTTATGGTGTTATTACTTTAGGGGAGTTATGTCTTTCTCCCATGGGCCTTTCACTAGTTTCTAAACTTAGCCCACCTCGTATTACCGCCTTAATGATGGGAGGCTTCTTTTTAAGTACTTCCATTGGAAATAAATTGTCAGGAATGTTGTCGGGGATGTGGGAAGGATTTGCAGATAAGAAAAACTTTTTCTTTATGAACTTTGGACTCGCCTTGGCTGCAGCCGTAATGATGATTCTCTTACTTAGGTGGTTGAATAAAGTGATGAAAGAAAAAGGCATTTATTAAAATTAGAATATTTTTACCAAAAATTAAACCAAAAAAATATGAGCGAAGAAGTAATTTTAGAAGAATACAAAGACGAACAGTGGCCTGAGGGAGGAATGGAAGGTCAACCTAGAGGTCTGATGACCCTGTTTTTCTCTGAGATGTGGGAGCGTTTTTGCTACTACGGAATGAGAACATTGTTGACCTTATTCTTAGTGAAATCCTTAATGAAGGGTGATGCCGAGGCTTCACTTATCTATGGTGCTTACACGGGATTGGTATATGCCGCTCCTATTTTAGGTGGTAAAATGGCAGACAAGTTTTTAGGATATCGCTATGCAGTAATGCTAGGTGCTGTTTTAATGGCTATTGGTGAGTTCCTTTTATTAGGAGGTACCGAACATATGATGCTATTAGGTATGGGTGCATTAATCGTAGGTAATGGATACTTTAAAGCCAATATTTCTACTATAGTGGGTAAACTATATCGTGACAATGACCCTAGAAGAGATTCTGGTTTTACTATTTTCTATATCGGTATTAATATCGGTGCACTTTTGGCAACCACTGTAGTTGCTTATGTTGGGGAGACATATGGTTTTAACTATGGATTTGGATTAGCTGGTATCGGTATGTTAGCAGGTTTATTCATATTTTGGTCTGGTCGTGACAATTATGCAGCAGCCTCTGGTCTAGAGATTAGAGAGGAAGGGAAAAAGAAGGTATTAGGTCCGTTCAATATGGTTCAAGTAATAACCGTAGGTTCCTTGGCCCTTATTCCGCTATGCTATGTTTTGATTATGAAAAATAGCTTAATGGATTATATTCTGTTAGGATTGTTTACCTATATAGTTATCTCTCTCATCTCTGCAGGTATCAAAGAAGATGCTGCTGAAGGGGTAAGCATCTGGAAAGACAGAATGATTGCTTTGGTTATTTTTATGATCATAAACATTGCATTTTGGGCTTGTTTTGAACAAGCAGGAACATCATTGACCCTGTTTGCAGATAGAAATGTAGATAGAGGAGTTTTCGGATGGGAAATGCCAGCGAGTATGACCCAGTTCTTCAATCCATTCTTTATTATAACCTTCGGAAGTATATTTTCTGTAATGTGGGTTAAACTAGCCAAGATGGGTAAAAATCCGAGTATTCCGTTGAAATTTGCCTTTGGTATTATTCAATTGGCTTTGGGCTTTTTAATTACACAAGTGGGTCTGCAATTTGTGAATGAATCTTTCCAAGTACCTCTATTAACACTTGTATTTGTGTACATGTTGCACACTACTGGAGAGTTATTTTTGTCACCAATTGGTTTGTCTATGGTAACTAAATTGTCACCTAAGTCTATGGCAGGAACAGCTATGGGAGCGTGGTTCTTGAGTTTTGCCATTGCTAATTACGTAGGGGGTAAAATTGCCGCGTTAACTGGTGGTCATGGGGATAATGGAGTTGCTCTAACTGCTGAACAAGGATTAGCTAAATATTCTGAAGTATTTGCGACAATTGGTTTTGTATTGTTGGGTATAGCAGTTCTAATCATTATTGGTAATAAACCGCTCAAGAAATTAATGCACGGAGTGCAATAAGGATAATAAAAATAATACAGAAGTCCATTCTCCTCTCTGGAGGATGGACTTTTTTTTAGATACAAGATGGAAGTACAAGAAAATTGGAAAGTCGTATACGTAGCTAGTAGACAAGAGAAAAAAGCGGCTCTGAGACTGGAGCAGTTAGGGATAGTACATTTTTTACCCTTGTACAATAAGCTTAGCCAATGGAGTGATCGCAAAAAGTGGGTAGAAGTGCCTCTCTTTAATGGATATATGTTTGTGAAACCTACTGCACTGCAGAGAGATAGTGTTTTACAAATCGCTGGAGTGGTCGCATTTGTAAGATACAATGGTGATGATGCTATAGTGCAAGAAAAAGAAATCACGACTATTAAAACGGTTCTAACTTCTGGCTATTCATTAGAAACCATTCATACACCCCAAGATTTCACAATAGGTGAGCAGGTAGAGGTTGTAGAAGGTCCATTGAAGGGTCAAAAAGTAGATATTCTGAGGCAAAATGATAAAGAGCATTTCCTGGTTAGCTTCGGCACTCTAGGCCAAAGCATAAAAATCGCATTGCCGTATCAGGCCTTTAAGAAATCAGGTTTGTAGCTTGAGTTCGATTACATATTTAAGCAGCCATTTGCTTTCTAAAACGGTCTTGGAATAGCTAGCTATTCCTGCATCACTCTCCCACTAAACTCACTATTCAAAAGATGTTCTGAACCCAAAAGAATAATCGAAATCAGGTTTGGTAAGTAATTGTGGGTATTTCACCTTTTTTTTAAGGACTATCTAGTATAGTTTTCGAATATTTGCAGCTAGACGAAAACAATTGAATTTAACAGACAAAAAAATAGCCATTATTGGCTTAGGATATGTAGGCTTACCACTTGCTGTAGAGTTTGGTAAAAAGTATCCTACCGTAGGGTTTGATATCAATCAGAACAGAATAGACGAATTATTAGAAGGGAAAGACTCTACCTTAGAAGTAGAGCCAGCTGATCTTAAACTAGCTCATAAACTAAGCTACTCTACTACATTAGAAGATATCGAAGCGTGTACTATCTATATTATCACTGTACCTACCCCGATAGACAAAAATAAAAGACCAGACCTTACTCCATTAGAAAAATCGAGTGATGCCATAAGTAAAGTGCTCAAAAAAGGGGATATCGTAATATACGAATCTACTGTGTTTCCTGGATGTACCGAAGAAGTATGTGTGCCTATACTAGAGGCTGGCAGTGGCCTTACTTACAACGAAGATTTCTATTGCGGATATTCTCCTGAGCGAATTAATCCGGGAGATAAGGTGCATACGGTCACCAAAATAATGAAGGTGACCTCTGGAAGTACTCCTGAAATAGCAGAGGTGGTAGATCAATTGTATAAATCTATCATCACCGCAGGAACATACAAAGCAGAATCACTAAAAGTAGCTGAAGCTGCTAAGGTGATAGAAAACTGCCAAAGAGATTTGAATATTTCATTTGTCAATGAGCTAGCATTGATATTTGACAGAATAGGAATAGATACTGTAGAAGTGTTAGAAGCTGCGGGTACTAAGTGGAACTTTTTACCTTTTAGACCTGGGCTTGTTGGAGGGCATTGTATTTCTGTAGATCCATATTATCTCACCTATAAAGCTCAGCAAGTAGGATATCATCCAGAAGTGATACTGTCTGGTAGAAGGATAAATGAAAACATGGGAGCATTTGTAGCCAATAAGGTCATAAAAATGCTAATTAACAATAATCATGTTATCCGAAATGCGAAAGTTTTAATTCTAGGAATTACGTTCAAAGAGAATTGCCCGGATATACGTAATTCTGGAGTAGTAGACATCATAGAGGAGTTCAATGAATTTGGTACAGATGTATCTGTTTACGATCCTTGGGTAAATACAGATGAAGTAAGACATGAGTATGGTCTAGAAGTTATTTCTAAACCAGAGGGTAAGTATGCAGCTGTAGTATTAGCAGTTTCTCATCTAGAGTTTCTGCAGATGGATATCCGAAGCTTATTAGAGGACAATGGTGTTTTGTTTGATGTGAAGTCTGCTTTGCCAAAAGAAATGGTCGATGAAAGGCTGTAAAATAAACATAAATGAGTAACTTTGCTACTCAATATCTAGTATGATAGAAACCCTAATCTCATCTAAAACAAGAGTCAAACTATTGCTCAAGTTCTTCTTGAACAGCAATAACAGCTCTTATCTGAGAGGATTAGAATCTGAGTTTAGTGAGTCTAGTAATGCCATCCGCTTAGAGCTAAATAAACTAGAGGAGGCAGGATTACTCTCTTCTAACCTGCAGGGAAACAAAAAGTACTTTCAGGCCAATACCAAGCATCCACTCTATGATGACATCAATAGCATACTCCTTAAATTTACAGGATTAGATAAAATAGTAGAGAATGTGATAGGAAAGTTAGGGGCCTTAGACCACGTTTTTGTGGTAGGTAACCTAGCTAAAGGGCTAAGCTCAGAAGTTATTGATTTAGTTTTTGTAGGAGATATTGATAAGGCGTATCTATTTGATTTGATTCAAAAGGTAGAAACCTTAATCAGTAAAAAAATAAAGTATGTGTCTTACTTGCCTTCTGAATTTTCAGAAGAAGAGTACAATTCGCATAAAAATAGCTACTTGCTTCTTTGGAGTAAGTAGCTATTTAGTACATAGCCGTTTTTTTTAATTAGTCTATGGGACTGAGGTGGCGAAGCTGTGTAATTTCGAAACTTACTATATACAATGAAAAATATACTAATAACAGGAGGAGCAGGTTTTATAGGGTCACATGTAGTGAGACTCTTTGTGAATACCTTTACCTCTGATCATATTTATAATTTAGACGCCTTGACCTACGCTGGGAATCTAGAAAATCTTACCGATATAGAGTCTGCGGATAACTACTCGTTCATACACGCAGATATTCAGAATCTTGAGGTTTTAACGGAGATATTTGAAACAAATAAAATAACCCACGTGATACATCTAGCAGCCGAAAGTCACGTTGATAGATCCATAACGGACCCATTGGCATTTGTGAAAACCAATGTATTGGGAACAGCTAATCTGCTACAAGCAGCCAAAGAATATTGGAAGGATGACTACACAGACAAGCTATTTTATCACGTAAGTACAGATGAGGTGTACGGCTCATTAGGCGACACAGGTTTCTTCTATGAAGATACAGCCTATGACCCTAGAAGCCCTTATTCTGCAAGCAAGGCAAGCAGTGATCATTTTGTGCGGGCTTACCATCATACGTATGGTCTACCTATTGTGATCTCTAATTGCTCTAATAATTATGGTCCGAATCATTTTCCGGAAAAGCTTATTCCTTTAATGATTAATAATATTATTCATAAGAAACCATTGCCCGTCTATGGAGAAGGACTGAATGTGCGAGACTGGTTATTTGTGATAGACCATGCACGAGCTATAGAGTGTATTTTTAGCAAAGGGAAAGTAGGTGAAACCTATAATATAGGAGGTCATAATGAGTGGACTAATATAGATCTAGTACACATACTCTGCGACACTATGGACAGCAAACTAGGCAGACCAGAAGGTGATTCTAGAAAACTAATAAGCTATGTGAAAGATAGAGCAGGACACGATCTCAGGTATGCTATAGATGCTACTAAACTGAAAGACGAATTGGGCTGGGTTCCGAGTTTGCAGTTTGAAGAAGGACTATCCAAAACCATAGACTGGTTCCTAGAAAACGCTACTTGGCTCGAAAATGTAACCTCTGGGGATTACAAAGATTACTATCAAACGGCATATGGAAAGTAGTTCTTGTTCATCTTTCGATACCATTTTCTCCTTGTGTCGAAATCCACTCAAGATGACAAGCAACTACAGACAAATATTTTAGTCAGATGTCTTTCGTCAGACTGCCTGTCCGCCTTGGCGAAAGTGATTTGCCAGAGAGAAACGGAGGCAAATTATATCGAAATATGAATAAAAGGTCAGAGCGAGTTTCTCAGAAAGACTCAAAGTAAAAAAAGTTGATTAAATGAACTATCCTTCACTTCTTGATACCGCAAAAAAAGCAGCATTAGCAGCAGGCGAAGAAATAATGGCAATCTACAACTCAGCCGACTTTGAGATAGAGCAAAAAGCCGACGATTCACCGCTTACTAAAGCCGACAAAAATGCCCATTTAGCCATAGTTAAAATTCTTGAAGCAACAAAGTTACCCGTGCTTAGCGAAGAAGGAAGAGCAATCCCTTTTGAAGAACGGCAACATTGGACTACTTTTTGGATGATAGATCCGTTGGACGGAACGAAAGAATTTATCAAGCGTAATGGTGAATTTACGGTGAATATTGCTTTAATCGAAAATAACCAACCGACACTAGGTTTGGTCTATTCACCAGTGTTAGACAAGCTGTATTGGGGAGGAAGTTCTGTAGGTTTTTCTAAACTGAACTCAGGAAATTCGGAAGTTCAATTGAGCCAAAAGGCAACACTATCACTTGCTGACTTAAAATCAAAAGAAGTTTGCAGAATAGTAGCTTCTCGTTCGCACAGGAATCAAGAAACGGAAGATTTTATAGCTTCGTGTAACAATACCGACATCGTATCAATGGGCAGTTCGTTGAAATTTATGGTATTGGCGGAAGGAAATGCAGATGTGTATCCTCGTTTTGCACCAACCATGGAATGGGATACGGCTGCAGCAGATGCCGTTTTACGCGGTCTGGGGTATAGTGTATTCAAAGTTTCTGAAAACGCTGAGATATCCCAAAGTTCAATTGATTACAACAAGGAAAGCCTATTGAATCCTGATTTTATTTGCTTTTGAACAGCAGTATGGAAAATATACAAATGGTCGATTTGCAGTCTCAGTACAAGAGGCTCAAGCATAAAATAGACCCTGCTATGGCTTCGGTTATAGATTCTTGTGAATTTATAAAAGGCACAGCACTCCAAGAATTTGAGATTAATCTCGCACAGTATCTAGGTGTAAAACATGTTATTGGTGTTGCAAACGGAACAGATGCTCTGCAGATAGCTCTTATGGCTCTTAATCTCCAACCAGGCGATGAGGTTATAGTGCCTTCATTTACCTATGTGGCTACTGCGGAAGTAATAGGACTACTCGGTTTAGTACCGATACTGGTAGATGTAGATGCGGATACTTTCAATATGGACGTAGAAGTGGCTAGACAAAGTATTACACCCAAGACCAAGGCGATAGTACCTGTTCACTTGTATGGACAAAGTGCTCCAATGGAGGAGATAATGCAACTAGCCGCCGAGCATAGTCTATTTGTAATAGAGGATAATGCTCAAAGCATAGGGGGAAGCTATATATTGAATGATGGCAGGAAAGTAAAAACGGGTACGCTTGGCGATATTAGTTGCACTTCTTTTTTTCCTAGTAAAAACTTAGGGTGCTTTGGCGATGGAGGTGCTGTGATGACCAATGATGATGATTTGGCTCAAAAAATGAGAGTGATAGCCAATCACGGTCAATCAGAAAAATATATACATAGGGTACTGGGAGTAAATAGTAGGCTAGATACCTTACAAGCAGCCATACTCAATGTGAAACTGGAGGAGTTAGATGATTTTGTAACTCGAAGACGAGCAGTCGCCATGAGATACGACCAATATCTAGGCGATATCAATGAAATTTACATTCCGGATACTGCTTCCTATTCTACTCATGCATACCACCAATACACTATTAGAATAACCAATGGTAGTAGAGATGAGCTGCAAACCTATCTTAAATCAAAGGGCATTCCTGCTATGATTTATTATCCTATTCCGCTGTATAAGCAGGAGGCTTTTGCAGCCTATTATTCAGGTAATGAGCATACCAATACAGAGTTGCTTTGCAAGGAAGTGATATCGCTTCCCATACATACAGAGATGACTGAGGAGACTCAAGCTTATATAATGCAATCCATACAATCGTTTTTTTGAATAGCCTATGAGTACAATAAAATTTGGTATAATAGGGTGCGGGCACATAGGCAAACGCCACGCTACTATGGTGCAAATCAATAGGGAATGCGAGCTGGTAGCTATGAGCGATACCGCACCCAAAGAAAATTTAGGTTTAGCAGAGTTTAATGTACCATTCTATACTTCTGCAGCAGAGATGCTAGCCCAGGAGCCTTCTATAGACATTGTGTGTATTTGTACGCCCAATGGTTATCACGCTGAGCAAGCTAGTCTATGTTTAGATCAGTATAAACATGTGGTCATAGAAAAACCAATGGGACTCTCTAGGGCTAACTGTGAAGAGCTTATTTTTAAGGCTCTTAATGTGTCCAAAAACGTATTTTGTGTCATGCAAAATAGGTATTCTCCCCCTTCCGTATGGCTCAAAGAAATGGTGAGTTCTGGCAAGTTAGGGGATATATATACGGTGCAGGTAAACTGCTACTGGAATAGAGACGACCGATACTACTATAAAGAAGGCAAGAAGCATCCTTGGAAAGGGAGTCTAGCTTTGGACGGAGGGACACTGTACACTCAATTCTCCCATTTTGTAGATCTAATGTATTGGATTTTTGGAGATATATCAGATATCCAGGCTAAGTTTAATAACTTCTCCCACAAGCATTCTATAGAGTTTGAAGATTCTGGTGTAGTCTCGTTTAATTTTGTAAAAGGGGGTATGGGTTGCCTCAACTACTCAACTGCAGTTTGGGATAGTAACCTAGAAAGCAGTGTCACGGTAATAGCGGAGAAGGGTAGTGTAAAAGTAGGGGGACAATACATGAATGAAGTGGAGTATTGTAACATTAAAGACTACGAATTTGAAGCATTACCTCCCAGTAATCCAGCTAACGACTATGGGCACTATAAAGGATCTGCCAATAACCATCCCTACGTTTTCGAAAATGTAGTAGATGTACTAAAAGGAAGAAAACCAATAGCTACCAATGCATTAGAAGGGTTAAAGGTAGTAGATATTATAGAACGGATATATGCGTGTAAGGAGTTTAAAGGTTTAGAAGTTTTCCGCCACGGCGGACAAGAAGTTTAAGAAGTTTAGAGTTTAAAGTTTGAGGGTTTAGGAGGTTTATAAGTTTATAGTTTAAAAGTTTAAAGTTTAAGAGATGTTTGCATTTGAAAAATTATTAGTATGGCAAAAGAGTGTAATTATGGTAAAGGAGGTTTACCAACTTACGAAGCAATTTCCTAAAGAAGAAAAGTATGGAATAACTTCTCAAATTAGAAGGTCCGCTTTATCTGTGAGTTGTAACTTAGCAGAGGGCAGTGGTAAGATATCTAATAAGGACAAAGCTAATTATACGACTATTGCTTTTGGAAGTTTGATGGAAACAATGAATCTCCTTATAGTAGCTAGTGAAGTTGAGATGATGACCAAAGAGCGAGTCAATGTTTTTAGAATACAAATTAGCGAAATATCAAGAATGCTATCGTCATTAAGAACAGCTCAATTGAAATGATTTTTTTTAAAGAGTTTAAGGTTTATGAGTTTAAGGTTTATAAGTTTATAGTTTAAAAGTTTAGAGTTTAAACTAGCGTAGCGACTAAACTTCTCAACTAGCGAAGCGACTAAACTTCTCAACTAGCGAAGCGAAGTGCTGATAATTTCTCGATACAATTTTTCTCATTTCAATCGAAAAACCACTCGAACTGACACCGAGCATAATCGAAGTGCGGATAATTTCTCGATAATTTCTCGATACAATTTTTCTCATTTCAATCGAAAAACCACTCGAACGGACACCGATCATAATCGAAGTGCTACCGTCCTTAAGAATAATAAACCTTAAAGCCCTAAACCTTTAAAACATAAACCCTATAAATTAACAAAAAAAATGAAAGGAATAATACTCGCAGGAGGATCTGGCACACGTCTTTATCCTATCACTAAAGGTATCAGTAAGCAGCTAATGCCTATTTACGATAAGCCTATGATATACTACCCATTGTCTATACTAATGCTGGCAGACATCTCGGATATACTTATAATCACCACACCAGAAGACAATGAACAGTTTGTTCGTCTCCTGGGCGATGGGAGTACGCTAGGGTGTAGTATTCAATATGCTATACAAGAAGTGCCCAATGGCTTAGCACAAGCATTTGTCATAGGAAAAGAATTTATTGGCTCAGATTCTGTTGCGTTAATACTGGGAGACAATATTTTTTATAAATCAGGAATGACTAATCTATTAGCAGAGTGTAAAAACCCGCATGGAGGTATCGTTTTTGCTTATCAAGTGACAGACCCTGAGCGGTATGGTGTTGTAGAGTTTGACGATGAGTTCAAAGCATTGAGCATAGAGGAAAAACCTACCAATCCCAAGTCCGATTATGCCGTGCCTGGACTCTACTTTTACGATAACAGTGTGGTAGAAGTGGCGAAAAACTTAAAGCCTTCCGCTAGAGGTGAATATGAAATTACAGACATCAATAAATACTACTTGGAAGAGGGAAAACTACAAGTACAGGTTTTTGACAGAGGTACCGCATGGCTAGATACAGGCACGTTTGATTCATTGCACGATGCATCTGAATTTGTACGAGTAATAGAAAAAAGACAAGGCTACAAGATAGGCTGTATTGAAGAGATCGCCTATCGAAAAGGTTTTATCAATAAGGAGCAACTACTAACCCTGGCACTTGCCATAGAAAAAAGTGGATACGGAGTGTATCTGAAGAGAGTTGTAGGGCAAAAGCTCGTTTAAATGCAATTTTCGTATCGATACTGCAGTATTTTGTCTAGTATAGTAGAACCTTAAGCGTATAACCCGTCCCACATTTATCAAAATAAGTACTACTTTGTACATTAATTTAGAATCTAGTGAAATTAACGAATAGAATAAAACAGTCCATCTTACTCCTGTGTATCTTATCAGTAACGTACTATGCTGATGCTCAAACTACATTATCTCAAGAACTACAAGCAGAAAGAGCTGTAGAAGAGTTGAAAGATAAAGGAATTGCGGAAGATGAAGTAAAGAAAGCTTTAAAGAAAAAGGGGATAGACCTAGATAATCTAAAGCCGGAACAATTGGCGACACTTGAAGAGGATATAAAACTAGTTGTTTCCGAATTGGAATCAGAGAAAGGAGATACAGCTCAAGCATTTGTAGATGCCACTACTACACTGACTACAGGTGTAGATAGCCTAATGAAAAAGGAGTTGAAAGAAAATGTAGGTGAGAATACGGAAGACATCAGCCAAGATATGCGGGAAGGAGCAAGCTTAGAAGAAGCTTTATCTAATGATTTGTCTGAGAAATTATCAAAAAAATATACTGTAAAGACCAATATCTTTGGGCATCATATTTTCTATGATAAAAGTGTTGGCTTGTTTACCACCACTTCAAGTTCTACTACACCAAACACCTACGTGTTGGATGTGGGTGACAAGATAGCGATTAATATATTTGGAGCATCGCAGGCAGATCTTTTATATGAAATAGAAGAAGATGGTTTTATTCGCCCTAAGGGGATGTATAAGATCTATCTGAAAGGAGTTACCATAGGCAAG
>Ga0209390_10007648_pt1 | contig 13745 bp, 10 predicted proteins | sample BON01_FD_187212 | JGI IMG/M metagenome (GOLD analysis project Ga0209390, IMG submission 187212) | Freshwater microbial communities from Lake Bonney liftoff mats and glacier meltwater in Antarctica - BON-01 (SPAdes) (version 2) | ecosystem: Environmental > Aquatic > Freshwater > Ice > Glacier... | reverse complement strand
CGCCCGCCACTCTCGGTTGTTCTTGGGGTATGAAAAATTCTCCATGTTTGCTTTTTGCCCTAAAGCTACTCATTTCTCTTATTCTCACCGCAACAAGTCTATTATTGATTTAGCTTAATGAAACTGCATAATATGTCAGATTGGCATAACGGGTATCATAAACACTGTGGTTTTCCAATCTTCACACAGTGACCAACGAAATGGTAGGCGAGTGTGTAGCCGTTTATTTTGTAAGTTTCATTAGGCAAATCACTTTTAAATTAAAAAACACTTTGAAAAACTCGCCTTCGTCGACAATTTTTAATAAAAAAAACAATTGTGAACTTTTGTAGGTATAGTTTTTATTATTTAAAATGATTATACTTTTCAGAAAAATTAATCTAGTGCCGAATCCAATAAATAATATGTGAATTTGCGAATCCAGATTTTTTGTTCACCAAGGCATGAGGAGGGCAATCCCGAAAGCTTTCGGGATTAACCGACGAGCAACGAAGATGAGTGGAAAATATGGCCGCCAGATTCACACGCCAACTGCCGGACTCGGCACTAGGTGCAAACTGGTTTAAAATTTGGTAATAGACAGCTTATCCAATGAAAATATTAGAGACATAATTCATGCTATTTCATTTCTTACTTTATTTATTCTTCAAAAGGCATTTAACCATTTTATAGCATCATTACACATGAAGCCGAATGAAATTCTATACAGTAGTTCAACTGTAGACAAATCAGTAATAAATGTTGGGTCTAAAACAGAACCACAAATAATAGAATTGCAAAAAGAATATCATGACCCTGCGAAGCAGTCAAAAACTGGAGAAAAGAAAGAAGATGATGAGCCGGGGGAAGATTGGAATATTTAAAATTTTTACCTTCTGGCAAATTGATTTGACATTTTATTTCATTTAAAACAAAAATTTAAAAATGCCCATTCAAACAATTAATCCTACAACAAATAAAGTCATTGAATCTTTCACTGAAATGACAGATGAGCAGGTTGAAAAAGCAGTAACAAAAGCATCAAAAACTTATGAAAGTTGGAAGCAAACCGATTTTAAAAAAAGAGCTGATATACTGCGAAGTAATTCTGATTCTATTCCATTTTTCCAACAACTAATTCTACATCAGCAACTTACTCTACTTAAAATCCAAACCGAAAAGACCAAATATTTGCCTACAATTAACTTAAATGGCTTTTTGGGGCAAATCAATTTACCAGCACTTTCAACCCTGCCCAAGCCAATTCATGGTTTGGACACAGCAATATTAGCTTGGTGGTTAAACTGCCCATTTTGATAGGGGAAGATAGAAACAGATCCTCAGGAGCGCTAAGTCACCTTTTATCAAAGAAATAAATATTGATTTTCGTATTACACCAAGTCTATTAAATCAATCCAGTTATTTAATTATAGCCTTAGAGCGCGTTGGGACGTTTCTGTTTTTTAATTTAGAACACACCCAAAACAGAACCCCGCTGCGCAGGATTTGCAAGCCTGCGCTTAAATAAAAAAGGTAAAGGATTATGAATCCTTCACAGCAGAATTTTATTTGTTTCAAATAAATTAAACTTATCAAAAATGAAAAACAAATTTCTTTTATCAGCAACATTATTTGCAATTAGTTTTTTTAGCACTACGTCATTCGTCAATGCTCAAGCCAATATTGATATAGAGTCTGGTCCTGTTTTTACAGGTTACAATAATGTGCGAATTCCAGGCGATGCAGGAACCTTATTTTCCTTAAATACTGATTTGAATGCCAAACCTAACGTTTTTATTCGAATAAGAGCAGGATATACAATAAAGGATAGGCATGCGATATCTCTATTATATGCTCCTTTAACTGTGAAATCAAACGGAGCAATAAATAACCAAATTGATTTTGATGGTGTAACTTTCCCTTCGAACACCGCGCTGAATGCACGCTACAAATTTAATTCATACAGGATAACATACCGATATGATATTGTAAAAAGGTCAAAAATTGAATTTGGTTTAGGTTTTACTGCAAAGATAAGAGATGCCGAAATAGCGCTTAATAGTCAGGGATTGGCTGCTTCAAAAAAAAATGTAGGGTTTGTACCCATCATTAATTTCAGGCTCAATTGGAAAATGAATGATAAAATTGGTTTTCTCTTAGAGGGGGATGCATTGGCAGCACCACAAGGGCGAGCAGAAGATGTTCTGATTGCTGGAACTTATAAATTTTCAGACCAATTCTTGGTTCGTTTTGGATATCGAATTCTTGAAGGAGGAGCCGATAACGATGAGGTATATAACTTTGCTTTGTTCCATTACGCTTCTATTGGTATGTCATATACTTTTAAAAATAAGTTGTAATAAAATCAGCATAAAATCAGCATTAAAATGACCACCATAATGAAAAAGAAAGTGATCGTTGTAGGCGGGGGCTTTGCAGGCATTCAGCGATAATATTTTGATTACAAAGACCTTGGTTCAATGGCAACAATCGGTAGAAACAAGGCTGTTGTTGATCTGCCATTTAGAGCATATTGCGGATTTTCTGCCGGAGGCAACGCAGATGAACGAGAAATTTGGTCGTCAGATTCTTACGCTGTTTACTGGATGTGGCACCAGTGCCTTTTTTAGTCAAGAATTACCGTCTGCCCGACAAATACCCAGATTCCTTTCCTTGTTTGTCTGCCAGCATTGTATGTTTGGGAAGTTTTTTAATATCGGCTTTTTCGATGCTTTTTCACATTCCAATCACCTTTCACTATGTTTCCACAATCCAGACCTTTTTTGGTTGTGCTCGCCTTCCTCTTGCACAGCGTTTCACTTTTTAGTCAGGGCGATATGGATTGCCCATCCCCTACGTTTTTCAAAACTTTCGGCAGCGAAACCGGGGCTGAATACGCCACGGCAATCCTGCACCACAGCGACCAGCATCTTTACCTCAGCGGTCGGGATGGAAACCGGACTTTCATCCAAAAGATGAATACTGCTGGTGCCGTAATTTGGAACCGGGAGTTTTCGGTTAACCAGTTTGAACCCGTGACCCCGACCGAACTGATCGAAGACTCAGAGGGTATGATCGTCGGTTGCGGCACCCAGGGATTTGTGGGCCTTAGCAAGGGTTTTGTCTTTCGATACAACCCTGTGACCAATGTGTTGCTGTGGGCACACTCTATTTCAAGCAACAACCCACTCGCTGCCGGCATTCTGGAGCTTGGCCCAGGCGGCAATTTTGTTTTTTACCAAACTGCTGCGCTGAGCAGTGGGGAAAAAGGAGTAGAAATCATCGAAATTGACAGGGCCACAGGGGTGCTGAATCCAGGACTGGCAAAGCGTTACCGATACATTTCTTCCGACGCTATTTCTAAAATGATCTATGTGAACGGAGCGCTTTATGCTTCCGGCACGAGCACCTGCATGTACGGCAACTTCAACCTGGTTCACACACGGCAGTTGCTGGCGCGATTCGATCCCGGCACCTTCGATCCTGTTTGGGCACACCTGAACCACCTGGACACCCTGGCGCCTGTTTCTTTCCTGGGCCGCGATTTGCTGGCCGATAGCAATGGCCTGGTATCCTGTTATGTCGGGTCTGATGAATTCCAAATTGGTGGTGTCGGCAACGATACCATTTACCTCCAAAAAACAGATTTTAACGGAAACCTGCAATGGGTGCGCAGTTACAACATTCAAGCTGCTGTGCTGAAATTGATTTCGGTTTCGGATGGCTACGTGATTTATGGCCAACAAGACAGCAGTCAACACCTGGTGTTCAAAACAGATAAAAATGGGGTGCCGCTCTGGGGCAAAAAATTGACAGAGGGAGTTTCCGCTGCGGTTTCGGCGAACAATTTCCCACCCAACCAGGCTGTTGCCATAGGCGATTCACTGTATTTTACCGGCACGGCAGCCAATGGTGGGCTCGATGTTTTTCTTTGGAAAATGTATGCCGATGGCAGCATGGCCGAGAGTTGTGCCGTGGTGGATACCCTGGTGGTGGAATCGACCCTAGTTCCCAATGCATTTCGGACTATTGCCGACATAAACCAGGTATTTAGCACCGCCACGACGGTAGCCATTACCCGGACGATGCAAGATATCCCGATGGATTTGCACCAAATATGTCCCAATTGCAACATGCCGGACCCTTGCCCGGAGGACAATGATTTTGTAGTGACGATACAAGATGTTTTCTGTGAGCTGGGCAAGATAAACATGCAGTTTTCATTTTGCGACCTGGAAGGCGGGGCTTTGCCCGCGTTGGACGTGACTTTTTACAATGCCAACCCCTTCACCAGTGTGGCGACTGAATTGGGATCGTATTCCTACGGGCCGAGTGCTGGCGACAGTTGCCGTTCGGAAGAGTTGACTGATTTGGCCGCTAAATTTGGCGCTGCGAACGTTCAAAATAGCTTGCAAATTTTTGCTGTGGTGAATGTGCCCGGCGGTGCCAACACGCCTTTCGACCTGCTTGATTTCCCCTTGTCGGATGAAGCAGAGTGTAATTATCAAAACAACCTGGCCACCTTTACTTTTCAGTTTCCAGCGGCACCGGTGTTGAATCTTGGCCCCGACAAAAGCGTTTGCCCCAACCAGGGTGCTGTGCTGGATGCAGGCGCTGGATTTTACCGGTATCAGTGGTCGAATGGTATGACGACGGAAATGATCACGGTGAATTTTTCCGGTTCGTTTCGGGTGACCGTGACTGATTTTTGCGGGTTTAAGCTAACCGATACCATTGCGGTGACCATTCTGCAAACGCCACAACTGACGGAAGACGGTTTGTTTTGTCCTGGGCAATCGGTGATCATTCGAGGCTATACGTTCAACCAGCCGGGTGTGTTCCAGCAAACCCTCGCTGGACTAAACAACGATTGCGACACCACGGTGACCTTTTTCATCACGGCATTGCCTTACCAAACACGCAATGAAATCGTACGCTTTTGCCCTGGAGACACGGTGGCCATCAACGGTATTCCATATTATGAGTCCGGGCTGGCAAGGGATACCCTGGCTGGCGTCATTGGCTGCGACACCATCGTGTTCTATTTCTTAACGGAGCTGCCTTTGCCGTTCCGCTTCGATACGGCGTATATCTGTGCCGGCGACTCGGTTATGATTGGAAATTACTATTATTCTCAGCCGGGACTGGTATTTGACACGATTCCCAACCTTGGCCCCATTGGTTGTGATACCGTGATCCGGGTGGAGATTATTTTGTTGCCCTATACTTTGGTGCAGGAAACGGTTCTGTTCTGCCCAGGAACAAGCGTGACCATTGCCGGGGAAGTATATGACCAGCCGACCTTGCTGAGCTTTACCATCCCAAGTACAACGGGTGGTTGCGATACGCTGCTGGAATACAGCCTGGAATGGCTGCTCACACCGACCACCAGCGATACCGTGGCATTTTGCCAGGGAGGGGGAGTTGATATTGGAGGCAATACCTATACGGATCCGGGAACGGTTGAAGTGACCATCACGGGTATGAATGGCGATTGCGATACGGTCGCTACCTATATATTGGTGTGGTTGCCCACGCCGATGCGTTCAGAAACGGTTTCGTTTTGTCCAGGCACCTCCGTGGAAATCGGCGGCAATACCTACACCGACCCAGGTACGGTTCTGCTGACCATACCTGGCCTCGCGGGCGAATGCGATACGCTGGTGACCTACACCCTGGAATGGCTACCCGGCCCAACCCGCGCTGAAACGGTTTCGTTTTGTCCAGGCACCTCCGTGGAAATCGGCGGTAATACCTACACCGACCCAGGTACGGTTCTGCTGACCATACCTGGCCTCGCGGGCGAATGCGATACGCTGGTGACCTACACCCTGGAATGGCTACCCGGCCCAACCCGCGCTGAAACCATCGCTTTCTGCCCTGGCCGATCCGTTGAAATTGATGGTACCACCTACACCATGCCTGGCACAGTGTTGAGTATTATTCCTGGTACGGGCAGTGGTTGCGATACACTCGTAACCTACACCCTGGAATGGCTGCCGCAAGCCACCCAGGCAGAAACGATCTCTTTCTGTCCCGGCACTTCGGTCGACATCAATGGCACGCAGTACAACCAACCCGGCACGGTGCTTGGCACGGTTGCGGGCATTGGCGACGACTGCGATACACTCGTAACCTACACCCTGGTATGGCTGCCTTTTGATACCGCTGCGGAAACGGTTTCCTTCTGTCCGGGTACTTCGGTTACCATCAATGGCATGGTTTATTCTCAACCTGGAACGGTGTTGGACACCATTCCTTCCACCACGGGCGGATGTGCTGTGGTCGTCACTTATACCCTGACGTTTTCCAGCTTGCCAACCAAGGCGGAGACGCTGGAGTTCTGCAATGGTTCTTCCATTATCCTTGGCGGACAAACATATACCCAACCCGCCACGGTCACGCTGACGGTTCCTGGTGGCGCGGGCGCTTGTGATACCATCGTGACCTACACCCTGCAATACCTCGTTCCGCCGCCTTCTACGTTGGCGATCAAATGTCCGTCGAATGTGAATCTGATCACGGTGCCGGGCACGGGCCCCGTTGTGGCTACATACCCTGCACCAACGGCCATGAGCGATTGTTTATGCCCAGGCATAGCCTTCACGCGCACCGCTGGCCCAGCCTCCGGAAGCTTATTCCCGCCAGGCATGACGGAAGTATGCTATACGGCAAAAGACAGTTGCGGCAGCACCGCTTCCTGTTGTTTCAATGTTACCGTACGGGAAGAGCAGCCCTGCGATACCAAAACAATTGGTTGCATAAAATACGACTTACTGGGGATAACGAAAGATGCGCTGAACCGCCACAAGTACCGCATCCGGGTGACGAATTCATGCGCCAATAAATTGATTTACACCGCGATACAATTACCGAATGCGGTGGTGGGTTACAGCCCTGCGACCAATTCTATTTACGAGGCACCGGAAGGGCAGGATTACGATGTACGCAATCCAAACTACTCGCCGTTCTATTCCATTCGTTTCAAATCAACGACGGACAGCATTGCCAACGGCCAGTCTTCCACCTTTGTGTACACGTTGCCGCCGCAGAGTCAACCACTGTTTATCCACGTAACGACGCGTTTGGCAACGCAACAGTTCTATGAAACACACCTCAATACCTTCAATTGTCCGGTGGGGGTGAGCATACAGAACAATAACCGCAGTGAAGAACGCTCCGCTGATGGGGAGTTGTTGCACGCCGAAAAAGCGCTGCTATTGTACCCCAACCCTACCAGCGGTCAACTTTTTGCCGATCTTTCCGACTGGGAAGGGCAGCAGCTGAGCATCCGGGTGATGGACAGCCGCGGTCAGTTGGTGCAGTCGAAAAGCCTAGTGGCCAGTGCGGATGCACAGCAAATGCAATTGCCCGAGGCTTTGCCTGGAGGGTTGTATTTCTTGGAGGTGATGACGGAGGAAGGAGAGCGGAGTGTGGGGAGATTTGTGGTGGAGCGGTAGGGTTTGCTTTTAGTTGAAAATTTTGGTGGAGGGCCATGGCAATGGATGTCATGGCCCTCTTTTTTGGGCGTGTGGCAAAAAGTTTGTAAATATGAAAATGTACAATATATTTGTGGGTCAAAAAATTACCTCATGAAACGAAATTCCTCTAATACTTTTTTGTGTCGACAGTAACTTTGTTGAATGATAAAATCAACCATTTATCTGGACACTTCTGTCATTAATTTTCTTTTTGCCGATGACGCACCGGAGAAAAAAGAGATTACCATGGATTTTTTTAAAATTTCGTGAAATTGGGCGTTTATGACACCTATATCACCGAATATGTCATAGCGGAGATAAATCAGACACCTGATAATGAGGAGCGTCAACGACCGTTAAAAATCGTGGAAGATTACCCGATTGAGATTTTGCCGGTTGACAAGATTGAAGAAATCGGGGGGCTTGCTCAAGATTACTTAGACAACGGAATCATGCCGCCCAAAAAATTGTTTGATGCATTACACGTTGCTTTTTGCGTTGTCTCTATGATTGATTACCTGGTGAGTTGGAATTTCAAACACCTTGCCAATATCAACCGCGAGCGGCGGATTCTGGCAATGAACTACGAACTCGGATATATTCACCCACTTCGCATTATCGCACCAACTGAATTGATAGGATATGGAAATTAAAGTATCAAAAGCGCAACTTTCCGTCTGGGAATGGAAAGAAAAGGCACATGAGGATACAAAATATCTGCCCATTCTGGAGCAAATGCGTATTATCCATGAACGCACTCAAAAAACCATTCATCAAATAAATAGTAATAAGGCAAAGAACTTTGCACTACTGTCGGCTCCGCGCTAAACGCAGCAGTATGACAGCAGCGCCACCAACGACGAAGCAGATGAAAAAAACGCTTACAATTATTTTGACTTTTTTAGTTCTTGAAGGAATGGCTCAAGACCTTGATTTAAAAAGACGCTACTCTTTTGCTAAATCATATTTCGGGGTAGACTTAAGTTATTTTTTTAATCTTCAACAAACTTCTTTCTTGAACGGACAGAACCAAATTCAAGCGTTGGATAGAAATAATTTTATTACACCAGCCATCAATTTTGGGGCAACACATTTTTGGGGACACGCTGACTTTTTTGTGTCCGTTTCTACTTCATCAGGGAAAATTAGACCTGATGAAATAGACAACTCAATAAGGTTTAGAGCTATTACGGGAATGAGAATTTACCCTTTGGCAATCAAAGAAAATACGATACGTCCATACCTTAGCTATAAGTTCGCTCCTATACGATTAAACCAAAGTGATTTATTAGGCGAAAATTATAGAAGAACGCAAGTAAAGTCAATATTAGGTGCAGGGATAGCCTACCAAACACCAAAATTTTATACTTACTTAGGATATGAATTTATACCCAACAACGAAATAAATATCCACTTATCTAGAACACAGACTGCAACTTCTTCTTTTCCAAAAGGCCTAATCAATTTTGGAATAAATTATTCTATTGAATTTACAAATGGTTCTTATTCGCCTCCAATCCCACAACTTGACTCTTTATTACGGCGTAAAAACGCATTGGGGTTGTTCTTCGGAATAGGTCCATCTTCGGCTTTTCCAACACAAAATTCCAGCTATATTACTGACCTATATCCCTTCTCAGACGATAGGACAATGCCCAATATTTTTCCAGAAATCACAGCAGGATATCATTTTTCAAAACACGAGTTTGTGGTATCTGTCAATTTCAGACCAATACGCCAAGAACGAGGTGCTTTTGGCTATAATCAAAGATTAAAGAGAAACAGTTTTGGCTTAGAAGCTTATAAGTTCTTATTTGACTATCACGGTTTTGCCCCTTTTATAGGTGCAGGACTTCTGTATGAAGATATAAGGCTTATCGAAATAGAAAACGATATAAACCTGACAAACGATAGATTTACATTGACAACACCTTCTCTTGTTTTTGGTTGGGATATTAGGCCAAGCAGAAGGGCTGATATCTGGTTGTTGAGAACTAATCTTAGGTACTCACCATTTTTAGAGTTAGAAAAGAATAGTAAGAAAATAAGTCTTCAGCATCTTGAATTCAACTTTATTCAAGCAGTAATATATCCTCAAAGGATTAAAAAGTATAAAGAATTACGGTAGCTTACAATCGCTTCCTGAAAACTGCTCCTAAACGTCGCAAATTCGGGAAGCATAGCGTCACATTGTGAAAAAAATCCCCTTCCATCATTCCCTGTCTCCAAAATCGGATTGTCTTTGAAGCCTCACCACCGCCAGGCGCCGCCAGTGAAACAGCATGCGCCACCGCACCAGACTTGTTGATCCTTGACGAAATAGACGACAAGGTCATGGCTTCCGCCATTATCCACCGCAACATCGTTCACCACGCCCATATCCTCAAGTTCCAAGGGGAAACTACCGCATCTAAGATTTCTCAAAGCAGTTCAACAACATTGATTAACTTTGATTCCGGTATTGCACTATTGGTACACGATTGGTGCAAATTGGTGGTACACTTTTGGTGATTCGTGACGCCGAGGCACTGGAGGGAGCGCCGGAACGGAATTTTAGGCAATGAAAAATTTAGCTTTTGTGGCGAAATGGGTAGGCTTAGGTATTAAAGTGCGCTGCCTGAAGGTGTAGTTCCCGATTTTTTTCACAGCCTGCGTTTGGGCATAATAAGAAATAAGAAATATGAACTCAGAATTGAATAGGCTATTATTTATATCGGCAATAACTTTTATATTAAGCGCTTGCAGTCAAAACAATGTAATGCGACTCATGTCGAAAACACCTAAATTAGAAATTGAAAAACCGGATAATTACAAAGATTTAAATGATTATCAGAAAGATGTGGTCTACTTATCTGGGCTAATTCTGCAAACTTATCCGCGGTTAGATACAAAAATTGAAATTGTTGACTTTCATGCAAAGACAAATAAGCTGATTAGTGACCTGGCCAATACAAATTCTGATTTTGATTTTTCAATAAAACTGAAAAGATATCTTGCCTTATTGAGAGATGGTCATTCTAGCTTTTCTGATGGAGGGCTCTATTCGAAGGACAAAAAACACTTTGGCTGGTACCTCATTAACGAAGGGGAAGATTGGAGAATTAGTTCTATTGACAAGTCAGTAGATTCGACAATCATAGGTGCGAAAGTTGTTTCGATTGAAGGTCACCCCATGAAAGAAATAGAAGCCTATGCGAGGAGTTTTGAAAGTGCAGAGAATCAGCATTTCTCAAATTTTCAATTTCAATCAAAAGTGCGGTATCCAAAATATTGGAAAGCGCTAGGAATAATTGACAAGGAGGATGAAATTTCATTTACTGTTAGAATAAATAATGACATAAAAACCATAAAACTTCACGCAAAAGATAAGTTAGATTATTACCAAATCAAAAAAAAGAAAAGGGAGTTTGCCTTTACGAGAAAGCAAAACAATGGGTATTCGTATAAAATTGACACTACTGAAAATTACGCTTATTTACAGATGAATACGTCGCTTGATTATGTCTCTATTAAAAGTGAATTGAAAAACTACACAAACTTTTTTGTTCGCCCATTCGCTAAAGTATTTCTGAAAAAACAAAAGAAAGATGCTTTAAATTTTGGGGAGACATTACAATCTTTGTTTGGTGAAATGCATGAAAAGGGGATTGAAAACCTTATTGTTGATTTGCGCAATAATACGGGAGGAGATGAACGAACTGGAAAACAATTAATTTGGTACATAACTGAAAATACGCAAATAACAGGTTTTCAAGATTACTTACAAGTTTCAACATTTTTCAAAAAGACAGCTAAATCTGACTTTAAAAAATACAATAAATTATACTCGGAAAAATATGGAAAGCAATTGCCTTATGCTGAAATAAATTTGACAAAGGAGTTTTTTTTTCAACCCTATTTTTATGAGATTTCTAAACCAGGAAGTCCCTTTTTATTAGATAATTCTATACCGCGATTCAAAGGTAATGTCTATGTTTTGATTGGCCCTAAAACTTTTAGTGCCGGTCAATATCTTGCGACGACAATAGCGGACAATAAATTGGCAACAATAGTTGGCACACCTAGTGGGAATAAACCTACTTGTCAAACAGGTGCATCACTCTTGAAGTTGCCAAATACCAAAAAAATAATTACCATGTCCTATACTTTTGGCGAACGCCCCGACAAGACCAAAAATAATGAAGACAGTCTACATCCTGATTTTGAAATCTATCAAACACTTGAGGATGTAATCAATGGAAAAGATATTCAATTTGAATATATCGTCAAAGAATTGATTAAATAACGATGCATAGCAATGTACAAAATATCAATAACCGCTAAACGCGTCTACAGCATTTGCATAGAGCGTTTATAAAAAGACAAACAATACAAAATGATGAAACGAAACATTTGCATATTTTTTTAATGACAGCATTTGCCTGGCTAAATACTCAAAATGGAATTTTAGACCCTTCTTTTGGAACAAATGGAAGTGTTGTTATAGATGTTGGTAGTTCGGACGACATTTCAAAGTCCATAGCTATTCAACCAGATGGGAAAATTTTGTTAGCAGGTTACGCTTCAACATCAATCTTTTTAGTCTCGTACGTCTGAATCCAGACGGTTCGCTTGACAATTCTTTTGGTACCAACGGAATGGTCAATACTACATTTCCATCTACCAGCATTGCCTCTAGTTTAGTTTTACAGCCTGAAAAGGTAGGCTAAATTGACGATATATACCCAAAATAGCGAACTGGAGATAGACAACAACCCCGTAGAAAATGCAATTCGCCCCGTCGCACTGGGTCGAAAAAACTATCTCTTCGCCGGATCACACGATTCTGCCCAACGAGCAGCCGTGGCCTACACCACTCTGGCAGCATGCAAATCAGCCGATATCAACCCGCTGGAATACTTGCCCGATGTGTTGCAAACGCTCCCAACACGCGACATCATCAATCTGGACGACTTGCTGCCCCAGCAATGGGCAAACAAAAAACGGGAGCTGCAAATCGAAGGGTAGGACGGGGTTGCCCGGACGGTTACTTTTTTTATATATTAAATCCCGAACAAGCGCTTAATCAATGAGCTTTATGCTTTTCCAAAAACCGCGTTGCAACGGCCAGTCGTCGGAAAGTGTACCGTTTCTTTACATGATGCCCTCTGGTTTGGGTTAGTATATCTATTAAAGCATCAATCACTTTCATTATCTTGCGCGCAATTGATGCGGCATACGTTCATGCCGTTTTTCAAGAGTTTTTCTACCAGGTGGTAATCTTCCGCAAAGGTTGTATCGAAGGTTACCATCAGGTAAGGAATGGTTGAACTCACCTTTGAACCAAACAGTTTTCGGCAGCGCTCTCATGCATCTTCCTTTTACCGAAATCGTAGGTAACAGGGTTCAGGTGTTTTTTCAGGTGTTTTCTGCCCAACCGCATTTGCAATTCCTGCAACTGCCGATGAATATGGCTTTCCGAACTTGCCAGGGATGACAACCCCTGAATGTGCAACTGATCCTGAATGTCCCTGATATCGTGCATGAAATCATGCTCTCCTGTTACATGATAATCGGCATTACAATATAACCAGCATGGCCGTAACCCGTTAATCGCCTGTGCGATTGAAAAAATCGTATGCCAAGGTTCTGTGAATGGATATCCAAGGGATGGGCAACCAACTTGATTGGTTTGAGGAACGCCAACTTGCCGGTATGCGGGCAAGTAAAAGAGAAACGTCCAGGGCTGTTCGTTTGCGCCAGCCACGCCAACCCGACATGCTACAGGGGAGCCAGGCGCCCTGGTCATGAATCAGGTAGTTTTCCGTAATAAGGCAGGACCTTGGTCCAAGACGCGTCATCCCATGTAAGGTAAACGCATGCGTCAAACCTCCTTGCCTCAAACCTGTCGGCACGACCGCAGCGCCGATGGCAAAGTTTTTTCCCGATTCCCAAAGTTAACATTCGTGTAAAACAAGCTGAGGTCTCGCCCCTCCCGTTCGTCTGCTTGTTTTGGAATGCTCAAAAAGAAGCCTCCAATATTCGCCGTTGCAAAAGGATGCTCCGGTTGGCCGCCCAATGGTATCCTGCGATGTGCAGAGACCCAAACAGGCATAGCACTTTTGCCCAATAATAGACTGGGGATGAGGCCAATGGTATACGTATTGCCGCGTTGGGTTGTTTTTTGATATTGCATGGCGGCGAGCATCACATTCTGAAAAATCGCTTTCCCAGGCGGCGGGCCATAGCTGGAGGATGTGAGAAAATACCAATAAGCATGTGGATTGAAGGGGAAGGCTATCCCTT